>Ga0172375_10008055_pt1 | contig 14270 bp, 2 predicted proteins | sample LakKiv1m_FD_114537 | JGI IMG/M metagenome (GOLD analysis project Ga0172375, IMG submission 114537) | Freshwater microbial communities from Kabuno Bay, South-Kivu, Congo - kab_092012_11.1m | ecosystem: Environmental > Aquatic > Freshwater > Lake | place: Democratic Republic of the Congo... | reverse complement strand
GCGGGGTCCAGCTTTAAAAAAGCGGCTCTGATACTGTCGTTATGGGTTTTTTCCGCAGCTTTATCTTTGTTCGGCACTATTACCGCATTATCGAAAAACACTTTATGTTTATCACAAAGCATTTTAATAACATTATAGGTTTGCTTGCCTGCCGTTTCTATAAGAGACTGAAAGGCAGGGCCTATAAGTGCGTTCATTTTGTCCTGGTCCATGGCTTTAAGCGTCATATCGAGGTTAAGGGCCAGGATAGAAATGACGATCGAGGTATCGGTGGCCGAGGGAATATTGTGAACGGTCTCTGCATCTTTTCCTTCAGCGTTCTTTGTTGTTTCAACAAGCCCCAAAGCTGTTAGATCGTCTTTTGTGAGGGTAAGGCCTGTATAAGCATTCAAAAGGTGACTGAAGAGTTTAATTGCCAATTCCTCTTTGCCCTGTTTTGCCAGTGCTTTGGCCATGGCCAGCGCGGCAGCTTGTATCTGGTAATTATCCGCTTTAGGGTCTTTAATGACCTGTTTCATCAGATCGATGGCAGCATTGAGCTTATTGTTAAAGGCGGCGATCCCGGCTGCGTCATTATCTTCCGGTTTTTCACCGGACGACAGGAGATTGGCAAGCCCCAGGCGGCATTCGTTAATGACAAATGTTTCTTTGGCGAGGGCATTGAACTTATCGGCAGTTAAAACGAATCCCGCCCTTATCTTTTCTTTAGCAGCATCGGTTAATTTTCCCTGGTCTTCTTTTGACAGTTTCCCTATTTCAACTTTAACTAACTCATCAATCATTGTATCTGACAATAAGGTCAGGTCGTTTCCATCTACTGTTACATCTTTTCCGTCCGGACCTTTTAAACCCAGCAGTTTTCTGAACATCTTTTCGGCAGCCAGCTTCTCTCTTGCAATGAAAGCTTCTTCATTCTCTCCTTTAAGCTTTGCCGCTACCCCTTTGCCCCTGGACAGCAGATTGGCTATCTGGGCGAGACTGTATTCAAGAAAGAAATCCGTTCCTTTATTGGAAGCAACAACAAGATATTCAAGGGCGGTCTTCAACTGTTCCAAAGTTATTATTTGTCTGGACATTATTATTGATGCTTTGCCCAGATAGGAGCCCGCAATAATATAGTCCTCTTTTGCCTTGGGAATGACAAAGCCATCAGGAAGGTGCAGCGCGTTGCGCTCCTTGTCGGTCAACGTGTTCTTGTCGCTAGTTCCCTCAATTAGGATTGAATAGATCTTTCCGGAGAGGTAAAGCTCGTTTTCTTTGCTCAAGGGCACTGATCCCCTGCCGAGCTTGAGCTGTTCTGCAATTTCATAAAAAGGCGCTTCGATAAGATAATCGTAGCCGTTTATCTTAGCGATAACCGCAAGTTGCGAATAGAGGATTGTGACGACCTTTCTCATCTCATTTATGTGGTCCGGATATTCCTGCAGAAAATCAGAGCCAGATCTCAGGCGTTCTTTGTAGACAGAAAAGATAAAATCGAGATACCCATAATTTCTTTTAAGATTGTCTTTTTTGTCAGATACCGCACCACCGGAGGGAGTTGCGGAGGGAGCTGGAGTAGTGTTTTGAAGGAGTATGTAGTTATCGGAAATATTGCTGTCGGGGGAAAGCGGCTGACCGACGGAAGCGATTTGCGGCCTATTGCTGGAAGTCAACGGCAACTGCCTGTCTCCGTACAGAGATGCTGAATGAAAATATCCGTCAGCAAAAATATCCTGAACTCTGCTGATCATTACATTCTCTCCTTTTTCATGTTAATCTGAGGAGGAGAGGATTGCTCTTCCCTCCTACTATATTATCGTTAATAATATGCCAAAATTTCACTTTTTTGATATTCACAAGCGTTGTGAAAAATCATCTATTCTTCCCATTTCCCAAAATATTCATAGCGGCTGGTGGTGCGGTCAAACCTATATAGGTCCTTGATTCGCGGGCCTTCATCAACATAAAAAACTGTACCATACCGCGTTTCGTCAAGTTTAAGATGTTTCTTCTGATCATCATTCAACAGGGTGACTTTTAGCCAGGATCCACGGCCTGTTTCGTAATATCTCAAGTGTTTATATTGTTTATTCCCAATAACAGCTGTTGAACCAGAATACCCATAAGCTTGCTGCTCAGGTTCTGGATTAGGAGCAGGCAGATTTTCATAATCGGAATATAGGACCTTAATATCCAGATCTCTTCCATCCCGTCCCAATTGATATAGTTTTGCGACGAACTCAGGATTATTGCACATCGGAATTGTGAAGGCCGTTATAAAGGCGCCGTTTACTTTTACGCCTGAGGCCGCAAGCTCTTTCAATGTTGAACCGTAGTGTGGATTATTGGCTTTTTCAGGCGGAAAAGCAATCTTAAGAGGAGCAACAGCTCCAAAATATTCAGTTACTCCGCTTATATCCATAAAAATATCTTCCCTACTAGGTGAACCTTTGTTTGATCCTCCCAACAAAAACTCGTCGAATTTAATCCCGGCCCGGGCAAGGCTTTCTACAGTAGATAGGTAAGCATCATCAATAAATGCCAAATTATTCTCGTCATTAAGTAGCAAGAAACGTTCAGTAATTTCGATCCCAGACCTTGAAAGATTAATCAATAATTGATTGCGATCTGTAGCTGAACTCATGTTAGTATTAATTAGGAATATCCAGAAAAGAAATGAGCTATTTAATCGATTGCCATTTACTGATAAGGATCTCAAAAAAGCGACATTCTCCTTAATAAACTCTTTAACTTCCGAGGCTGGACCATTCCTTGTATCATACAGGCACTCCAGCAGATCAAAATCTATTCTTAACCCTATTTTATTCTTGTAATAGATAAGTTCATCGATAAAACCTCTATCGAGCGCAGCCCGTGAAGGTAATTCCCGCAAAAACAAGGCGTCAATATCCTGGATGCCGTTTGCAGATAATTCACATATTTTATTGATATAATCCGTGTTCTTTGCTTCAGATATTGCTATTTGGCGGATTAAATTGCCGGATATGATTATTCCGGATCTTCCGAGTCGCTCAAGTGTAGCAAGATATGCAATATCTTCGATTTTACCTTCCTTGTATAATTCTCTGGCAAAAATCTCATCCAAAAAAATCTTCCCCGGGCATTTATTCATTAATCTTAAGATTTTGCGCAATGCCTCCTCATCATTAATGAGCCTCTCCAGATTCTGAGCTTTATTCCCTGCCTCCTGACCATAGGGTTGGATAAATTCGCTGATAATATAATCTTTGAGTTTTTTAGTGGTGTCAATTGATGTCGGATCTGCCCTGGTTTTTTGAGTTTTGCTGATTTTGCCGCTTTTTGCTGAGGAGCGACCTTGATATACAATCGCAGGGCACAGCTCACCGTTATCGAACATAATAAAATATTTGCCAGTCCCTGCCTGCTCAGGCACAAAATAGATTCTCTTTACAGCTTTCTGCTTATCCTCATTTAAAAGTGTCCATTGCCGTCTGCCCGGGATCAAATACCAAATAGTATTATTTCCTGAAAGTTCAATATCCACCTTCGTTCCCGACAGTATCCCACTGTAATGATCAATTGCGATCCTATCTCCCGCTGCCATATAATCCAGAGGCTTCAAATTTCGAATGTCGGCAGCAGGTGCAGTGCGGTTTGTCTGTTCATTGCCGGGCGTTAGATTATCGTTGTTTTTGTTAGAAACGCTTAATTCGGACATTTATTTTTTCCTTTATTAATATGGAAATAATACAGCATCCCCTACTATTTATATATCGTTAAATATTCAGGGAAATACCAATTTTATTAGAGCTGGCAAGAGGCGGTTGCCACAAATGCGGAGATCTTAACGGCATCAAGAAAGAAATTAATCTTTGCTGAGGCGCATGATAGAAATGAACAATGTTTCTATTTCAGTTGCTGATTCTGTACTCATCAATTTTATAAGAGCTTCATGAATTGCATTGTTGCTCTCTTTATCTTTAATTAAACGCGAATTAATGAACAGATCCCGATGTCCGTTATATAATCTTTTTAATATCTTTAAAGTTCTTTTATCTGCCGTGTTCACCATTAGCTTAATGGTGCCGCTAAGCATCCTTTTCATCATTGCTTGATCTATCTCTGCTATTTCAGTTTTTGATAATGCATCCAAAGCCTCCAAAATAACATTCTTATCCTTTCCTTTCACAAAAAGCCCCGGATCAATGCCTTCATTCTTTAACGCGGTAATATCCTGTTCATTTTTCTTTAATTTGTCCATATCGTAGCCCGTATAATCACCAAGAATGAATTTATATACCTTCTGCGCAAGCTCCGTCTTCCCCTGTTTTTCAAGAACAGACCCCATCCCCAGCATCGCCATCTCTTTCTGGTGGGCGGAAGCGGAGGGGGAAGAAAGGACGGCCTTGAACTGGTCAAGGGCGGTCTTCAGGTCGTCGGCAGAGGGGCCTTCCTTGGCCAGCAGTACGTTGCCGAGCCCCAGGCGGGCTTCGGTAATGAGATATGCCTTTGTCAGCGGATAATCGAATATCTTCGGGTCAACCCCCTTCAACATCGCCTTCTCCGCATCAGTAAGAACAAGCGCCGTGGCATCTTTTCCGGCGAGGAGCCGTTCAAAAAGCTTTATCGCTAGCGCCCTTTCGGCTTCGGGGTCTTTGCCGAAGACGGCCTTGCCGCGGGAGAGGAGGTTGACATAGCCGTTGAGGGAGGCTTCACTGTCGAACTGTCCCGGCTTGAAGTCCTTTAACAACTCCTCGTAAAGCCCTTTGGCTTCGGTCAGCTCCGCATCCGTGGCGGAGGGCTTGGCGGCGAGGGCGGAGGCCTTTCCTAATTTTGCAAGACGGACATCATAATCGTTCTTCATTACCGTAATGCCCTCTGAAGAGATCCCAAGGGAAGCAAGATCGCCTCCCTCTGTTGCATGTCCGGTGAGAACAAGCTCATAGAGCTTGAGGGCAAGGATGATCCCGGCCCCGTCCTTATAGGCCTCGAGCTTGCCCTCCTGGGCCAATTGGGCAAAGGAAATAAGCGCCTGGGCAGGACAAAGTTTTCTGCCGCCGAAGTGCTTTTCGTAGATCTCGGGAAGCTCGATGCCTTTGGCAAGGAGAGGCCCGGCGGCCTTGGCCGCAGCGGTCCCGAGCTTTAGCTCAACGGCCATAAGTTCGCTCTCCAGCGACCCTATGATCTGCGGCAGGTCAAGGGCATAGCCAAGGTCCCATTCCGCAGCTTCTGAAAGCTTCACTTTCTTTTCTATGTAATCAAGATGGGCCTCTATAAGGGCCTTTTCTTTGGAAAGCCTTTCATCAGCGGAAAGTGAATGGAGCGCGGCACAGTTGAGGCCGTCATTCTTTGGCCCGTAGAAGAGAAAGGTCAGGTAAAGTGCGTCCTTGAGTGCCGTCCTGGCCTCTTCCAGATAAACCCGCTCTTCTTCCGGCTTTTTGGCCTCACGGCTTGCGTCCGCAAGGGCAAGGCAGGCCTGCGCAAAAAGAGAGGCGAGATTGGGAGCAAGCCAGGGATTGGAGCCGCCTTTGACGCTCTTTCCGTTTTCGTCCACGACCTCTGCAAAGTTTGCGTCCAGAAGGGTCCTGCTTCCGCAGGAAATGAGAAGGGCGTTTTCTCCGGAAATGCCGTTAAGCACTTTCTTGAGCTGTTCGTAAGCCGCCTTGAACTCCATCTTCTCCAGCAGTTCGCTCCTGACCGAGTCAATATAGTTGAGAAAAACGAAATCGGATGAGATCCTCCTGCAGGTGTTCGCGGTCCGGGTCTCAAGCGACAGGGCCCGTCTGGAAACGGTCAGGACGTTGTGGATGACCTCTTTTCTGTTCTCGTCAAAAATATCCTCCGGCAGGCCCTTGATATCTTCGGGCTTTTCAGGGAGTTTATCCGTTACAAGATAAGAGGCGGTGTGAGGAGGCGTTGTGTCGCCGGGCGATCTTTCAAATCTCACAAGATATCCGGCCTCAACAAGCTTCTGAAGCGCGACCTGGATAATAGGGGCGCTTATCACGTTGAAGAAACTGAACTTGGTGATGTAACCGGAGGAGGGAATATCTCCCCGGAAGTACGAGATCAGCTGGTCAGTTCTCAGCAGAGGAGACGCCGGGGACTCTTTGACCTCTTTCTTCAGTGCGGAGATCTGGTTGAACCTGTCTATCAGTATTAGCCTTGCGGCCCTTTCGTCAAGGTGTTCCGGATTAGAAGTGATGAACAGGTTGAAGATCCCGGGATTGGAGAGCTTAAGGAGCCGGAGCGATGAGGCGACCTCATGCGGCTGGTCCGCGGCCTCCACGGCCTTTTTGAGCACCTTAAGGCGTGCGCGGAACGAAGGCGTTTTGAGCGGGTCATCCTTCCGCTGTTTTTCGTCTAGGTCCGCGGCCTCCACTATGGCCCTTGACAGGTCCTTGCCCCTCACAATGCCTATATTTTCAGGAGCGGTCATGGTAGTGCCCGTACCCCCTCTATATATATTTCGAGAATTCCCTGCGGGAATTTCAGCCTTGGTTTCCCCGGGGAAAAGGTCGAGCATGCCCGCCTGCTGGGCCCTGAGCTTTTCTTCTATCCATCTGTTCCCGAACAGCGAAATCCTGGAAAGCTCCGCTGCAAGCGCAAAGCAGCCCTTCAGCGTTTTGAGACGCTCCATGGCTTCCTCTTTGCGGCCTTCCTTGAGGGCCTTTTTTGCCCTGAACAGTTCCGCTTCAATTTTGCCGCTTACGGCGCGCATGTAAAGGTACTGTTTGTCATCAATAAAAGTGTGGTCGAGGATGAACTCGTAGATCTTTTCTGCTTTGCCGATAAGGGCCTGGTTGTTCGCGCCGCTGCCTTTGTAGATCAGCACGTCTGCGATGTCCAGCAGGGCCTTTATCAGGTTATCCTCGGCGATCCCCTTTTTGAAGGAAATATATCTTGTCAGGTTGAGCCTGTAATTGTCCCCCAGGGCTTTGAGGAGCTCTATGAGCGCTTCCTTTTTTTCTTTTTCTATTCCCGACCCGTTTATAAGCTCTTCGGCGTTCTTTTTAAAGACCAGCGTGGCGGCGTCCGCGTCAACAAAGAACTGCTTCCAGGACTCGTCCTTCGGGTCCTTGAATATGGTCCTGATCCTGGATTCGTTGACGAAAACGGAGAGCACTTTTTCTTTGGAGGGCTCAATGGGGAACTCCTTATCAAGGGCCGCAAAAAGGTCGTCGAGAGTTTCTATGCGAAGGACCGTCCTGCCTGCCAGGACGCCTTTTTCAACGTCCACCTTCAGCACTTCAAGGAGGCGTCCGAGGACCTCGGAGTCGAAGTCGCCGTCAAGCCGCACGGTGCCCATGGCATGCAAAGAGAAGGAGGCCTCGGCAAGCCCCAGCTGGGCCTCGACCTTGAGATTTATATCGTCTTTTTTTCTCAGGTTGTCGAGCGCCAGCCGGTAGTTCTCCACGGCAAATACCAGATTGTTGAAGTTATCTCCTTCAGACAGGTATGAGGTCCCGATGAGCACATAGGCCCTGCCGGAAAAACCGTAAATGGAATCCCCGTACGACCTTAAAGGACCGTGGTTCCTGTGGTTCATGACGGTGTTGATCAGGGCAACGGCACTCTCTCTCGCTTTCCGGTTCTCTCCCAGCATAAGGTAGCCCTTGGTCTTCCAGAGCTGGGCCTCGCAATAGAGGGAGCAGATGGGAACGGAATCAAAATGGGCTATCGCCTTGCGGACATAGTCCCTGTAGACTTCCACGCTCTCGCTTTTGTTGGCTTTCAGCGACATCTGTGCCTTTTCAAGATAGAAGGCCGCGAGCGAAAAATGATTGAGTATCTTTATGTGAAGGATCTGCTCCCCCTTTATCGAGAAGAAGAATTCTCCCTTTGCTATCTGCTCGTCGACCACATCCTCCTTGCTTTTCGGCTCTTTGGGGTTCGTCCAGCTCAATACAAAATCGTACAGCGAGGGAATGCTCTCGATGACAGGCCTTATCTCGGCGGGGACCCTGGCCACGGGCCTTTGCAGGGGTTCGCGCTTTTTATCGGCCTGCGCCTGGTCGACGGGCTTATTGTTGTTGATATTGTTCGCTTCTCCCATTTTTTCTCCCTTTCTCCTGTTAAGGCAGGTTCTTTTTCTGGTTGTCCATTATCAGCTCAAGTCCGACGGAATCTATATAGGCCGTCAACAGAGGCCAGATAGTGTTCATCTGGAGGGCAAAGCTGCTGAGCTCGTGTGCGCCATAGGTTTCCATCTGCGGCATGCTGGACGTGTCCATCCTTGCAAGGCCCGAGGCGCCCATCAGTCCGGCGCCTATCTCCATGGTTATAAGGAGCTTCTGCCAGGCGGCGAACCTGGGAGGAAGAGGCCCGCCCGCAGCGTCCGTCAGGATGAACGGTCCCTCGCCCTCGTCCATTATCTTGCAGATCGACTGGAAGCTGAGCGGTTTACCCAGGAACGGTACGAAATTGCCTGCAGGCAGGACCTTTTCATTCAAGCCGATGCTCAAGTAATCGAAAACGCCGTTGAGTTTGAACAGCAGGTTATAGACGCTCTCGCCCTCTTTGGCCATCCCGTAAAGATAAGTGCCCAGAGGCGCGAACAGAGTGCCGAAGACCAGCATCGGAAATACGTTGGCGTCAGCCGCGTAAGCGTAGACGCCGAGGAAGAACGCTATTGGCGCAATCGCCCTTGCCAGTCTGACGGAGCCGGCGTAGTACCACGTGCAGCCGGTGGCCTCCTGATAAAGGCCTTCGGGCGTGTAAAAGGTGGCCCTGTCGCCCGAGCCGAGCAGGTTGCTCCACCTTGCGCTGACGTCATCAGCAAGGTTGGGCAGTATCCTTTTCGGACCCAGGCCCAGGGAGGCCATCCAACGGAGCCTCTGTTCTATCCACTGCTTGGCCTTTTCGGGCGCTTTGCCGTAGGCGACTATCGTCGGCAAAAAGATCGTGTCCAGTCCGTTGTCGTGGACAAGACCTCTTGATTCAAAATAGTCTTCGATGATATCCGTGTATTCATTGAGATGGAGGAATTTGCCGTGCCTGTACTCGATCTCGTTCTGCACCACTCCGTACTCGAGCTGGGCGGCGCGAATGTCCCTGCAGACGGGCGTGCCGCTGTTGATGGCGCTCCCCGTAAGAGACCTGTAGCCCTGGATGCTGCCTCCCGTTCCCCAAAGCCCGAGGGGTTTCATCCATGGATAAGGGGCGGCGCCGTAATAGCCGCCGCTGCCGTGGTCGCCGCGGCTTCCCCAGATCAGCTCGCCGTAGAAGGTCTTTTGGTCGGTCAGGCCGTAATTGAAAGGCAGGTTAGTCACGGCGTGCTGAGGGAAGACAACGATGCCCATTCTTCCCCGCCTGAGGGACGGACTTGTCGCGCGCCCTTCGGTGAACATATCGTCAAGGCCGGTGACCGGCTCTTGAGTTGCGACCCACACCGAGCGGCCCGCCTTTGTGACGCGCGCCAGCGAATTGTTGGCAGCGATCGACAGCTTTTCCCCTTCTTTTGCCTTGAAAGCTTCGGGCGCCTCCATGTCATGGCGTTCTATGACCGTGAACCTCAGATAGAGCCTGCCGTCCTTGAGAAGAAGGGACAACTTCAGCGGATCGCCCCACTGGTCCCTGTTGTCGCCCTGGTAGATGTCATCCGCGGCCTTGGGTAGCCAGAAAGAAGAGCCGGAGCCGTTGCAGTTGACCAGGCTTCTTCTGCTGATCCTTTTTTCGATGCTGGCGTGGCTGCCGCTGTAGTCAAAGCGCAGAGTGAGCGAACTCCTGTCCGAGTTCACTATACTTACATTGTTCACCAGGTCCGCAAAGGGCAGGTCGTCAAGCTCAGTAGACGTTGCTTTGACCCTGTACTTTTGTTCGGTGACCTCAAGGCCTTCTCCCTTTGGCTGCACGTCAATGAGATTCTCCGCTTTACAGGGGAGGGGGTCTCGGACGGCAAAAGAGGAAACGCCGCCTTTGCCTTCTTCATAAAGGATATTGGGCGCAGAAACAACATCAAGCTTTCCCCTGGTTGCGGCCAGATCAGCTGGACATTCCAGGGCGAACAGGTCCTTGCCGGAGCTGTCGCGGTAGATAAGATGGTCTTTAAATTCTATCGTTTCCACATGAACGGTAACGCCTTTTTCGGGGACGATCGGGAGCGGGACAAAATTGCCTTCTTTTGTCTGTACGCCGCACCTGCTGTCGGAGCGATGTCTTGCGATCTTATAAAAGATCTCGTAAGTGATCTTGCTCATCGGGTCGGGAAGCTCCGCAGCTTCCAGCCGGTTTTCATCCTTGTCGTAATAGACCAAAAAATACTCGTCCCCTTCACGCTCATACTTTGCCAGGACCGCTTTTTGCGGTATCGGGCGACCCGGGTCGATCAAAAAATATCTGTCCCAGCGGTATTCCATCAGCCAGGCCTTGCCGGCCTTTGCGCTCCTTGCCGAGACCGCGGTGATCTCAGCTTCCTTGCTGCCGGTAGTCCCTTCGGACAAAAGGCTTTGCAGGCCGTGCAGCTGGAACAGCTTTTTCATCCTCTTCTTTGCGACCAACCGCATCATCTGCATCCCTCCGTGCTCTTCAAGCCGGACATCAGACCGTCTCACGGTGTCCGCATCTATGTCCCTCAGCCTCATATCGCTGCCGACAAAGGCGAAAGTGAAGACGCTGTAATGCTTTTTGCCGTCCGCCTCTTCTTCGAAGACCTGATAGATGAGGCCCTCGGTGACGGAAAGGTCTTTTGAGAACTCTTCGGCCTCCTGCCTGGTATTGAACCTGTATTCGTACCTTACAAAGGGCATTTCGCCCACCCTTCGGTCGAACACTTCAAAATCGATCTTGTCGATCTTTTCGCATTCCGAGAACATCGGGGGCAGATAGATGGAAGACGGCAGGTCCATTTCTTCCTCGCCGTACTCGCCGAGGTCGCATTTGGCCTTTAGTATGGTGGAGCCGCCAATGCCTTCGGCAAGCTTGGCGCTCCTGATCGTCCTCCAATCAAAGGTTATCTCGGCCCGCAGGCCGTTGACGGCATCTTCGTCGCTCATTTTGTCAAGGCTCGCAAAAAGTGCGTCAATGAAATTCTCTACCGCATTGCCGCTTCCTTCGATCTGGCTGACCTCGGTCACCTCTTTGGGAAAGCCGGCCGGCTTTGGCATGGTTATGGTGATCCTGATCTTGCCGGAATTGGTGAAGGATTCCGGCCTTACAGCCAGGGTTATGGAATCGGGCCCTATCGCGATCCTGGCGATGTTCCTGTAGTCCCCGATGTAGGACCGGAGCTGTTTTTTTGTGGTTATCGGTTTTTTCAGCGGTTTTGTAATTATCGGGAAAGCGGTCTTGTTGTCGATCGGAGCATAGGGCAGGATATATGGCTCTCTGTTGGCTGTAGTCGTTACCTTCAAGTACATCGTCGCTCTCATCGGCTCCAGGCCGAAAAAGGCGGGATGCAGTTTTTCCGTAATATGGGACAGGCTCAGCCGCTGCCTTGTTACAACGTCAAGCGGAAGATAGCAGGTCCTGTCCCTCAAAAAAGTGACCTTTAAAAAGAGCCGCTTCTTGTCTTTTTCAAGGACAGCGCCGCCGACCTCCGTTGTCTTTATGTCCACGAACTCAGAGTCGATGTTCGTTTCGATGTCGTAAAAAAGGAAGTTGTGCACCGCCGGCAGGCGGTTCCTGTAGTATGCGTTCACATCCCTGCCGTCCAACTCCTGCCGCGGGATAGCGAGCAATGGGGTTAATGGGCAGATCTCTTTTGGAATTAGGGCCCCCATGGCCATCCGGTTCAGCACCATTATCATGTGCCTCTCTTTGTCGGTGGCCGGCCCGGCCTGGCCCCTGAAGGCAGCGGTCTCTTTTTCCTGCTCAAGGATCGCGACCATTTTCTGGTATTCAAGGACGTTTTTCTGCTGGTCCTCTTCAAGGTCTTCAAAAGGCTTGTCGCGGTAGGGGGCGGTCTCGCTTTCGAGCTCTGCTCTTTTTTTGTCCAGAGCGGGCTTGAGCTTGAGATACAGGTCCTTGTCCTGAACAAGCTCGTTGAGGCGGTCGAGATCAGGTATCTTTGCCGGGTTCAAAGGCCCTGCAAGCTTTTCGAGCTCATCGAGCAGCATCCACGGCGGCTCGCCGAAATCCTCCATGGAGAACAGAAGCGGGCTTTTCTGCCCCCTGATATAGATGACAAAGCAACCATCTTTCCCGCCTTCTCTGAAGACCGCCTTTGGGCCCGACCTGTCAAGCTTTGATGCGTCATAGGATTTGTCGCGGTAGTATTTTTGGGTCTTTTCGTCGTATCTCCAGCCGTACCAATAGCAGCTGTTGTCAACTGCCGCGATCTCGGGCGAATGGGCTTCTTGTTTGTGCTCGGACCTCAGTTCCGGAAAATCCTCCCTGGGGACAAAGATGAACCTGTTCTTTGAGGGATCGCCTGGATCTACCTCGGGCATATCATAATCCCATTCCGGGTTCTCTCTCATCACATGAGTGCCGGCCACCCTGGTGTAGGCGGCGTTCTTGTACTCTTCACCCACCTTTTGCGCATGGAGCACCTCGTAGGCGGTAAGCCCGTAAAAATCCCTCCAGGCGTCCTGGCATTCGGCTTTGGAGATCCTGCTGTTGGCGTTGAGTTCGTTCCTGTTGGCGCCGACCGACACCTGAACGCTGAATAGGTGCAGATAGTAGCGCCATTCGCTCTCCAGCTCTTCACCGGAGTATATTTCGTCCTTTTCGGCGGTCTTAATAAGCCGCTCCCCCTCGGCGATCAGCTCCTGGCCTCTGGCGATCCAGGTCAACCGGTCGGCCCTTGCGCCTTTGTCGCCGAGGCAGGCCAGATAAATGGCGCCGACCACCCTGGCCTCTTTTACGCTCAGCTTTTTATCCGCGAGGTCCCGATCGACGAGCGCGTTGATATCCTCTTTTGGCCTGTGCACCCTGCCCGCGCCGTCGCCCGTTATGTCAAAATACCTGCTGATATCGATGCCCTCCGTCTCGAAATTCTTTTCGATCTCCTGAGCGTTTGCTTCGACCGGGGGAGCGAATTCCTTTATGTAGCGGCCGCCGAGGGCCACCAGGATGTTCCCGAGTTCGGTCTGTTTTTGACGGAGGAATGCCCGGTCCGCGGTCCCTGCAAGGATTGCCCTTCTGAGCTCCCGGAACGCTCCGTTCGGGGAGAACATGGAAAGGCAGCTCTTGAGCCTTTTTTCTATTTGTTCGAGGCTTTTTTCGCATTTTTCTATTTCGTCCTGCCCCCTGCGTATCCCAAAGCGAAGGCCGATCAGCCACAAGAGAGGGTAGGTTCCGAGCTGGACCATAAAAGTCCTTATCTTGCAGTTCCTGTTTAGAAAAGGGGCCATTGAAGCGGCCCTGCCGCCTTCGGCCCAGCTCATGCAGGGCTTTACCACGATGGCGGCGGCGGTCCTTACCCTGTTGAAATGCCTTAAGCAGAAATCGTCGTTCTCAGGCCGGTTGCCTGCGGGCGAAAGGGTCCTGAACTGTGCGCACTGGAACCCGATCGCGTGCAGTATAGTCTGGGTGTCAGCCAGCAGAAGAAGGGCCGACAAAGGGATGCCCATAAAGTCCATCATCGAGGAATCCTGCGCGCCCCAGCCGGCAAAGAAGGACCCGAAGAACAGGCCGAGAGAACCGACTGAATAAGCCAGGGCCTTTTTGTTGTACCTGGTCTCCTCGCCCGACACGTCATTGCGGCCCTCGTTCTTGAACGAAAGAAAGGCCAGGTACGACAGGGCCACTGAGGAAAAGAGCATCGCCGGGCCGGAAAGGTCAAGGAGCCGGTTGGTATCGCCGAGCGTTCTGAAGTCCATGACGGCTGTCGAGGTATACCTGTAGAGCATGAACGCCGCAAAATAAAAAAGGGACGATACGGCGAGAAAATTGGTCACGAATATATTGGCCCTGCCTCCCTGATAGAACGAGTCAAGGACCTTCCTAATATCCTTTGCCGACATCCAGCCGGCGGCTGCTGCGGAGGGCAGGAGAGGCAGAGAGCCCCACAGGAATTTTTCCAGGCCGGACATTTTGAACTCGTTGAGCCAGGGCAGCCAGGCGATGGAATCCATGTTGCTGCGCGAAAAGACCCAGGAAACAGCGCCGGTGTACAGCAGCAGAAGGGAAGGGGCTATCAGATCGGACAGACGGTCCGTGAGCTTTGAAAGAGTGTCGTGCTCGAACAGCGTGGTGTTCAGCCGCTTGGTATAATAGGAGGCTATGCCGATGCCCGCCGTAAGGGCTGAAAGCCCCATCATCCACGGCGAATGGCAGTTCTCAAGGATGCGGGGCAGGTGCTCCTGCAGAGTGGGCACATAAGCGCTGGAATAAACGGCGACAGGCACCGCTGCCAGGCCGGC
>Ga0172375_10008054_pt1 | contig 14272 bp, 24 predicted proteins | sample LakKiv1m_FD_114537 | JGI IMG/M metagenome (GOLD analysis project Ga0172375, IMG submission 114537) | Freshwater microbial communities from Kabuno Bay, South-Kivu, Congo - kab_092012_11.1m | ecosystem: Environmental > Aquatic > Freshwater > Lake | place: Democratic Republic of the Congo... | reverse complement strand
ACACGTCTTCTTCGTCGTCTTCCTGAGGAGGTGGCGCCAGGGCCTGGCGGAAGGCCTATTCTCCCTGGCCATCCCCAAATTCCAGGCCCAGCCCCAGATTGTAAAAGACTACGTGGCGCTCCTCGCCCAGCCATTCCCCCAGAAAGGAACCGCAGGGCAAGTAGCCGCCGTTCACCCGCACGTAGTCGAACACCTGGCCGTGGAGAATGAACAGCGCCGATTCTCCGGCCTGGAGATGTTCTGCGAATTCCCGGGCCCACTCCGGAAATTTGCCCCCGGGCCCCATAATGCTACCTCACTCAGGGGGCCTTTTCCGGCCCCCCCGCAACCTTCCGGCAACTCCTAAAGCAGCGCCTCGATCATCTTCGCCAAATCTTCTTTTTTGCGGGTCCCCAGAATCTTATGGGCGATATTCCCCTGTTTGTCGATGATGAAGGTGGTGGGCACGATCTCCACGTTGCCGTAATCCTTGCTCACCTTGTCGTTGCCGGCCAGGACCGGGTAATCCAGGCCGATCTGCTTCACCAGGAAACGGAGCTGCGTCGGATCGGAACTCAGGCCGATCCCCAAGGTCTGGAACCCCTTGCCTTTATACTCATTATAAAGCTTGTTTAAATCCGGCATCTCTTCCCGGCAGGGCATGCAGAAGAAGGTGAAGAAGTTGACCATCACCACCTTGCCTTTGAACTGGCTCAGGCTGTAAGTCTTGCCCTGGAGGATGTCCGGCAGCGAAAAATCGGGGGCAGTGCCTTTGTCCATGGCGGCGAAAGCACCCCCGGCCAGGGCCAGGATGCAGGCGGCCAGCACCAGCTCCTGAAAAATATGGCGGAAGCCACGCTTGAAAGTTCTTGGCATTGGAGTTCTCCTTTTTAAAGTAAAAGCTGCTGCAAATTTCCTAGATGATAATACCAAATTCCCTCTGGTGCCACAATTTGATTTACTTTCCGGGAAATCCGTTAACCGCTTCCACTTCATTATCCTGCTTGACATCTTCCCCCACATTTCCCTATGGTTATATTCTCATAGGAGCGCCGATTTCCCGCGCCGCCAGAGACCGGCCCGCACTCATGCGGCCGCCTTCGTAGGGCGGGCGTCTCGCCCGCCTTCCTGGCGACCGGCCCGCAACCCCGCGGCCGCATCGTTGGGCGGCGCCCAGGAGATTACCATGAAAGTTCTTGGCATCTGGGGCAGCCCCCGCCGGGGAGGCAACTCCGAAGTCCTGCTGGACGCCTTTCTGAAGGGCGCAGGCCAGGGGGGCGCGGAGGTGGAGAAGGTCTCTCTCCGAGATCTGAAGATCTCCCCCTGCATGGAAATTTATCACTGCTTCAAAGACGGCACCTGCCCCATCAAAGACGACATGCTCCCTCTTTACGATAAACTCCTGGAGGCCGACGTCGTGGCCCTGGCCTCCCCCATTTTTTTCTACGGCGTCTCGGCCCAGGCCAAAGCCATGATCGACCGCACCCAGGCCCTGTGGTCCCGGCGTTACGTCCTGAAACAGGACTTTCCCGGAGGCGAGCGCCAGGGCGTGCTCCTGTGCACCGGGGCCACCAAAGGCCGCCTGGTCTTCGTGGGCGCCCGCCTGGTGGCCAAATATTTCTTTGACGCCATCAACGTCCGCTACGCCGGGGAAATCCTGGTCCGGGGGGTGGACGAAAAAGGCGCGATCTTGAGCAGAACCGAAGAACTGACCGCGGCCGCCAACCTGGGCCAACGCCTGGCCCAGGGCGAGGTCCTGCCCGCTATCAAGATGGACCCGCTGGCGGTGTGAGGAAAGTAAGCAGTAAGCAGTTTTGGTCGGTTTAACTGCTCACTGCTCACTATTAAACAAAGGAGGAGCACATGGCCATTGAAGTTGGCATGAAAAATGAGCTGCGGCTCAAGACCGGGCCGGAACATTCGGCCCAGAAGTTCTTCCACGGGGTGCCCGATGTTTTCGGCACGCCGTTTCTGGGGGGGCTGTTTGAGGGGACCAGTGCGGCGCTGATGGCGCCCCATTTGGGCCCCGGGGAACAGTCCGTGGGCATCTCCATGAACCTGAAGCACACCGCGCCCACCCCCTTAGGCATGGAAGTCCGGGCCGTCACCGAAGTCACCCAGGTGGAGGGGCGCAAGGTCATCTTCAAGGTGGAGGGTTTCGACGCCAAGGAAAAGATTGGCGAGGCCGTGCACGAGCGGTTTATAATTAATGCAGAAAAATTCAACCAGCGGGTGGAGGCAAAAAAGAGCTGAGTAAAGCTGCGGCTTCCCTGGATTTTCCTTACGATCTGGTGTCCCTGGGCCAGTTTGAGACGGGTTGGGGCTGGGAGGCCCAAATCCGTCAATACGCCCGGAAGAAATACCGCCAGGACCTGGAAGGCTTGCTGGGACAAGACCCTTTCCTGCTGGCCCGGCTCTTGGGGGGAGAAATCCTGGAGGGCCGCCCCTACGCCAGTATTAAATGGGTGCTGCGCCTCAAGCCCTTCCGGCCCCTGGAGCTTTACCTCCTGTTTGATTATGACGGGGACCACGGCGCGGACCTGCGCATCTTTTACGCCCGGAAGAGCCTGATCGTGCCCACCGAGGACGCCTACGTCTTTGCCTGGGATTATCTGGCCATCCTGGCTCGCTATGGCCGGGGCACGTTTGCCTTGGAGGAGGCCAGACCGGGGCAAGAGTTCCTCCCCTTCCGGGACTTTGCTGCGGCCTTGTCCGGCCCCCTGGAAAACGTCTCCCTGGGGCCCAGACAGGAACTATTACTCCTGGCTGCCCCGGAAGTGGTGGAGGTGGCCGTCAGGCGGCTGGACTCCGGCGTTTATCAGGCCAACTCCACGGGCTGGGAGATCGTCTGGCCCCTGCTGGGGGATTGCGCCTATCGCCTCCGGGTGGCAGACGGGGAGTTGCAGGTGGCCTTTGACGACCACGGGGCCCGGAAATACGCCCCGGAACTCCTCATCAGCTTTGCCTGGCTCTACCTGAACGCCCTGCTTAGGGAGTGCCGCCAGGTGGACCCGTCGCTGCCCCGGCTTTCTCGTTATCTATGAATATTTTGGAATGCATTTATTGCCGGCAGGCGAAAATCATTATCCGCCCCACCTGACAGGGGATAGAAATCGGCTGCCCGGGCTGCGGCCATGTCTATACGCCGGAAGAATTTAAAGACCTGTTGGCCCGCCGCGGCCAGGAGGAGGTCCCTGGACCTCCAGGCCCTGCGCCTGTCTGCAAATAACGGAGCAACATGACTGCCAAATTGAAGGACCTGACCCGCCTCCAGCAACCCAGCCGCGCCCCTGCCGGCAAGGTGAAGATCAGCTACGGGGTGCATCACCTGGAGGTGGCCATTGCCGGAAAATCCGTGGCCGAGGTGCGCCAGGCCCTGAAAGAACCCCTGAATATCGACCCCCGGGCCCTGGCCCTGGTCAACGGCCGGGACGTGGCCGCGGCCTATGTCCTCAAAGAGGGCGACCAACTGGAATTCGTCCGCCTGGCCGGGGAGAAAGGCAGTGAGCAGTGAGCAGTAAAAGATAAGACCCGCCCGGCTGTTCTTTTTGCTGCTTGCTGGCTACTTACACCGCCCCTCCTTTCCCACCGACATACCTAAACATCACTGTATGTAACGACCCACCCTGCTCTACCTGACTTGCATCTCTTCCCATCCATCCTTACCTTAAAATCATCGTCCGGCCTTGCTCTTACTGGCCTTGGTAATCTCAGCCGTTACCCGCCACACGGTAACCGAAAACTGAATACTCTCTCGAGGAGAATCGCCATGGCTTATACTATCGCCGCTCTGAAAGACAAGATCCTGGAATTTCATCCGGAAATCGCCGCCAAGGGCATCCACCTGGAGGTGAGCTTTGACGAGGCGAGCAACCGCTATCTACTCCAGCTCAGCAAGGATGGCCAGGAATTCGGCGCCTTCCTGGAGCAGCAGGACGCGGACGCTTGCATGGAAGGAAAGAAATGTGTTAACCTAGCGGTGCAGGCGGCCCAGTTCCTGGCGGAATTCGAGGATATTTTAACCCCTCGCAAGCCGGGATGATCGAGGCCTCAAGGAAAGTCTCGCGGTTTGGGAGAGGTGCTGACGTCCCCTTTCCTAAATCATCTTTAATCTGGAGGTGTAATCCGTGGCCCGGGTTACCATTGAAGATTGTTTGCGACGGGTGCCCACCCGCTTCGGCCTGGTGCATTTGGCGGCCAAACGCGTGCGCCAGTTTTATAAAGGCGCGCCGGTTCTGGTCAAAGGCGACAACAAGGAGATCGTGATGGCTTTGCGGGAGATCGCCGCGGGCAAGGTGGTGACCACCCGGGCCCATCCTGAATTGCCTGAAAAAATAGAATAATACCAGGTTCCAGTCATTGAGGTATTATTAAAGGTGTCATTCTGAACGGAGCGAATCTTCGTTGCGAATCTCTCTTCGCTGTGCTCATGATTACACCTTTACTCGTTTGACGGCGACTTGGTATAACCCTTCTTCGGGAGAGAGATGCCCGCCAACCTTCCGCCCCATTATTTTGAGGTGGGAAAGCGCTGGCGGGAGTCCCGGTCTGCCAGCGCAAAGCGCATCTCTACCCCGGCAACACTCCGGCTCCGGCCCCGGTCCAGCAGAGAACCGGGGTACCGTCTGCGCCTCCTTCGGCATCAGGCGCCCAGATCTCCAGATTCCAGTGCCACAGGGAAGAAAGCGGCCACCTGGGGGCCAGGGTCTCCTCCACAAATTTGGTGAGTTCCAGGGACGCGGCCGCCAGGTCCGGCGAACCCGCGGCCTTGGCCAGGGAGGCGGACAGGAGAGCGCCGCATCTGTCCAGGGTTTCCGCCATCCCCGCGCTGTTCCTCACCTGCTGCCATTCCTCTTCGCTCCGGCACCCGGGCAAGGAAATCTGCACGCTGCGCAGGCCGGTCCATTGCGGCCAGCCTTTTAAGGTAAGGAAGATGGACCGGGCCGTGCGGCCCAGGAGCAACGGGGCCCAGCGCTCCTGCAGATAAGGCGCCATGACCCGCTGCCACAGGTGATAGCGCAGCTCCGCCAACTCCGGGTCCACCATCTCGCCGATGCCCGGGACCGGGCCCAGGGTCAGCCGGTCTTCCCAGGGTTCCGGCGCCAAGATCTCCTCCAGCCACTCCTGGCCCCGGTCCACGCTGACCAGCCGCGCCTCCTGATCCGCCAGAATCTTCTCCATTTGCCAGGCCAGATGCCAGGCATCCGGCAGGGGCCCGGGCTGGGAAGACGTGGCCGCCTGGCCCTGCCGGATGGCCCGGATCAGGTCATCATCCCGATCGTCATGGGCCCGGCGGTACTCCTTAAACGCCTGCCACTGGTGTAATTCCCCGGGTTGGAAACCCTTCAGCTCCCGGCCCGCGGCCTCCGCTTCCGGCGGCAGGGACAGGCCCCGGTAAGGCAGTTTTTCGGGCCAGCCCGGAATCACTCCCACTTTGAGCTCCGGGAAATAGAGGGGCAGGGTCCAAAACTCCTCCCGCCACTGTAGGATCACTGGAAACGCCACCACCTGCCATTCTGCCGCCACAAAAGCCTCCTGGGAAGGGATATCGAAGCGAGGGCCCCGGGGTGCACCTGTATTACCAGGTTGCAGTCAAAGAGGGATTATTAAAGGTGCCATTCTGAACGCAGCGAAGCTTTGTTGCGAATCTCTCTTCGCGGTGCTCATAATATTGCCTTTATGCGTTTGACGGCGACTCGGGATAACCCCTGCCCTCATCTGCTATTGTCGGTTATTAATACCCCAGGAAAATTGTGGAGACAAGAGGATGCCCCGGGGGGTCGTCACAAATTCTCAATTTCACCCCGCAAAAAACCTGGCGGGCAAGGGGATGCGGCCTTCTCCGGTCGGCGTTTTGCCAATAATGCTTGACAACCCCGGCGAAGCCGCCATAATTTAAGGTGCGTGGGGATGTAGCTCAGCTGGAAGAGCGCCTGCTTCGCATGCAGGAGGTCAGGGGTTCAAGTCCCCTCATCTCCACCATGATTTAGGAAGGAATTACAAGAGGTTGGCAATCTGGGGATTGCTGGCCTTTTTGTCTTTCAGGCCGATATTTACCGATTGTTTACCACCCGGCATATTATTGAGCAGATTTACCGAGTCTTTCAGGTGCTCATGGGACAGGTGAGCATACCGCATAGTCATTGCCAGGGATGCATGGCCTAAGAGTTCCTGAACGGCCTTGAGGCTGGCCCCCCTCATGACAAGCTGGCTTGCAAAGGTGTGTCTCAGGTCGTGAAACCGGAAAGCCTCAATCCCGGCCTTTCGGCAAGCCGAGGCAAAGGACCGCTTCACTTCAAAGAACCTCTTTCCATCCGGGCCGCAAAACACATAAGGGGATTTCAGTTGATTGCCCCGGCGCACTTCCTTGAGCACCTGGGCCAGCCGGTCATTAATGGGGATTTGCCGGGCCTTGCCGCTTTTGGTTTCGGTCAGGTAGATAAACCCGTTTCGGATTTGCTCCCATTTCAAGGAAAGAAGCTCCCCCCGCCTACAGCCGGTCAAAAGGGCTACCTCCACAATGGGCCTCAAGTGGGGGGTGGAGGTCTTTAAATCATCACAGGCTCTTAGCAGGGCCTCAATCTCGGATTCGGTAAGAAACCTCAGCCTGTGATTATTTTCCTTGAGCACAAGCCGGGAGCCTTTGGCAAAGGGGGAGGTTTCCAGCATGCCCCACTCTACGGCCTTATTGAGCATGTGCCTTAAGGTGGAAAGCTCCCGGTTTACCGTGGCGTCCGCCCGGGGCTTCCCGGCCCGGGTAGGGGTTGCCCGGCGCTTATTTCGGTAGGTTTCCAGGTCAAGATAGGTAATCTTGGAAAGACGCTTTTCCCCGAAAGTCGCCCGGTATTCTTCCACCAGGTAGTATTTCAGCCGGGAAAAGCATTTCTGGCCCCGGAAGTTTTCAACATACTTGTCAGCCAGTTCATTAAAGAGGGTCTTGGTTCCTTTCTTCACGTTAAAAATATCTTCATACCGGCCCTCTTTCTTGGCCGCCTCTGCCTTGCCCCCGTAAGCCTCAGCATCGGATTTTTTGGCGAAGCATTTCATTATCCGCTTGCCCTGGGGGTCGTGATAGTCCACCTGGTAGGAGACTTTCCCTTTTTTGCTGATTCGCTTCCTCACGGTTGCCATGGCAGAAACCCCGCTTTTGCCTCCAGAACCTTGCACAAGAAAGCGTTAGCATCCTCCTTGTGGGGGAAGCTTCTCTTGAGCCTCTTCCCCTGGGGGTCGCGAAAGTCAACCTGATAGCTCACTTTGCCGGTTTTAGTGGTCTGTTTCCTCACTGTTGCCATTGTCGGCCTCCCGATGGAGGGGCAAGGCCGGGGCCCCGCCCCCGGGTTGTGCGTTATTCGCCTTCCTCCACCACGCCGCGGGCCAGAACCTCTTCCTTGAGGAAAAATCTGAATGAATCGCAGATATCATCTTCAATGGCCCCGAGAACCGCCGCCATTTCCCGGTTGTTTTCGCCGCCTCGATTCAAGATTTCAATGAATGAGGTAAGGGGGAATAACGCACTTGTAAACCCGCAATAAATTGGGTTTTCGTCCAGGGTCGATTCTATGGTAAGATTCTTTTCAGCCATTGCTTGAAACCTCCCTATAAGGTTTTGGGTTTTGGTGGGGGCCGGTCCTTGTGTTCCAGCACTCGGGCCGGTCTGTTTTTGGTGGGTTACTTCTCGCCTCCTTTCAACAATACCTCTAAATCGCTTTCACGGACCCGCCACAGGCGCCCTACCTTCACGCCCTTGAGCTTGCCCGCCTTGAGCCATTCCCTTACAGTTGTGGGCTTAACTAAAAGAGCTTTTGCCGCATCCTCTACAGTAAGCAATTTTTCGGCTCCCATTGTGCCCCCTATCGTTAAACCTAACTTAATATCAGTTTATATCATTGTCAATCATTTTTTTCAGAAAAAAGGCAGGGCCTAAAAATTTTCCCCCGCTTTTCCTCAACTCTGGCGCAATCACCCCCGGAAAGTCCTTTTGGGATTCCTTCTTGGTGAGGTCCGGGGTTATTTCAAGGTTCTCCGGGAATCTTTAGCCCACGACGTCTCATTTCCATTTCAATTAGGCCACCCTGGCGAACTCCTTCCCATCCAGCCGATTTGTGCTGATTGCCTGAAATGACATTTGCAAAGCCAGAACCAACGGCAGGGGCATTTGAATAAGTGGTGGTGCTCATATTTTTATTAATGTCATTGAGGGCATCGGTATGCTCTTTAATTTCGGCGACTATTTCCTGGTGTTTGGCAAAAAGTTGCTCATCCGTCATCTTGGGAATTTGGTCATCAGAAAGAACATAAGTGGTATGGGGGGCGCAGCCCTGGGCAGTCAGGAGGACCGTGACCAGGATGAGGGCCAGGACCAAGTGAAAGGGGGAGTGACTCGGGGCGACTTTCATGGAAATCTCCTTATAAGATTGAGCTGGCCCATGCTGGCACAGACAAAGAGGTAATGTCAAATAGTAGGCCAGTAAATCTAAATGGTGGAAGCTGCCACCATTCCCCGAAACTCCTATAATTCCCTGTCATGGTGGGCCATTTCCAACCGATCCGCCCGTTAGCCTTGAAGTTCCCCGGCCCTGCCAAGCGTCCGAAACAGGGCCGGGGGTTGATGTGTTTCCAGGCGAAACTATTCCGGGGGCTGCCATTCACCCCGGGTGAATTTCTCAAAGTTTTCCGCCCCATGCTTTTCGATGAAAGAAATTTTGGCCTCATCATTCCAGAAAGCCGGGGGGAGTTCCCGGGTTCCCGCCAGGATTTCCCTATAAGCCTCATGGCCGCCAATCTCACCAATCAGCCGGGCCTTTTCGCTGTCGCTAAGGTGCGCCACGGGGGAGGCGGTTTGCATATTTGGGGGCTTATGCAAGAGGTCCCCCTTAACCTCAGCCTCTTTCACCATGCCTTCAGCTTTGCCCATGATCTGCCGCACGGCCAGCTTTGCCGCGCGCTCAATTTCTTCCTGGGTTTCCAGGTTCCCCAGGGCTTCCCGCTGGGTTGCCCCGATGTAATATTCTTCCGCCGCTTCCAGCATTTGCGGGGCCACCAGGGGCTTGAGGCTCGATTGCAAGGCGTCCAGTACCGACCGATCACCGCGTTGGGTAGTCCGTGTCAAGAGCTTAACCCGTTCCTCTCCGGTCAATTCCCGCAAGTCCGCCAGCAAATCCCGGCGCTGCATATACTCAAGCAAGGCCCGGGTGTCGGATTCAGGACCTTTGGGCCGGGCATCTGCCTGAATCTTTGTCCTCATGGCCGCGGTTGTGCGAATAATCGCTTGCAAGGCCGTTTGGAGCTTCCCCGGGCTATTCTTCCCCAAGAGGTCGTGCTGTTTCCTTGCAATGGCCTCCCGGGTGTAGTCACGGTTGCCCTTGAGCTTTCCGGCCTCGTGAACGGCCGTAGCATGGCCGTCCAGGTATTCTTTCCCGGCATTGAGTAGGGCATTAAACGCCTCGTCAATAAGGCTGAGGTCGCGGGGTAGAAGGTGCTCACCAAAGCCTGCTATGGGATGTTGGGTAACTTCGCTCATGGCTTACTCTCCCCCCATGCCCACGTTAGGATGATTCTTTGCCCGCCGGTCAAGCTCGCCCTGCAACTTCTCTTGGGCCGCCTTGTGTTCCGCCGCCGGGCTGCCGGGGCTTGCCGGTAACTCCGGGGTCCCCGTGCCGCCAGGCTGGTTTTCCCGAATCTGGCGGGTCCTTTGCCGCATCGTCTCCCGATTTTTCCAAAAGTCTGACATGACACTTGCTCCTTCTTCTCCGGGTCCCCCCGGGCCTTGGGTTAACATCAGCAGCCTTGCCCGCCGCCGCCTATCGTGTCTATTTCGCTTCCGTTGGGCTCGCATGGTCTAGTCGAAAATAGCCATACCCGCGGCCGATAATTCCATAAGGCGCTCTGCACGTTCTTGAACCTGGGGGCGGGTCCCGGCTGGCCATTTGCCGCCGTTCTCGTGAAAATCCATCATGGCCTGAGCCACTTCTTCCGGCTGCGGTTCCGCCATGATATTTGCCCTTTTCGTCAATTTTTTTAGTCTGCTTCTGATGTTCATTTTGCCGGCTCCATTATCAAATCCTTTTGCCATTCATGCACCCGGGTACTCTCCGGTCCCCACTGCTCCGGGGGGAGTTCCCCAGGCACAAGCAAGTAGCCGCCTGGGGGGAGTTCGCCAGCGGCAACGGTCTTGCCCTGCCACTTGAAAAAGCCGTTCCCCAGGTCCGCCAGGACGCCGCCGGCCTGTGGCCCCCGTTGCCGCGTCAGCCGATTAAGACGATTTCTGAGGCTCATATCGCCCCCACCGCGGCCGGCGCTCCCCCCAAGACGCTCGCGTCAACTTCCTCTTGAAATTGGGCCAGGTCCTTGACGATCTTCGCCAGCTTCGGGGTATCGCTTTCAATGCCGTGCTCCGTGAAGGCGAAGTATGCCGCCCTGATTTCCGCCATGGCAAAAGGCCGATGCTCAAGTTTTTCAATCCGCCTGGTTAATTCACTTTTCATTGGTTCACTCCTGGAAAGGGCTTAAGGGTTAAAAAAACTCTCGGAGTCATCGTGTCCCCCCTGTGCTCCGGGTGTCGGACAAAATAACGCTCTAGGGCTTGCTCCCGGCTCTCGGTAAGCTCCCTGGGGATAAGCAGGGCCGCCGGAAGGGGGCTGGGCGCTCTTTGGGTTTCCAGGCGGGTTACTCGGTTTGATAATCTCATTGGTTTTCCCCTATTTGCTCAAGCGCAGTTATCCGCGCTTCAAGGTCAGCCGTTTCGGTTGCCCGGCGGTACGCCTCCAGCATTGCTGCCAAGCTCTGCCCTTGCTCCGGGGTTATCTCGCCCCCGGCCACGGCTTTTAGAATTGCGTTCAGCACCTTGGGAATGTCCGCCACGCCGCCGATTTTGGGGAGCTTCAAAGTAATGGGAAGTTCCCGGGCCGCGGGTATGAATTTGTCCAGAATTAGCTTGACGGCTGCCAAGTCGCCATCCTTGGCCGCTTTGATGCACTTTTTGGTTATGGCCTTCAGGTCGCCCTCTAGGAGCTTCAGGGCTGCCCGGGTCGCCTTGTGGCGGCAACCTTTGGGCTTGCCGCTGGGGTTTCCCGACTGCCCTTTTTGCCACTTTGCCATGATTCGCACCCCTGAAAATTCAAATGCAATTCAGGACACTTAACTATTTCTTATCGGTAAATCGCCGGTAAACTGCTTTTGTAACTAATCAATTTGATTAACAATTTAATTGCGTCCTCTGTTCTACACTCAGGTGGCCGGGGCTTTTCGGGCCGCCCGGCCTTTGGGGTTTTTCCGGGGCCATTCAGAATAAGGGGCCGTCCTGTGATTGCTCTTAAGCCATGCTTCTATATCTTCTGGGGTAAACCTCACCACGCCCTCAAGTTTCAAGTGGGGTATCACCCCTCTTGAGGCCCACTTATAGGTAGTGATTCGGGCCACTCGCAAGGCTGCCGCCAGTTCTTCCGGGCTTATCAAGTCGCCGCGGGTAAGAAGCTCCTTGAGGTTTGGCCTGCTCTGATTCGGTTCAAGTGGCATAATCTGCCCTCTAATCTCGCCATTCTTAAGTAAAAGCTGTAACGCCTGTAACGCTTCCCTTTATCCTGCATGGTTAACAGCTTATAACCGTTACACCCCTTTTATCCTCTCCTGTAACGCTTCGTTACACCCGTTACACCTGTTACTCGTTACCGCCGTTACAGGCTATAAGAACCATCTTGGTTTAAGATTATTTCCCCTTTATCCTTCATACGCATAAGGGTAATTCGCACGGCTCCACTACTTTTCCCTATAATCTTAGATAGTTGTGCCGGAGTCTTTGGCCCCACTTCCCGCAAAATCAAGAGAATGTCATCCCGTTCTTTAGTCCGGGTAAACTCTTGCGCTTCCCCCAGGATTTCCCAGGCTCCCAAGTCTGGATAAAATTTCAGGGCCTTTTCAATGTCTGCTACATCCCGCCCGGTGATCTTTAAGACAGCATCCGCCGCCGTCCGGTCCTTCCGAATCAGGACCGCTATGCAATCAGCCGCCCCGGTCAAGCCAAAAGTCCCCGAAACTGATTCTACAAAGTCATCTGTGGCTAATTTCTTGGTATGGTGAACACAGATTAGGGCAAGGGCGTATTTAATCGCTATAGTCTGCAAGGTGGAGATTATGGCCGTGTCATGGTCATAAGCATCAGCATTTTTCCCCCTGGCGGGCTTAACCCGGGCCAAGGTGTCGATTACCACAAGGCGAGCCTGGGGGTGTTCCTCAAGCCAATTATCCAGGGCCACCAGTCCGCCTTTCTGCAATGGCGGAAAGTCTCGGGCCGTCAAAAGGTGGAGGGATTCGGGTAATTCGCCAGTGCAAACAATCTTTTCAAGGCGCTCCTTTAACCGGCGCTCCGAATCCTCCAGGGCCAGATATAGGGCTTCACCGGCTTCGACTTGGATTTTCCCCAGAGCCATTCCCCCACTTGCTACAGATACGGCCACATTAAGCGCAAGCCAGGACTTGCCGGCTTTCGGTTTCCCTGCCAGGATAATTAAGCCCTCTGGCAAGAGGTTAGGGACCGCCCACCGCGGGGGAGAAAAGGTCTTGGCCCCCAGGTCTTTGGCAGAGATAGGCTTTAAGGTGGGTTTTGGGGGTGTTTCTTGCGCTGCCTTTGGGGAAGTGGCCGGGGTCTGCCTGGGGGTGTAAAACTCGGTTGCCCTGGCAATGGCTTTATGGATTTCCAAGTTTCCCCAGGTGCTCCCTGTCTGTGGCCTATCCCACTTCTCACGCATAAGCCCGGATTGCCGGAAAAGCCGGTCAATCCTACCTACGTCCGGGCCGCAGTAGAAAACCAGGGCATTAAGCAGAGCCGCGGTTGCTTCGCTTTGGCTTGGATAATCCCCCTGCCAATCGCCCCGCCAGAGTTTTGCAAACTTCGCCCCGTTGCGTGCCCGGTGCGCCCGGTCAATCAACTCCTGGTCTGATAATTCCAGGCCAGAGCCGGGGGCTTTTGGCGGGGTCTGGGGCTTCTCCTGCTTCTCTCCGAAAATCTCCCGGTGCAGGGCCTCAAGTTCGGCTTGCCGATCTTCAATGGTAGTGGGGGTTCCTTCAAGGTGGTGGCCGGTCAAGGTAAGGTAGCGGTCTGAGTCGTAAACTTCAAAATTCCCCTTGCGCCTCCGGCCGGGGGGGAGCTTGCCTCTAACCCAGATATGGATGCCCCGGCCACTTGGGGAGATTTCAGTATAGGAATTTAACCGGGTGATAATGGCCTTGGCCCCTGCCTCAATCTCTCCTGTCTCGGGGTTCCTTACGCCGTCCAGGTCCACCACACTATAGGGGCCAGCTTTGGTCAGGACAAAACCGATTCCCTTGTTTCCATTCCGGGCCACCCCTCCTATGGCCGCCGCAAAGGTGGCCCATGTCTCGGGCCGGTCAACCGCCGCATTGCCCCCCGTGTGAGCATTAACCGGAATTTTGGTGGACTTGCCGCCCCTGATTTCTTCCCGCCAGGTTACGAAGTTCGCCAGGTCCTTAAGCTCCTGGGGGATATTCAAGGGCAGGGTCATTATGCCGCCCCCTCGAAAGCCAGCAAGGCCCGGTCTAGGGCCAGGCTTAAGCTCGGCTCGAAATGCGCCGGTATAAGGAGGGACAGGAGGAAAAGCCGGGAATAGGCTTGAAATTTCTCGAAAGAAAACCTAAAATTAGATAGCATTTCGGATTTACCCCGCCCCGCCCCCAGCTTGCCCCTGGGGGTTTTTGACTTTCACGCCGTCTGGAAAAGTTCGCCGGGTTCTACTTGGAAAACGTCCGCCAGGGCGCGGGCCTCATCGGGCCGGGGCTTGACGCCGCGTTCAAGGAGGCTAATCCTGTGCTGGGGGACGCCGCTCCGGGCCGCCAGTTCGCTTTGTGTTAGCTCCTTCTTGACACGTTCGATCTTGAAAGGGGTAGCCGCCATCTTCCTTTACCTCCGAAATAAAAAGGCTAACCGCCAAGGGTTAGCCATATTTTAATTTAGGTTGAAATTAAGCGTCTATACCGGGGAAAGCACTTTTATCCGGTTAATTTCTTAAACTCCTGCCGCCAGTTTCTTATCGTGTTGGCCGCTAATTTTATTCCCCATTCTTTAAGGCTTGTATTTGATATTTCATCATAAATATCATCATAATTCCGTTTAGGGTTATTTTCTTTTAACAAATCTACCTTATAATAAACTGCCATTTTTATTAAAACGCTTGTTGCTTTTGCTCCGTATAATATGCTATAATTATTTAGAATATATAGCAAAATGGAGTGAAAATATGCAACAGGAAGCTCTCAGTCTGCTGCAATTTCAGAAAAAGTT
>Ga0172375_10008050_pt1 | contig 14280 bp, 8 predicted proteins | sample LakKiv1m_FD_114537 | JGI IMG/M metagenome (GOLD analysis project Ga0172375, IMG submission 114537) | Freshwater microbial communities from Kabuno Bay, South-Kivu, Congo - kab_092012_11.1m | ecosystem: Environmental > Aquatic > Freshwater > Lake | place: Democratic Republic of the Congo... | reverse complement strand
GGGATACTATAATAGAACCCTCTGTAATCATAACATTTGAAACTACCAGCGTCAACATCTATTATAGTATCCTTACTTTCCATTTTATATGACATAAGGTATATATTTGATGTTGAGTCGGAAATCGAATAAAGTGTATCGGTAAAATTATTTACAGAAAAAAATATTCTACCGGTTTCATCTACAATGTAACCCGATGAATCTCTTCTATAGACTGGTTGGTATTGGGAGGGTATCCGGTTGAATTTAAAATATGACATTCCATTAATGACAGTATCTTTTTCAATAAAGATACTGTCTAAGTTCCCATTAGTAGTATATCCGGTATCATTTTGAGTATAGGTTTGATAAATCCAATAATTACCAGAAGAAAGCGGAAAATATAATTGAGCATCTGTCGGTTCATCAATATTCAATGCTTCCTGTTTTTTGCAGGAAGCATTGAATATTACCAAGAGAAAAAATATGAACTGAAAGTAATTAAACCATTTACCTGATTGATATTTTTTCAAAATATGAGGAATGTGTCTTTTCATTGATTATTTCTAACAAATATATACCACTTTTTAGTTCACTGGTGTTTATTTTTGTTAAAGAGTCAAAACTACCGGAAAATACTTTTTGACCAAAAGCATTTGTAATTGATACCAAATATAAACTTTTTTCAGGAGTTTCAATTGTAACTTCACTTTCTGCCGGATTAGGATATACCTTTATTTTTCCAACAGTATTTGCTATACCATTAGTTTCATCTGTTTTGTTGCTCTCAGATTGAGCATTGTATGGAGGCTCATCAATTTTATCCACGAAATCCATATTTTCTTTGAATTTTAAAATTGCGCGCGCTGAAAAAACTGCCGGTCCAGCATCTTTAGGATTTTGTGAAGCAATTGCTATCAGTCTTTCTATTTCATCATCATGGAGCTTACGGATTTCTTCTGTTCGATAACCTAATGCTACTTCATACACTTCTTTAAAGTTTTTCTCAAATGTATGAATAGGATTAAATTGCTGAAAGATTTCAGATGCCGCTACAAAATTTCCAGTTGAAAAATAATTTTCAAATCTAAGTAGTTGAGGTATAAATGAGTTATTTGATTCTGCAAAATTAGCACCTGTTTCGTATTGTTGAGATTGTAACATATATTCTACTAACCACTGGGTATTCCCATCTTCAAAATCTGAAGAGGAGAATATATTTTCTTCTGGCAAACTTAATCCATTTTCACCCCCTCCGCCAATTATGGTATTATAGCAGGAAGAAATCGTTCCTCCTGTTAGTACGATACTGTTAGGAGGATATGGTAATAAAGCGGTACTATAATCAATACGTGAATCTGTTGTGTATGGATCAACCCATTTATTATAATTCTGAGATGAATTATCTAACTTCATATCCCAACTTCCTATTGGCATATTATTGAAAAAATTTTGCCTTTTTTGTCCCCCTATTATGCCATGGGTTTGTCCTAAAGATCGTAGTTGTTCAGAAATTAAATCAATTCCAACTATATTTTCTTCCAACACATTACAGGTAATATTTGCACCTAACATATTTAAAGCAGATACAATACCTGCAGCACTTTTACAAGTGTTTTGCGCTATCAACCCTTCGTATCCATTAGTGAAATTAATTCCAACATTCCCCCATGTTGAATTATTGGTAGTATATACTTCATTATTAGTTGTTCTGATTCTTGGCGAGTTTCCACCCAATATTCCTGATTTGTTAACACCAAATCCATTAATTACATTATATTGAATCTTTAATGTATTGGTTAATGGATCTTGTAAAAGTGGGTCTTGTTGACCATAATATCCTTTAATATTAGTCAACATAATTCCATAATCAATATTAGTAATACTATTATTGCTAATAAACATTTCCTGATATGTATTATTGGTCGCAAGTGAACTTTCCTGTACCAATATACCATAAGCATAAGATGAGTTTTGAATTGTATTTCGCGCAATTGTAATTTGTGTACCAGCATTTGCATTATCATTTGCAAAAATACAAGACCAATTTTGATAATTGAATGTATTGCCAAGTGAAGGAGTAGTCATATCGCCTACTTTTAAATCTGAACCATAATTATAAGCCCAATATAGACCATGCTCATAACCATTATTGAAGGTGTTGGATTGTACTGTAAGGTTGACGCCATAATGAGCATCTATTGCAGTTCTATTACCATTAAAAGTGTTATAATTAGTTACATTTATAGTTCGGTTTTGCCATTGCCCGTCTGCAAGAATTCCTCTATTACGCAATGTGTTAAAAGTATTGCGTAGTGAGGTTACATTTGAATTATAAGCGTAAATTCCATATTGCCCGTCATTAAATGTATTGCCTTGCCCTGAAATTGTGGAACCTATGATCATTGTATTGGAGGTATTGTTAACCTCAATACCAGTTATGCCATATCGTGTTCCGGTAGTACCTCCACTTTGGTTCAACCCCCTTGTTTGGTCTTTTAAGGGCACCTGATGATTAAAGTAAGAAGATAAGAATGAATTTTGTGTTCCTCCATTACTTATTTTTATGTGGGTTTCATTACGCTCAAAATAAGATAAATTATTAATAGTTGCTTTTGCAGATGTTCCACTTAAATCTATACCAATAATTGCATCATAGATAGTTGAATAAGTAAATAATCCATAATTGGTCATAGTAACATTTCCGTTGCCGGTTACTACTATGCCTTGCCACATATTTAAAGGACATGCAGCCTGTAGGGTTGCTTTTTCCAATCTTAATGTCCCCCCATTAAGCACATTCAAAGTTGCACCCAAACCAAATTCGACAGTCATATTGCGAATTGTAAGCGTTACGCCTGAGGGCACAGTAAGACTTGTTTTTATTCTCACCACACTTGCATTCCATGGGTTAATTCCACTTGTCCAAGTCCCAGTTGTAGCAGTATGAGTGGTTGCATTAAAAGCATATAATTGTGTATTGTAATAAAAGCCATCAATTTGATCAGGTAATGTCAGAAAGTTGGATTGATTTTCATAAGGTCGTTGGGTCATTGTAACAGCAGAGGATAATGAATTATTATTGGAGGGATTGAATCCAATTATATAGCTACCTACGGTACTTTGTGCATAAATATATCCATTAATCCCCATCTCTAATTGAGAATGACCATAGCCAGCTGTTCCACTAATAGGTGTTGTGGTAGAATATCCTGTTCCAGTTAATTGATATATTCCATTTCCTCCTCCTGCATAAAGTTTGGTCCCATCAGTATTAAATTCAATCCCTCTGCCCATATAGTCATCTGTTCCATTATAGGAATATTGCACTAAACTTGAAGTGATGTAATTTCCATTAGCATCTAATGAAATAGTATAAGCATTTTTTGATGTATTACCCATGCCGGCCCAAGCCAGTTTTGCTCCATCATGCGAAAGATCAACTTCCTCAGTTGCATAATCTACTGTGCTTCCAAATCCATTTGTAATAAGATTTGTCGTTGTAATTGTATTGTTTGGATTAATTGTAATTCGATCAATTTTACCTGTTCCACTTAATCCCGTTCCATAAACAGCATAAACAAATCTTTTTCCTGAGATTGAAAGGTTACCGGCAGCAAACCCGCCTATATCTCCAGAATCATAATAACTCAATTGTTGATTAGTTGTTGTAGCAGGATTTGTCGTCATATCAACTATTGAGTAATATATTAAAATTCCATCAGGTACATCACTTGCCATATAAAAAAGATGATATTTCCCTCCTTCGCAGTTAAATGGTATAATAGTAACTTCAGTTGTTCTTGAAATATTTGCCAAAGTTCCAATCTGGTTATTACTTGAATTAAAAATTCCCTGATCTGCAATGTAAAAGACTAAGTTTCCATTATTATCATATATACTATTAGCTACTTGCGTTGCATTAGCCCATGCACCTGACATAGTCGTAACAGTAGCATTTCCATTACCCGCTGTTACATTAACTTTTTTTGGACTTATATACCAATTCGCCATTTGTGGTTGTGCATAGATTTTTACAAATAAAAGAATGAATGTAATTGATATTAAAATTCTGATTTTTGTTTTCATGATTTTGTTTTTTTAGATTATTACTTGTTGTTATTTATTTCCCCTAAAACATAAAACTCACATTCACTTCCGCCCCTGCCAATACCATTACCGGCTGTGTCTGCGGCATTGCCGGTGATGGAGGCGGCAGTTTTGCCGTCAGTGTTTGCGCTCCTGCCGGTACATTATTAATAGTGAAGTTTCCATTTATGTCTGTTACAGCCGTCAGCAGCGGAAAACCATTTACCATAATATTCACGCCCGGCTTGTTCATGCCTGCTTCTTTCACGTTGCCGCTTATGGTGCCCAGTGCTACTACAGGCTCAAGTTCTACATTCAGTTCTGTTATTACGCCTGCTGTTATTACTACATTGTTGACCAATTTGATTACATAATTGGTTTTCTTAAATTCTATGTCATAAATACCATCAGCCAATACCGGGACAAAGAATTCACCATCCTCGTTGCTGGTATAAACATTTCCGTTTTGCATTACCTTCACTTCCACATCTGCTAATGGGTTGCCTGTTCCAACTTCGGTTGTTGCCCCCATGATAGAGAAGTCTTCAGGGCTTGGCGCCTCGCCCGGTGTGGGCACATATACTACTCCCCATTCGCGCGACTTCCGCCTCATGCTGGGTTTGTCGCCTTTATCAAATTCAGCTTCTGTTTCGTTCCACATTCTCAGTATCAGTTCGTCAGCTATTATCGCATCGGCAGCTATGCCTTCCTGTCCAAGGTCGAAAGCGGTTTTGGCTTCACCCTGCTGAAGATTAAGATTATCAAAAGCTGTTACAGCCGCGCTCACCTCAGCTATGGATGGGAAAGTGATGGGTACCGCGCCCGGTATAGCCATGCGGGCTGTCTCGCCTGCTATCGCCTTGCCGCCCCAATAACTGATTGCTGCATCGCTGTCCATTACCGGTAGTTTCCCGTTATTAGCATCCAGACCATAAACTGTGCGTACTTCCGGCAGAAACAATTCACGCTTAACAGCGTTCTGCATCGCTTCATAAAAGTGAGAGATCAGCATTTCAGTCTTCGGGCGCTGGATTTTCATTTGTGCCGTTAAACTTACCTGTTGCAGCAACAATACATCCAGTGCGTCTATCTTGACTTTATATGGTGGGTAAAATGCATCCAGCGCATTGATGGTACTGGTTTTGTAGGGTATCACCAAAGGAGTCGGGATCATATCTTTATGTTCTTTCCCGGTTTTCACAGCATTAAACCGCAGGGCGGTGGTGTAGGGTTTTCTTCTTCTTGGCATGACTTTAAATTTTTAATTTCTGAATTTTGAATTTTAATTTTTGATATTGTATTTATAACTTATTGATTGTGCGTGTGCTATATGGCTAAACTTTTTAGTTTGATGGTTATGCACTTGTGCTAAGGGGCTAAACTTTTTAGTTTGGGGGTTGTGCACTTGTGCAAAGGGGCTAAACTTTTTAGTTTGGTGGTCATGCAATTGTGCAAATGGGCTAAACTTTTTAGTTTTGGGGTTGTGCACTTGTGCAAAGGGGCTAAACTTTTTAGTTTGGGGGTTGTGCACTTGTGCAAAGGGGCTAAACTTTTTAGTTTGGTGGTCATGCAATTGTGCAAATGGGCTAAACTTTTTAGTTTGGTGGTTATGCAATTGTGCAAAGGGGCTAAACTTTTTAGTTTTGGGGTTATGCACTTGTGCAAAGGGGCTAACTTTTTTAGTTTGGCAGTCATTCAAGGTTGCAATACCGTTACCGGAAATATTTTCATCCTCCCGCAGGTATGCTGTTGCTCCTTTGTTTTCCTTGTTATTCCTCATCGAACTTATAATTATATCAAAAAATTCTGTTCTGTGTTATAACTTATTTTTCTACATTTGGAGGAACAAACATAATCTCAAATAACGGATTAACTAAGGCTGTTTTTTGAGTAAGTAATGTATTAATTAAGGGTGATCACAACAATAAAACATCAATAAAATCAGCCGCTACAGCTATTCATAAGTTATGTATAAGGATATATATTAATAAAGTAGTATTAAGAAAACTTCTCTGCTGATGAAACAACCTTCCAGATCATTACACAAAATTGTTCACCGCCTGAGCTATGAAGAACAACGGCTTGTTGTAGAATTTATAAAACTGAATAAACACAGGGGTGAAAACAATATACTGATCGACCTGTTTACTGCTGTTTTGCGCCAAAAAACCTATGATGAAGAATTGCTGAAAAAACAACTGAAATATCCGCTGAACAACAACAGTTTTAAAACCTATAAATCGGAACTGAAAGAACTGATTTTAGATATCCTGCGCGCACTTCGCAATTATGAAACCCAAAGCATGAAATACCGCAGAATATCAGATCATGCCGAACTGCTTATTGCCAAAGAATTATATCCTGAAGCGCTGTCCTGTATTAAACACCTGCAAAAAACCATTACTCCTGATTTTCAGGAACGCAACCGCCTAATTTTTATTGAAGCGCTGGAACTTGAGTACAAGGTGCTGCAACATATCAGCAACGGCAATATGGTACGCAAAGAAAAGATAAGCAAAAATGTTTTTCATCATTCTTTTCATCTTGCAAGCACTTACCAGGCTCGCTCAGGCACTCATCAACTTGCCAGGATGGCATCATGTAATCTGTTGCTTAATGAGGCAGGCGCTACTGAAGAATTTGAACAACTGAAAAATACTGCCACATCTTTTGCAGCATTCCAGAATAATCCTGACCAATATTATGTGGTGCAGCAAGGGTTTTATACTTCACTTCTGGAAGGTGATTTTATAAAACACTTTGATTACACGATGAGGAAATGGATGACTTTCCAGAAGCCCGATACTGAGGAGCAACTTCGCAAAGAACATCCTTTTGATTATGGTGATTCATTTATCAGTTTTGTCCGTGCTGCCCAACTCACAAGGAACAGTGAAATGATGTCCTTTGCCTTTAGCACTGCAACATCAGGTTATTACAATTTGTTTTTCAATAGCGCCTATTACGCTTCTTTTGTACAATTCTCCCTTCAATTATTTCTTTATCTTATTGATGATACATACAGTGTACAAAACAATATTGATTGGTTTGAAAAAAACTGTTGTCCGGCAGAACCTGAAAATGATATGCTGCGCTATCGCTGGTTCAATACTACGCTTGCCATTATGTATCACAGCATAAAAGATAATAAATCAGCCCTTCGCTGTGTACACAAGGTAATGAATACAAATCCCAATGACCTTACCGAAATTCATTACCGCTGTTTCTGTGTCCTCTTCCGCTTTGTGATAGAATACGAGATGCTGCAAAACAAAACATCCACTGACCGCGCGGGTTTTGAACGCGTGCTCCTTGGCACCATCAATATCCTTAACAAACAACACAACTCAAAGGAAGGAAACAAAAACCGCAGCTATGAATTAGCTTTTCTTAAATTTATGAAAGCGCTTGCAGTAAAAGATAAAGAAGGCTGCACAAAACATCTTGCTGAACTGAAATCATTCAGCCATTTGCCCGCAGCGAAACATTATAATGCGTTGTTTCCGCTTACAGAATGGGCGGAGAAAAGGACGGCTTAAGACCCAAGTCCCAAATTCCAAGTCCCAAATTCAAAGGGAGGAACTCCTTGTATCTTGGGGCTTGGAACTTGGTTCTTGTTTCTTGGGATTTGGGTCTTGGTACTTGTATCTTGGTTCTTAATTTACCTCACCACCACCTTTCCGTTAAACCTTTCCCCTCCTGCAGTAAGTTCTACAAAATAAATTCCTGAAGAAAGCGAAGCAACATCAAAGCTGTAACGTCCGGCATTAAAGTTTACCGCATTTGCAGGAATAATAACCTGCCCTGCTGCATTATACATGCTGAGGTTGGCAGTGGATTCAATTCCGTTCGCCTCAATCACTACCTGCCCGTTTGAAGTATAGAATTTAGCGTTTTGTCCGCCTGCAGAATTTACATTGGTCACCATATCAGAGGAGAAACGCAGCGAAAAGCGGTATTCATCGTTTCCGGTAGTGGAGAAGGTATATTCAGCCGATTCGGTAAGCGCCTGTGAATTGCCCAGCACCGCATCTTCGAGATAAACCTGTGTGAAGCCTTCAAAGCCTTCTAATACTGAGGCGGTAATGGTATAGGTTCCGGCAGTGGATTCAAAAGCGAGCGGAACAATCATTTCGGTATTAAAGCCTGAAAGCGCATTGATGGATAAATTCTGATTTCCGCAGCGTGAAGCCAGCATAGGCACACCTGCTACATTGCTTTTTACTTTGTATGCGTCTGAAATATCCAGGTCATCAGCAGCTTCAGAATTAAAGTAAACAACGGTTTCGTCTCTTTGCCCGTTTCCGGTAAGCGCTAATTTAACCAATTGCGATGCTTCTTCCGTTTTAAAGAAATCGGCTGCTGAAGTTACCCTTGCTGCATTGGAAACGCCAAGCTGGGCGCCAGGACCGGTAGCCACCACAAAAAATCCCTGCATACCGGCAATGTATCTTGTTCCACCGTTGGTGCCAGCCACTCCGTTCCAGGTTGCGTATTGCTGAAACTGTGGGTTCCAGATATAAACCGTATTGGTGATGTTGGTTTTTGTCCATCCGCTTGCTGCGTTCCAGTCTAACTGTGAAGGATAAGGATTACCTACTAAGTTAAATCCCATTCCTCCGGGTGCAGCCGTGTAAGTGAGCGGAATGGAAGGGGCAGCCGCGTGATTATAATTTCCGGTTACATCTATGGTGATGGTATTATCAACCCAGGCAGAATAACCCTGCATAACAGTAATTCCTACAGGAGCTTTCCAGCGGTCGTAAGGGAAAGGAGTTTCTGTAAATTCATTAACAAACACCGGGCTGTAATAAGGTGACAGATGTGTTTCGTCATAGTAATAGAAAGTGCCGTATGAAGGAGGATTATAGTTCCAGTTATTCAGTATCATATTAAAATCATCGCTGAACTGGCTGAGGGTGGCGTTGGTAACAGGCGAAGAAAGATAATGACTTGCGCTGGTATAATTTCCGTTGCTTGAATTGGGGATATATCTTTCTACGGTGATGTTGCCGGTAATGCTTCCGGTACCTGTTCCTGAGATTTGGGCGGTAGCTGCTGCATCAGATTTTAATACAAAAGCATTTCCGTTGGTGGTAACATTACCAGAGGTAAGGGTAACCACACCTGTTATGTTTTGTGTTCCTGAGATAATGGAAACACCTGAAGCATTATTTACTTCCATGCTGCCGAAATTATCATTGCCTGTTAAAGTCTGCGCAGAAGTTCCGTCAAAAGATACACAGCCTATACCCATTGCAGGGCTACCACTATTGATGTAATTTCCTTTGATATGAATTTTTCCGCTTGCGTTTATAGTAAGAGAAGAGCCTGCGTTGATGTTGATATTTCTGCAAATAGCTCCGTCAGCATTTACGTTGGGCTGATAAGTAGCTGTAACCGGTATGGTAACATCTGTGTTTGCATCGGGTATGGCGCACCAGTTTCCGGCTGTGAACCAACTGTTGTCAACTGTTCCGTACCACAAGCCAGCCACTCCCCAAGAGATGGTTCTGGTTGAAGTAGGATTTGTTCCGGTATATGATCCCGAACCATAAACGGTTAAAGTTGCAGTAAAAGAACCGGTGTTAACTGAAGGCGTAAACTGGTAGGTAGCAGGATTTGTTCCTGAGCCGCTCCATGAACCCAATCCTGTTCCACCGCTCCAGGCAACGCTTCCATAAGAACCACCGGCAGTAGCGCCTGTCATGGTGATAGCTGATGTGCCTGTGCATACATTGATATTGCTTCCTGCATTTGCGGTAGGCGCAGGTGCAACAACAGTTCCGAATAACTTAACATTATCCACATAAAATGTGCTGCTGGGATTTTCAGCTTCCCAACCATATATTCTGAAGGTTACAGTACCACCTGCAGAGGTAGTAAAATCTGAAAAATTCCATGTTTCGGTTTCCGGATGGTCTTCCGTCTCAAAATCGTAATAATTGGTTGTAAAATTCCCTGAGTTATTGTGAGCTATTCTGGCATCATGAGGACCATGGTCATTTCTCGCACACGTAATTTTTATGCTGGTAAGTGTCAAAGAATAACCCGGGTTTGCGGTGATGCTGAACTGAACATAATAGGATGTATTTATATTATCTGATGTAGGCCAGTTTTTGCTGTTCATAACATTTGCCTGGCTTTGACAGGATACATTATTTCTGCTGAATGCACTGAAGGTAGCATTGGCAGGCTGACTTGTAACTGTAAGAATAGGGCTTGAACAACTATTGCCATTGGTATGGCTGAACTGGTAAATTCCGAGTTGTTGTGCAAAAGAACCCAGGCTTATTAATAATGTTGCTGCTGAAAGAAGTAAATGTTTGTTCATAGTATTTGCTTTTGATTTTAGAGCCACCTTAACGGGAGGATATTTAATGTGGTTTTAAAATATCGACAAACGACAGGGGAAGGAAGGGTATAGGGGTATAGAGGTATAGGGTATAGGGAAGCGTTTCCCTTATTTCTCATCATACTCCCGATAGTTATTAGAATATTGCCCATTGTCCATTTCTCATTATTCCATTGCTTATAACTTATACCCTATATACCCTATATCCCATATACCCTTGTACTTTTACAATTTCATGACCATAGATTTCAGGGTTAATGTAACTTTGCGCTGTTAAAATCTACTGACTTGAACAATTTCCGCATCCTCGCATTTACCCATAAAACAATTGATATCCGTGAAATAGGTCGTTTTCATATTGATGATGAACACTTAGAAAATCGTTTGCTCCACCTGAAAAAAGAATCAGGACTTACCGAATTACTTTATCTCAGTACCTGCAACCGGGTAGAGTTTATTTTTATCTCTCACGAAAAACCTTCACCAGCCTGGCTGCATGAGTTTTTCAAGCACTTTAATCCTGCCTGGACAAAAAAAGAAATTCATTGGGCAGAAGAAAAAGTAAAAGTATATGAAGGAGAAGAAGCTGTAAAACATTTACTCTATGTGGCTTCTTCCATTGATTCGCTGGTGGTAGGCGAAAGAGAAATCATCACACAGGTTCGTAAATCGTATGAAACCTGCAGCCAACTGAATTTAACAGGAGATTTTATCCGCCTCCTGGTAAAAACAACTATTGAAACAGCCAAAACAATTTATACCGATACGCAAATTGCGCAACGCCCTGTTTCAGTGGTTTCGCTCGCTTACCGCAAATTGCAGGAAACAGGTTTGATAAACAATGCGAGGATACTGATGATTGGCGCAGGACAAACCAATACTTCTGTGGGGATGTACCTTAAAAAAGAAAGCTGGAAAAGCGTTCATATATATAACCGCAGCCTCGAAAACGCTGAAAAACTTGCAGCACATTTTAATGGTTCCGGTGTGGCGCATGCCCTTACCGATTTACAAAATCATTCACATGGTTTTGATGTGCTTATTACCTGCACCTCGTCTGCTGAACCCATTGTAGATGCAAATCTTTTTTCGGTGCTGCTTGGAAACGAGAACAGTAAAAAAGTTATAGTTGACCATGCTATTCCGGGTGATGTGGAACATGCTGTTACCAAATCAGAAAATGTACATTACATAGGCATTGACAGTCTTAAAAGCATAGCCCGTGAAAACCTGGAACACCGACAGAAAGAACTGGAACGATGCAAAGAAATTATTGATGATGCTATTTCAGGTTTCAGGAAAATAATGCGCGAACGCAAAGTAGAAATTGCCATGAAAACGTTGCCTTCCATGCTGAAAGAGATACGCGAAAACGCCACCACACATGTTTTCAGTAAAGAAATAGAACAATTAGATCCTCATTCAAAAGAAGTACTGAAAAAAATACTGGATTACATGGAAGGAAAGTACATCAGCGTACCGATGAAGATTACCAAGAGTATCCTGGTGAAGCAAGACTGAAGAGGGTATAAGGGTATAGGGGTATAAGGTATTGGGGCAATGGACAATAATCAATGTTCAATGTTCAATGAACAATAAGGGAAACGCTCCTTATACCTCTATACCCTATATCCCTATACCCTTTTTTGCAGGAATGTAACCCTTGACGGCTAAATCCTGTTTAAATGCGCGTATCTATTAAAGCCTCATCATGAAAAAGCTGTTTTTTACCAATCTTTTTTTCTTTTTTATCCTCTCCACTTATTCACAGTCTTTCCAGGGCGTGATAGATTTCCGCAAATCCAATCTGCAGGAAAAAGTATATTACAGTTACAGTGTAAAAGGGAACAAGGTGCGTATTGATGAAAAAAGTCCTGATGGTGTTACCATTATTGCAACGCTGCTTGTTGACCTCAGTTCAAAAGAAATTCTTGCGCTGAGCCACGACCGCAAACTTTACATGACACGCGAAGCCAAAACCACAGAAAGGGTGAATGGCTCTCCAAAAATTATCCGCTCAGGAAACCACCGCTTTATTGGTGATAATGATTGTGAGCAATGGCGTGTGAAAAATGAAAGTGATAATACCGAGACCAGCTACTGGGTAACAAAAGGGAACTATGATTTTTTTCTTCCGCTCTTAGGAGTGCTGGGGCGTAAAGACCTTTTTGCCACTTATTATCTCGCCATTCCCGGCAGGGAAGGTTTTTTCCCGATTGATGCTGTTGAGCGCGACCTGCAGCGAAATGAAAAAGGCAGGCTTGAGGTGCTGAAAATAACCAACAAAACTTTAGACGATAATCTTTTCACTGTTCCGAAAAACTATATGCAAGTGGAGAATTAATTCTCCGGCATGATATTGCTTCGTAAATTTTTTGGTATCCTGCTGCTGGCGGTGGCAGCTATCTTGGTTGTATCCTTTCTTGTCACCACATCACAAATTGCAGCGTATCTCAACCTGTTTTATTTATGCGTTACTGAAGGCTGTGAGGGTGACACCTTAAAAAATGTGTTGTTTGGAATTATCACTTACCTCTTCATGACTTTTATGGTTTATTACCTGGGCAGAAGAGGTTTTTTAATGCTGATGGCTGTTAAGCCTGAAGAACCGGAACCACAGGCAATATTAGATGAAGCTGATTTTTCTCATTCGCAGGAAAGCATCAATTACTTCCAGACCAAATATGGTTACTGCCATGTGCTGGACGACCGGATTATTCTTGCAAACACAAAAACATTGCAGGATGTCAGCATATATAAAGAAGGGAACAAAGTTATCGGGGGCTTGGTTTTACAACTTGTCGTTATCATTGCCATGTTACTTTATATCTTCGATCATGCAGGAGAAGCTGATTTCTGGAAACTGCTTGCGCCTGTGCTGGTGGTAGTTTTTTCTGCTGTTGCTTTTTTCAGTTCGCTGCGTAATTCAACCACAGCGCTTATTATGCGCGAGAAAATTATTTCAGTCAACTTTGTAAAAGGAATTCCTTACCTCATTACCCCGCACTTTATCATCTGGTTTCACGATAGCAAAGAGCGCAAACGCAAACGCCTTATAATTCTTGCCGGAAAAGATGAACAAAACAGCAGCGAGGCGTTGCGCATTATGCGCAACGCCTCGCTGATTGATTGAATTTCTCCCCTTTGGGAGGAGTTAGAGGGAGCTACTTGGCTTCCAGAAATGCTTTTATTATTTCAAAGTAAGCATCCTTATCATTGTTGTAGGTATCGGCAGCACCCACGCCTTTGATCATTTTATAAGTGGTAATCTCCTTCCTGAGTTTGGAAAGCTCTTTCATATTGTCAGGCGTAATCACATCGTCCGTTTCGCCCGAAATAAGCAGGATGCCATAGAGGTGCGCTCCTTTTTCAGTGAGCGCGAAAAATGGTTCCATAAAAAATTTGTTGTAGCCGATAGGAACAATCAGGTCTTCTCCTCTTTTAGCTTTAACGGCTGCTTTATAAGTTTCTAATTTCAGGAAAGGAGTGTCGGCAATCACCTTGCGGACATCCGTGCGGTTGGCAGCGGCAGCAAGCAGCAGCGAAGCGCCCATGCCTTTGCCATAAAGGTTGCTGGACATGGAGGCATGATTTTTTTTTACAAAATCCAATACGGCTTTCACATCTTTCTCAAACTGGGGGTAGCAAATCATCTTCGGGTTTATCTTAAAATCATCGCTTTTGCCATAACCGCGGTAATCAAACGCCATCACATGATAGCCCAGCGAAGTGAATTTGGTGATGATTTCAATATTATCCGCCATATTTCCGTCACCGTCATCAGCAATGGTAATGGCTTTATTACCTGACTTATTCTGAGGTTTGAACCACCAGGCATTGAGACCAACTCCATCTTC
>Ga0172375_10008049_pt1 | contig 14282 bp, 12 predicted proteins | sample LakKiv1m_FD_114537 | JGI IMG/M metagenome (GOLD analysis project Ga0172375, IMG submission 114537) | Freshwater microbial communities from Kabuno Bay, South-Kivu, Congo - kab_092012_11.1m | ecosystem: Environmental > Aquatic > Freshwater > Lake | place: Democratic Republic of the Congo... | reverse complement strand
GATGCTTTTGGTCATATCGAGTTTAAAAGAAATTCCGGAAATATACTCGCTATCCGCCCTGAAAATCTGTCCGATGGAAGTATTTTCTTCCTTGAGCCATGGCAGCTTGTAGGAAGAATCATCAGTTTGCTTCTGATCGGATGTGTCAAATTCAGTCTCGCCGATTATGGTCGATTTTAAATTTTTAAATTCAGCTTCGTTTGTAATATTCAGCTTGGAAATTCCCACTTCTTTTATGTAAATTTCGGAGCCATCGTTCATATTTTCTTTTTCAAATAGGAGCGATGGGAAATTTCCATCATAATATAAATTAAACTCTTCATAAGAGTATTTGCTATTTTCTGTTAATGGATATCTTTTAATGAAGGCTTCATTCTCAGAAAAATCAACCAGTTTTAGTATCATTGAAGAGTTTTCGCTCGGTCGAACCTTAAAAGTTAATCGATAATAACCTTTTTCTTTATTTTGCATTAAATTATCAATGTAAAAAAAGGCGCTCTTGTCACTTAGGCTCGGTTCTTCGACTACAGTAGCTGGACAGTTCCCTTTTGAGCAATCTTCGGTCGTTATAATTTCTTTGATAAATAGCCCTCGATTTATTAAAAATACCATTAATAATATGAGGGTTGTTACAACATATCGACTATTTTTTTTAAAAATCTCTCTCGCTTTATTTAATGAATCCATATATTTAAATTATTTTTTAATTTTATTTATTAAAGATTTGGCAAAATAGGAAATAATAATCAAAAAAGTCATTGCTAAAAATACTAATCCTAAATATAGATAACTTTGCGGTTTGAAATAAAGAGTCAAATTTAAGTCAAAAGTTCCATCAGCATTCTTAATACAGGTCATGTCATCCCGGGCGGAGTCGAAGAATCTGCTTTCACAAATATTTTCCGGATCCAAAAAAAATGAATTCAGCCGGGCGTCGCTTTCAAAATGATTTTTATCCGGCAAAAAGTAGTTGTTACTGAATATAGCTGAAAACCAATTAAAATTTCCAGCCCTCAATTTCCAGTCCGGATGGAATTTATCGGAAAAATTCAAATATGTCGATCCACTTAAATTTTTAATGAATATTTCATACTGGGAGGGGCTGATGGTTTTGAAAGCCACTTTTTTAAAAGAAATATTCCGATGGATAGTCTCCGTTTTCTCCGTTAAATAAATATGCGGCTTATAGGATTTATTTTCAAAAATTGAATAATCTTTAATTTTTAATTCTATTTCTTCAAGATATGGTACTTTTTTTATTTCCTGGTTAAAAAGGTCTTTATTCATCCTGCGATCTATAATAACATAGCGAATAGAACTATCATTAAGAAGGTTTTGTGAAAAAGTCTGGTTTAGAGTGTATAATATTTTTTCGTTAGTTTTTATATTTTCTGCCTGACTAAAATTTTTACTTAATCTTTTCCATGCGTTGCCTTGCAAGAGTGTTGCTGAGGCGATAGGATTTTTGGCAGTATATATAAAAAATTCTGGTCCAACGGGTATTAGAAGGCTTTTAAAATAATCATTTTTTTCCAGGACGAAATCTTTTATTTGTAAGCTGGGCGTGGGAATTTTTTTGGAAATAAAAATATTTTCCATTTTTCCGGTAATTATCGATCGCGTGTTCCATAAAAATAATATGGCAATCGAAATAGTCAAAAAATATTTCATTGTCATCCCGAGTGGAGCCGAGGGATCTAATGAAAATTTACGAAATTTATAACTGTCAACTCGTTGCCAAAGTGAAGCTACAAAACTTCCAATCAAAATGCTATAACTTAAGGCAATAGCAAAGTAAAATTTACTAGCCTCCCGGAAAGCGTTAAATCCCGGAAACTTTTTAAATAGCCAAGTGTATAAATCTCCAAAAGGTCCGGTTTCTTGTTTGGCTAAAAAAATTCCAGCCAGGGCGACGAAGCCAAAAAATAATATTTTCTTATTTTTTCGGTTAAGCCAAAGCCCGGCGAAAGCGAAAATTGGAATTAACCAGAAATAAATGGGTATGTCTTGGCCATCAAACCACTTTGGTGCTGAACCGGTCCAAAACGGATGAAAAAGAGTAAAAGTTCTTTGAATATTCAAAGAAAAAGGTATTAAATCACGTGAAGTTGCTGCATTTTCAATCAAGGAACCAGTTTTAGCTAGTGGAAGCATCCAATAAACATTCAAAAGCATTATGGAAACAACCATAATCAAAAAAATCTTTGTTCTTTCCAGGGTGGATTTTTTTTCAAACCGCTGATAATTTAAAAGATAGAAAATAAAATAACCAATAATAATAAAAATTTCAATATAAAATACTCGGAAATCATAAGAGCCGACGATGAAAAGAAAAACCGTGGTTAATAAAGAATAATTGATGCTTTCTTTTTCTAAGGCTTCTATAAAAAATAGCAAAGCTAAAGGAGCAAAAGTTGCTGCTAGAGCTAGAGAAAAATGTCCGTGACTATTTATGGCTAAAAAATAAGTGTTAAAACAATAAACCAAAGCGCTGATTATCGAAGCGACATTATTTTTAAGTATCTTTCGTGCTAGTAGAAAACTGGCCAAGGGAGTCACAAAAATAAAAGGCCAAAATAACAAAAATTTATCAAAGATATTTGAATCAATCCCAAAAAATCCAAACAAGCCTGGAAAAAAACTAAAAAAAATCATGTTTAAGGTAATATTGGTATTCCCAAGTTCAGTATTATTCAACCAAATCGAATAATTCATGAAATCTTTGACTGTTTCACCATAGCGAAAACCATAGTCCCCGCCAATAAAAATTTTGAAAGAAAGCCAGTCGTGATAAATAATGGCGGAAATAAAAAACAAAAATAAAATCGGCCAATTATTTTTTAATATTTTTTTAATTCTTTGCAGCATATTTTTTCTTGTAAAAAGAATAGCCTAAATATCCGAAACAGGCCAATAAGGTAATTCCAGAAATAAAGAAACCAATATAGAAAAGTCTCTGTGGCCAAAATTCCACCACTATTTCAAAATCATAAGTTCCATCAGAGTTTTTGATGCAAATTACTTTTTTATTGCGAGGCGAAGCCGTGGCAATCTCATAGTTTTGTCCGCAGATTTTATCGGTGTCTATGAGCCAACTGTTGGCATAGCCATTGGCCAGCAGATGATTCCCATTATTTTCGATGGGTTTTTTAAGCCAGGTTTCAAAAATATTTCCATTAGGCAAGTTATCATTTTGAATTGTATCCTGAAAATTTTTGGAAATAAAATCGATCTTATATTTTTCTTTATAATCCAGATCCTCTCTTTGCTTAGAATCGTTCCATTTCAGATGTTTAATTTCCTTTTCTCTTAAATCGCCAATTTCACTTACCCAGCCCTTATCAACAAAATTTTTCAATTCTTCACTTGTCGCCTGATCCCCGTCATTGCCAGCTAAAATTTTATATTCATTTAAAGCACCTTTAGCATTGTTGACCCCATGGATAGTATTCGTTAGATATATTTTCCATTTATCCTGGAAACTTTCCGAAAAAATTAAAGGAAATTTACCACTTGCCTGATGTATTCTTAGTCGATATTTTGTTGGATTAATTTTTTTAAATTCTAAAATCGGCGGTTTAGTAGCTGTTGTTTTTTCATTTTCAAGAAATTTTAGCAGGTCGGGCTTGTTGGCATTTTGATTTGCAAAAAATATTGCCGAACTAATGTCAAGGTCTTTTTGTGACAAAATAGTGGAAAGATAATCGACGCTTCTTTTTGATGGTATTATTTTTTTTGGGATATAAAAATGAGGAAGAAAAAAATTATCGTTAATTTTGTAATTAATTATTTTTCCATACTCCTTATCTTGGTTAAAATAGTATGAATTTTTTGAAAAAAAATTTTTAATTCTTTCGCTATCGTATAAAATCAAACCATTCTTATCATAGCTTGACGCATCGTTAGAATTTTTTATCAAATCAAAATCGTTTCTTTGCAGTATGTTTTTTATATTGAAAATAGCCATTGAGTTCATCATGGCCCTGGAATTATCATTCTCGAAATTATAATAGGTTGCCTTTGGGAGAGAAAAGAGGTTCTCTTGTATTGACGATCCGTAACTCTCGAAATATCCTACATTATTTTTGTTGCTAATATTATTGGGAAGCCATGATCCTAAATAACCCCATTCATAGTTGTCAAAAGGTGAAAAATTTTTAGGGAATAGAAGCGTCCTGGAATCTAGTTTTAATAAGTTTGAATTTAAAGAATAATTTTGCCAATAATCAGGTATTGAAGCTTTTGATGACTTTTCAAAAATTTTACCTAAAATAAAAGGCGTGCCGAGAAAAAAAATTATTGATAAAAAAATTATTGTTATATATTTAAGTATTCTGCGGTTATTAAATATATTTAAAAAAATAAAAATAAAAAAAGATAGACCAAATACCACAAAAAATGGAAATTTAACGTCGCTTGCTCTATAAATTCCAAGAATTTTTATATTATCAAGGATATATTTATAAAAAAAACCAAATGGTTTTGCTGTCCCCTTTGACAAAAATACTCCCAATAAAGTTAAAATTAAAAAAAACAAAAACAAAGGACCTAAATTTTTTTTATACTTTTTAAATAAATACCAATGTTTTATTATTAAAATAAAAGCAGTTGCAATGATAAAAACAAGGATAAAAACTTTACTAGGAAGCTGGTACCATGAGGAATACGAATAGTATAAATTATGAGAAGCGTCTTCTTTGTCAAACCAAAAGTATTGATTAAGTGCCAAACCGTTTAAAATAGGAGATTTGAATAATGAATCAGCGGAAAAAATGCTTGTATTAATTTTAGCATTTCCGAATAAATCTCCCTGGTAACTATATATCGGTAATATCCAAAAAGAATTTGTTAACAAAATTATTGATAAAATTATTAAAAGTTTTTTTGAAAGGCATAAAAAAGTATTTACCCTGGAAAGTACGGCATAAAAATAATAAATAAAAGCAATTGCAAAAAACAACCCAAGCAAAGCCAAATTTAAACCGACGATGCTCATTAAAAAACTCGATAGAATTAAAATCAGGCAGTTTTTTGCTCCAATTTCTTCATTAAATATTTTTATTATGCTAATGAAAAAAAATGGGAAAAGGATGAACAAAGATCCATATGTTGGCAGCCAGCCGAACATCATTACGTAAAAAGGATTAAAAACGTAGAATAGCGAGGAAGTAATAGCTGTAATTGTTCGTACATTTTTAAATAAAACTTTAATAAAATAATAAAAGGAAAAATATGGACCAGCCAAAAATAATCCAAAAATAATTTTCATTATAACGGGTGTTGAAAAAAACAAGGCTAATATATAATTCAAGACCTGATATAAATAGGAAATTATATAAATACTAGGCAAGCCAAGAGAGCTTGATTGCCAAGTATGTGAAACTAAATCAAATGTTATCGTCGGCTTAATAATCGCAAACATTTCTCCGCCTGATACGATCTCGTTATTAGAAAACCAAAAAAATGGTACAAAAAAAATAATTATACCAATAAAAATAAAAATATTTTTTTTAAAAAAATTTTCTAGTTGCATCTTAAAGATAGTTCATTTTCTAAAAATCGTATAAAGTTATTAAAAATAACCTTTTCATTTAAATTATTTTTAATAAATTGATTTCCATTTCTGGCAATATTTTCAAGCTCTTCTTGATGTGATTGATAATATTTTATTTTTTCAGTTAGATTGGCTAATGTTCCATTATAACCTATGTAATGTACTCCATCAATCATCCCCATATCTTCATACATTAGATCCTTTTTCCCTATAAAAGCTGAGCCACAGGCCATTCCCTCAACAAACCCAATGCCTGGTAAATCTATACATTCTTCTGGAACAATAAACATTTTATATTCATTATACTTTTCTACTATATTAAAACTAAAATATTTTTTTTGCTTTGAAAAAAATCCCCAATAAATTTTTTTAAATAATTTTTTTATCAAGCTGTCAGTATTTTTTATTTTAATTTTATTATCTTTTTCATCCAGTTTATATATGAAAGAGTCCAAATAATTTTTTAACTCACTTGAATTTTTATATATTTTCAACCTCATTGGCTGAAGCTGATCGGATTTAAAAAAATATTTAAAATCACTATCGGGCATAGGTGCGGTAAGTGTTCCAGTTGCTATAGCTTTATTTTTTCTATTTTTAAAATCATTCAAATTCTCAAATCTTTTTTTAGCAATGAAAGGAAGATTATATACATTTTTTTTATACCAAAAAAAATAATGTTTAAAAAAATGACTATTTTTTGTTAAATTGTTTTCAGAAACAAAAAGATCAATTTCTGAATCCTTAGTATTTTTTGATCCAATGCTTACATTATATCCATAATGTGTAAGGTGAACCACTTTTAAGGCTTTTGTTTTTTTAAAATTATCTATGAGATCTTTTCTAGAACTATCAAATTTGCCACTCAAATTTGTAAAATGTGAAATAATAAACGAAAAAAGAACATCCGAATATTCTAATTTTTCTATATTTCTAATGATCTTAAAACGAAAAGGACTTAATTTGTTTATTATAATCCATATGTAAAACTCAATAATTGGTGGGAGATATTTTCTTATCAAACTTATAATACTACCAGAAACTAAGCAATTTGTTTTATCTATATAAACATAAACAAATTTTTCTCGAGAGTACAATTCGTCAAAAATAAATTCGTATTTGTTAACACTTTTAGTTTTTGTAAAAAAATAATTTACTGGAGTTTTAAACCATTGATCAGTATGTGGATTATGTAATATTATTCGCATTTTTAAAAAATGTGCATTTTATTATTTAAATATTTTTTTCGAAATATGAATACATGCTTCTGCTACCGCTCCTTCACCACTATTTGTTCTTGTTATGAAATCAGCCTCTTTTTTGGCTAAATAAAAAGCATTATTAGGGGCAATAGCATAGCCTACATATTTAAAAATCTCAGCATCGTGAATACCATCCCCCATATAAATAACTTCATTTAAACTTTTAAAATTATTTTTAAACCAATCCAGACGTTCACTTTCACTGATTAGGCTCAATGGTATTTTCATATCTTCCACAATTCTTTTTTTTGTTATCTTAAAGCCTCTTTTATCAGCAGAAATTGCCTGGATATTTATCTTATCGCGGATCATCTTTATGCCGTCATTGTCATGAGGTCCAAAAATTTTAGCGAATTTTCCTTCGGTTGTATATAAAAAATAACCGGGAGTGAATACTCCATCAACATCAAAAACTAAATATCTGAATTTTAATTTTTTCGAATTTGTTTTTTTAATTCTTGCCATAAATTTAATTTTCCAAAATAAAATAAAAATAGGTCAAAGGGATGATGATGAAGGGGCGACATATTAAGCCAAATAATAGCTGTTAATAACCGAACTTTTTGAGAATCTAAGTCATTATTTTCGAGAAAATCAAAAAAAACTCTTTGGCACTGTACCAGATTTTCTTTCCTCATTATATCACATTCAACGATGTTTTTATTTATATTGATAGTAAATAAATCTCGATTTACAATTTCGTGATTGACAGTTAAATTATGATTTAACTTGGCTAAATCGTAATACATATCTCCCTGCTCAAGGAGACCGCCAAAATCCTGTCTCCAATCGAGAAGTATATACTCATTTCCGTTTTTTAAAATATTGTCCGGTATAAAATCTCCATGAAAATTAGTTTGTTTGGTATCGCATAATTTCTCAAAATTAATCATTGATAGCATTTTTTTTATCGTAGGAATTTTTTCTCCATTAATGATATTTTCAGAATCCTTGATGGATCTTGTTTTTAGAAATTTTTCGATTCTTTCAACTGTTTTTGAGTAATAAAAATTAAAGCAAGCTTTTTTGAAATCCTCATGATCTATTTTTTTTACCGGAATCCACAATTTTTTATTGCTCCAATTTAGAAAGTGCGAAAAATTATTTGGAGTCGCAATTTTGGAAAAAAGATGCCCCTTGGCATATTTATAACGGTAAAAGTTTTTTGAAAATCCTTCAATTTCAGGAACCAGTCCTTTTAAAATTTTTCCACGTTCAATTCTTTTTTTATTGATTTCTTCATTTGAAAAAAATTTTATTACGAATTTATCAAAAATAAATATTGACTCATCAGCTTTATCAAGAATTCTGAAAGAATCTTCAATTTTGGATCGAGCGACGTTTAAACTGTCAACGTTTCCGATATCATGCCATATTTTATAATCGACTACGCCAAAATCAAAATCTTTTATCATTTTTTGCAGAACATCCACATCTGAAAGAGCGCTATTATTAATATTTTTTCTGTAGATTTTTCTTAGGATTTCCCAGAACTTTGCATAATTTTTTGTTCCAATTAGCCCTATATGTATATAATCAGGATTAATTGCTCCTTTATCAAACATTTCTTGCACCTTGCCATTAACAACATTAAAAGATCTATAATTTGATGACCCTTCACCTCTATAGCCGCCAATCCAATTTTTTTCTGGATTTGGAATTTTTCCATTAACAATCGTATCGCAAGCATGAAAAATAAATGGACACTGTAAAAATTTTTTAGCTTGCAACATGGAATATCCTAAGCTGCTTCCTGGTCCCTCGTATTTATCGATTTCAACAAAAGTAAATTTGTGATTAGGATATGCAAGTTTTAAGAAATCCTTGACCTGGTTTCCAAAATAGCCAACAGTAATTACGAATTCAGTATTTTTTGGATAAGACTCAATGACATATGAAATAGCCGGTTTTTTACCGACTTTTACTAATGATTTGTTGGTGTATTTTGTTATATCACCCAACCGTGATCCTGTACCAGAGGTTGTTATTAGTACTTTGTATTTCATGGTAAATATTGCATTTGTTATAAATTATTATTGATATGTCTACGAAACTCTTTGATTTTTTTATCTACAGAAATTTCCGGTTTAAATATAGCAGATGATCCGCACACTAGGACATCAGCTCCAGCCCGTATCATTTTGTGGGCTGTTTCCGGATTAACACCGCCGTCAATTTCTAAAATAATTTTTCTTCCAGTTTTATCTAATTTTTTTCTAAGATCTTTTATTTTCTTATAAATTTCCGGAATAACTTTGTGACCAACAATGCCTGGATTTATGGCCATAAGTTCGACCATATCAATATAATCTAAGATATAATCCAATGTGCTCAAAGGAGTGGCATAATTCAAAACAACGCCTACTTTTACACCATAATTTCTTATAATATTAAGTGTGTAGTGTAAATGTTTGCAAGCTTCTGCATGGATAGCAATAATATCAGCGCCAGCTTCTGCAAATTCTTTTATATATCTAACTGGCTCTTCGCTCATCATATGAACATCAATTGGTAGATTACTAATGTTTTTTATAGATTTTAAAAGTTCCGGATAAAGTCCATACCTTGGAACAAAAATACCATCCATAACATCAAAATGAATATAATCAATCCCACCTTTTTCAAGTAGTTTTACATCTTTTTCAAAATTACAATGATTGGCACAAATAAGGGAGGCTGCTAATTTATATTTCTTCATAGTTTTTATTCTAAATTTGAATGGCGATCCCACATTGTTTCGTGATTTTCATTCATCTTCTTCATTAATTCAAGCACGAGCGCGTCAAAAAATATACCAAGGCATTGTTCATTTAGGGTTGTCATTGGCTGGATAGACTCGAAGCCTTTTATTGATTTAGTTTTTGATGGGGCTTTTATTTTTACAATAATATCGGCTAATTTTCCCATTCGCGATTCAGGATTTCCGGTAATTAGAGCTATTCGGGCTTTATTTTTTTTTGCAATTTCAACTAAATCATAAATTGTTTGTGTTTCTCCAGAGCCCGAGCTTACTATAAATAAATCCCCCTTTCCAATCGCTGGAACTGTTGAGTCACCCAAAGTATAAGCCCTTAAGCCTAAATGACCGAGTCTCATACCAAAACCTCTTGTCGCCATACCTACTCTTCCAGCGCCACAAACAACAATTTTTTTTGCTTTTAAAATTTCTTTTGTTAAATTGGAAACATCCGATTCCTTTATGTTTTTAAAAACAGTGGTAATTTCCTTAAGGATTTTAATTATATTTTTTTTAATCATTTTATTAAATTAATTTCCATTTATTTTCCTGAAAATCATAATTTTTTATTACTTTAGCAGGATTACCGATAGCAACGCAATAATCAGGGACATCTTTAGTAACAACTGACGAGGCTCCAACAACCGAATTTTTTCCAATTGTAACACCTGGCATAAGTACAGCATTTATTCCGATAAAGGACCCATCCTTAATTAAAACTTTTCCTTTTGGCTTCAAATTTTGTTTTATTATCGGAATTTTAATATCCGAATAATCATGAATGTGATCAGAAATAAAAACCCTGTCAGACATCAATACGTTATTCCCGATTATAATTTCATCAATGCAGGCAACGAAAAAATTGGCTCCGATGCAGCAATTATCACCGATTTTTATTTTAGGTATCTTATTTGCTGTTTTTGATATTGCAAAAAAGCTATTTTCAGCTATGAATGAATGGTTTCCGATTTCAATATATCTTTTATTCCAGATTTTGCTTGGCCTCTTAATAATGCTGCTTTTTCCAAGCTTCTTAAAACCGGAAATTCTTTGAAAAAACGAATAGACCTTAATTATGATTTTTTTCATAATCTTCTAGAAAAATTTTGAAAATATTTGTCCTATTTTTCCAATCCCAGAGGGTTCTTAGCTGTGAAATATCTTCTTGGGAGGGCTTTTTGCTTTCGTAATATTTTGTGTCGGCAATAAGCCTGACTATTCTTTCAGCATATTCCATTTTGTCGTTAATAGCAACCTTTATGCATCCTTTTGAATAAAATTGTAAGTTTTTTAAGTCATACATGATAACTGGTAATCCTGAACACAGAGCCTCGGCTGCAACCATGCCATTGTTGTCATATATTGTGGGGTGAATAAATAATTTACTCTGGAAATAGAGCTGGTATTTTTTTTCATTATTCACATACCCCAACCAAGTGATATTTTTCTCAATATTCAAATCCCCAGCTTTATTTCTAAGAAAATCTTCAAATTTATTTTCGCCATTACCAATAATGGCCAATATAGCTTCCGGCCTTTCCTCAATGACCATTTTCCAAATGTCCAGTAGCTGGCTAATACCCTTTTGCGGATGTAACCGGCCGCAGTAAATTGCATCGTATCGTTTTTCTAAAATTGAGATCTGGCTAGCTCTTTCAATTTGGTCAATGTTAACTCCCCCATAAATAGCAAGCAAATCATCTTGTCGGTTTTTGGGAAATCTTTTTTTATCGCAATCATTTGTAATCAGGCATACATCAAATTTTTCCAGGATTTTTTTAAAAGTAAATTTTTGGTAAAAATAATAAATGAAATATTTCAAAAATGGAAATTTATAATGCTTGAAAATGTTTTCATGAGGACTGGGTATAAAAAGATATAATGAGGCAATCCACCTAAATGAATAGTGATTTTTTAATTTATAAATAGGCAAAACATCTGGCCCTGCATCTGATGCTGAATAAAAATAGTTAGTATCATGAATTTTATTTGTATAAAAATATTCTTTATAAAAATTATATACATATTTGATTTCTTCAAAGTGCGTAAAATATGAAAATTTATTAAACTTGTATTTAACATCGATCAATTTTACTCTGGGATAAACATCTGATGTAAGATTATTTTTAAAAGTTTCTGGTTCAGATGTGAAAACTACAAAATTATATATTTCACTGGAATTATTTATTAATTCCAGCAATATTTTTGTATTTCCGCCCATTGTATTTGGTGGACTAATATATATAGCTGAAACATAAATTATTTTTTTTTCTTTTTGCATATAAAAATATTGACTGGAGAAAGCGATGGAAAAATCGAAAAAATATTAAAATTATTGACACTGGAACCTATTATTTTTTTAACCTCAAAGCCATGAAAATCAAGCATTTCCTTCATTGCTTTTGTTGTAATTCCTCTAATATGATGAAGGGATCCTTTTATTTCGCAACTTTTTACTTTTAGGGCTCTTCTGATTGATTTAGTAGAATTAAACTTTCCAAAAAAACCAGTTCCAAATATTCCGACATAATTGCTAATCTCTAAAATATGTGGCTGAAATCCAAGTAAAAGCTCAATGCGAGAATATATCGATGAAAGATTCGGAAAAGAAAAAATAAGCAAGCCATCATCCTCTAAATTTTTATAGCAATTAATCAACAGCTGATCGGTTTTATCTATGTGTTCAATTAACTCAAAAAAAGTAATGACATCAAATTTTTTTTCAAAATTAATTTCATCTTCAACAGACTTATTTAAAAAAAGATCAATTTCTTCAGGTCTTTTTTCTATATTAATAATATCGACACTTGTGATAGAAACATTTTTGATTTTTTTTAATTCCTTTTCAAAATTAAACTGTTTTCCTGACCCAAAGTTCAACAACGAGTCATCATTTTTTATAAATTTAAAAACACTTTTATAAAAATCTAAATTCAGATTATAGTCACCTCCTTGCAAATTATTTTTCATGTCTTTTGATACTTTATAAAAATATTGGTAAACCCATCTTCCTTTTTATATTCCAAATTTTGTTTTTTGTTTATAAAATTTTCAAAAAATGGCCGTCTTTTAAAAATCCACTTAGCAATATATAAATTGTTAATTCCCAATATTTCCCACCACCCTCCGTTGATTATTGTTTTCTCAATTTTAAATCCGGCATCTTCTCCAATTCTTATTAATTTGCTTTTTGAATAATGTCGATGTCCAATTAGCCACCAAGCCGGATCAAAAAATTTTGCGAAAAAAGAATTATATGGAGTTGAAAGATAAAAAGAACCTCCTGATTTTAAAACTCTTGTTACTTCTTTAAACATTTTATCTTCTGTATTTTTAGGAATATGCTCAACCACTTCCCAAGAAACCACAGTATCGAAAGAATTATCAGGAAACGGCAATTTAATGGCGCTGCCAACCTTAAATTCTATTTTTTCACTAGTTGTGTATTTTCTGGCAGTTTCCAGATCCTTTTCTTCTAATTCGGTACCGATAATTTTTTTGACTCCTCTTTTTTCTGCATTAATTTCAAACCAACCGAAGCCGCAGCCAATATCTAAAACATTTTTGTTTTTCAAGTCCTCATCGGAAACAAAATTTGTGTTATATAAAGACCTTCCATGCAATTCATCGGTTGGCTTTTCTTCGATTATATTTTTCATTATCTTTTTTTCAATAAGAAGTTTAATCCTACCAAAAATCTGAGAAAGTACATTCCAAATGTCAAAATTGGATGTGCTATCATTTTTTTCCACTTCCCATTTTCTATAAAAACTCCCAAAAACCTGTAACATAGGCCAAATTGTTTTTTAATATCTGGATCATTCTTGCCCCATTTGGCAATATAAGCATCAAATTTTTTAGCGTAGTAGCCTTTTTTATTGAGGTATTTTTTTAAATTAAACTCTGTCTCATTATGATATATCGGTGTGGTAATTAGTTCAACTTTCCCAACATTCCTTAATTTTTTATCCAAATCCCAGTCTTCCGGACCGGTCAGATTTTCATCAAATCCGCCAACTTTTTGGAATGCCTCTTTTTTTATAAAGCGAGCACAGTCAATCACAGTACCGTCATAAAAACTTCTTTCAAACCTGCGAACTTTACTCCAAAAACTTTTTCCCATAACTATTTCAGAAATATAAAGTGCAATAATTTTTGGATCAGATTCAACTTTTTTAACACAATCCGAAATTACATCTTTATTTAAAATCATATCAGCGTCCAGATATATGAAATATTCTCCATTGGATTTTTCGACTCCAAAATTTCTTTGGGCGGAACGTTCCGGACCCCAGTTAAATACTTTCAGATTTAACGGGGCAGGCCTTTTACAAAAACTTTCGGCGATTTCTTTGGTGTTATCGCTGGAATTATTATCTACGACTATAATTTCAATATTATTTTGAGGGTAGTCTTGCTCTCCGATTGATTTTAGGCATTTTTCAATATTTTTCTCCTCATTCTTGGTTGTTACTATAACGGAAATCAACGAGTTCATAAATTTATCATTTAAAAAATTCCTCTAAAATACTCTATCGTCTTTTTTAATCCTTCTTCTAACTTTATTTCCGGCTTCCAGCCAAGCATTTTTTTAGCCAATTTGATGTCGGGTTTTCTTTGCTTCGGATCATCCTGAGGCAGTTTTTTATAAACAATCTTACTTTTACTTTCTGGAATAAGTTTCAAAACTTTTTCCGCCAATTCCTTGATGGTGAATTCTCCCGGATTG
>Ga0172375_10008048_pt1 | contig 14284 bp, 10 predicted proteins | sample LakKiv1m_FD_114537 | JGI IMG/M metagenome (GOLD analysis project Ga0172375, IMG submission 114537) | Freshwater microbial communities from Kabuno Bay, South-Kivu, Congo - kab_092012_11.1m | ecosystem: Environmental > Aquatic > Freshwater > Lake | place: Democratic Republic of the Congo... | reverse complement strand
CAGTGGATCGCAGCTTACGCAGGATTACATACAACCCGGGCAGGGATTTATGATCAGAGTAAATGCTGGTGGAAATATCGTTTTCAATACGGATATTCGTAAACATGCCACGATAGATTTTCACAAATCTGGCAAAGTAAGTTGGCCCGGAGTAGAACTAAAGATAAGTGGCGCTGATTATTACAATTCGACAATCATAGCTTTTAACAACAACATGACACCCGGCCTCGATCCATCGTATGATGTAGCCAAACTGAAAGGAAATCCAAACTTGGCACTTTACACAAAACTACTTGATGTTAATGAGGATGATTTTGCTGTTCAGGCTCTGCCTTTGAATAATATTCAGAATTATATTATACCGGTTGGCGTTGATGTTTCTGAAGGAATGGTGTGTGAGTTCTCGGTTTACCAGGAGCAGTTGGAAAATTTCAATATTATTCTTGAAGACAGGATGCTAAATACTTTTACAAACCTAAGATGGGATACCTATTTTGCTGAAATTAGCCAAAATGAAACTGACAGGTTTTATTTGCATTTTAAAGATGCAACTTACATTGATGAATCACTGGTTTCAGCCTCCTCCATCCAGGTTCAGTTTCATCATGGAATGTTAACCATCAGCAATCCTGATAATGAAGAAGGAATCATCTCCATTATAAATGTGACCGGACAGGTTTTAAATCAGTACAGATTGACACAAGATACCCAACAAGAAATTGAAATGCATCAACCCACAGGTATGTATTTAATTGGTATTCATACTGATATGTCAGTATTTAATAAAAAGATATTCATGATGCAATAGTCTTGCCCTTGTTGGAACATTTGTTGCCAATTTCAGAATAAAATTAAAAAAATCAAAAATTCAACTTATGAAGATTGAAAATAAAATACGTAGGTTCTTAATACAAGGAATGTTAATAATAACTTTTTTTGGGGCGACTAATTTGTCACTCCTTGCTCAGGATCCTCCACCACCTCCGCCACCGGGACATGGCGCTGTAGGCAATGTTCCGGGCGGTGGAGCGCCAATTGATGGTGGAACTGCTATATTGCTTGTTTTTGGTATTGCGTATGCTTTAAAAAAGGTATTTACGAAGGAAATAAATTTTTCTGTTACCAATTTTAAAAAAGGGTTGTAAATTAACTCAAGGCTTCTTTGTATATAATAACAAAATGTGGGACGACATTAAAATCATCATTTATTTACGAACAATTTCATTTTAATCTACAATGAAAAACAGAATCATTTCATTTTTGTTTTCGGTTTGCTTTTGTATCAGTTCTTATTCCCAAAATCTAATCATGAGCCGAATTCTTTCTTAGGGTTGTTGTCGACAGGGGTTTTTTAAAAAAAAACTAAGTTTTAAATATGAAAACTCACATTCAGAACTCATATAATCAAATAAATTATTCCCTGATGTTCGATTCATTGGATGTGGCTGTTCTCATTCAAGACAATACCGGAATGATTTTAGCAGCCAATCAAGCTGTAAAAAGGGTTTTCGGATTATCTGAGGAAGAATTACTTGGGCATACCTTAACAAATTTTGGTTGGAAATGTGTTCAGGAAGATGGGGCTGATTTACCTTCTGATAAACACCCTTTAAACATTGCACTACGAACCGGAAAACCAGTAACGAATGTAATTATTGGGATTAATACCACTGGATCAGATAATTACAAGTGGTTAAAAATTAATGCGTATCCTGAATTTCCCAATAGTGAAAAAAAACCTTTTAGAGCATTCGCTTTCATTTCTGAGATTTTAGAAGACAATCGATCAGTCCAGTCAATTAAAGAAAGTGAAGAGAAATTTCGTCTGATTGCCATTAACTCAGTAGATACAATCTGGACGATGGACACCAGGTTGAAGTTTACTTATCTAAGTCCATCATTAATAACAATGATGGGCTTTAAGCCTGAAGAATGGATTGGTACCCGTATTTCCAAACATTCAAATTTACGTGAATTCCTCAAAATGGGTAAGATTGCTCTAAAAATGATTAGGGAATATAATACCTTTGGACACATTACTTTTGAATCAGGAATGTACAATAAAAAAGGTGAAATGGTTCCCATTGAAATCACCGGAAAACCTTTAATTCATAATGGGAAATTGGTTGGCTTACAAGGAGTAGCAAGGGACATCACTGAACGAAGGAAATCAGAATTCGCATTAAAAGAAAACGAGTTGAAATTGCGGCGCATTGCCGAAAATATCTCCGATTTGGTTTGGACTACTGATATGAACCTCAATCTGACTTACATTAGCCCATCAGTTCAAAAAATTTTGGGTACTTCGCCTGAAGAATATTTAAAGAAAAAAATTGTGGAAAGATATCCTTCAGACACAATTAATAAAATTCAATCAATAATAAAAGATGAATTAAAGTATCAAGCGCATAATAAAAAAGATTTAAACCGGTCGCAAATAATCGAAATTGAACATTACAAGGCTGATGGCTCTTTAGTTTGTTGTGAAATGAATTTTAAGTTTATTTGTGGTGAAGATGGAGGCGTTCCTATTGGTTTACAGGGTGTAACCCGCGACATCACGGAACGCAAGAAAGCAGAGGAGCAAATGTTGGCGTTAGCATCAATCGTTGAACAAAGTAATGACATAATTGTGGTAAAGGACCTTAAAATGAAAGTAGTTGCAACAAATAGTGCCTTCGTAAAAGCAGCAGGGCGTAACAGTATTGATGAACTTATAGGAAAAACCGATTCTGAAATTTTCAATATGCCACCTGATCAGGAACCGATAAAAACTTATATCGCAAATGAATTACAAACTCAACGATTAGGCACTGGACAGTTCATTCTCAAGGAGGAATTACTTTATATGCAGAATGGTGATATTCTTACAAATCAGGTAAAAAAGTATCCAATTTTCAATTCACAGCAACAATTGATAGGCAGTGGAACAATTTCAGTAGATATTACAGAAAGAAAGAAAGCAGAGGCAGATTTAATTCTTGCAAAAGAAAAAGCACAGGAAAGTGATAGACTCAAAACGGCATTCATTCAAAATATCACACATGAAATCCGTACCCCTCTTAATGGAATTCTAGGATTTAGTCAGTTTTTAATGGAATCAAAACTATCGGAAGATGAACGGCAGGAATATTATCAATACCTCGAAACCAGTTGCAATCGACTTGTCCAAACTGTTAATGATTTTATGGATATTTCGAAGATAGCCACTGGTGCAATGGAGGTAACTATTAATAACTTTTTAGTTGATGAATTACTAGATGAACTTTTATATTTCACCACACAGTTATGTTCAAAAAAGGATATCAAGGTAAATCTCATATTACAGCAAGGAAACTCAGGATTATATTTGAATTCTGATATGGAATTATTAAGAAGGGCTTTAAAGCATCTTTTGAGTAATGCTGAAAAATTTACGCAGAAGGGAAGCATTTCCTTTGGTTATAAAATAGAAAAAAACTTACCGATATTTTTTGTGAATGATACAGGTGTTGGCATTTCAAAAGATAAAATCCCATTAATGTTTAATTACTTTATGCAGGAGGACACTTCATTAACACGTGGTTATGAAGGAAGTGGCTTAGGGCTTTCCATAACAAAAGGAATTATTACACTTCTTGGAGGAGATATTTGGGTTGAATCGGAAAAAAATGTGGGTTCTACCTTTTATTTTACTGTTCCAAAGCTGGACTCAAAGAGTGAAACCAGGAAATTTACATTCACATCATGGAATAAATGCAAAGATGAGTCGCCCTGTATTTTGATAGCTGAAGATAACGAAACAAACTATTCCTACTTGAAGCTTTTGCTTGAGAGAGAAGGATATACTACTCTGCATGCAGAAAATGGCGCGGATGCTGTAGAATTGTGTATGTATCATCCAGAAGTCAATCTTGTACTTATGGATATTAAAATGCCAATAATGAATGGCATTGAAGCAACACAGGAAATAAAGAAATTCCGTCAAGACCTCCCGATAATAGCCATAACAGCGTACGCCAGAAATGGCGATGACCATAAAATTTTAGAAGCTGGCTGTGATGACATATTGCCAAAGCCCTTAGACAAAAAAAGGCTATTTGATATGTTGTCCATCATGTTTCACTAATATGGGTGTTGTGAAATTTACTTTTCTTTTACTTATGAAAATTGTATATTAACCATTTTTGAAGCTCTGGTGAAGGGGGAATGGGCAGTAATGAATCTAACTCAAAAGCCTTCATAAATAGTATTTCGGCTTTTGATATTGAATCCATTTTGAAATATATCGTTCCTTTTAATGCAAATAAATCAGCACATTCGTAAATATTAAGTGCTGAATCAATGAAATCCATTGCCGCTATTAGTTTTCCCTTAAAAAGAGTTTGTTGGGCAGTGACATAATAATAAGTGACAAGATTGGCATCAAAAACATTCGTATCAGGGAGTTCACTGTTTGCCAATGAAGTATCCTGAATATTTTCATTTTCTACTAACATAAAATCAGACTCTTTAATTTGATAACAGAAAGAATGATAGAATTCAGCATCCGAGAGTTCTAAAAATACCGGAAATATCGCTATTATCCATTGAAAAACATAAATGAAAAGACTACTCATTATTTTCATTCTTTTTTAACTTTTGAGAGTGCTGCAATGCAACGAAAAAATATCTAAATAAAAGGACACTCAAGACTACTAAGATGAAAGAAATTATAATTTCAAAAAAGCAGACAACCTTTTTGGGATTACTTTCCTCTTCCCGTTCAAGTATTAGTTTTTGTGGAAATGGTATTTTAAGAATCTTAATCGTATCATTGCGAAGAGGTTCAGTTTTTAAAGAAGTGTTTACTAAAAGCTTTAAAAATTCAATTTCATGAACTGAATAGATTGTATCAGCATAAATCGTGATAATCATCTTATTAAGTTGTAATTTTGGCTCTGTATCATTGTTATAGAATAATCTCGTGTCCTCCGGACTAAATTTTCTGCGAATGTCATCAGGAATAAAGGGCATTCCTGGCAATGGCTGATCTTCGGGTGGATATTGTTTAATGGACCTTACGATTTTGTCCTTTGCTTTAATAAAATCAAATCTGACATCAACAATGAATGTTCGGTACTTAAAATATTGTCTCAATGTACTGTTTAAAAACAGGTCGTACTCTTGTTCAAGCCTTCCAATCTGAAATCCATAGCCTACCACATCCTTTGAAAGAATTCGCGATTGTCTGAAATTTTCGATGGAATCTTTCCATTGCGAAAGTGAATATTCTGCGGATTTCTTCTTAAAACAATAGCTCATAATACATGATAATTCAGGTGCGTTAAGTTCTTTAAATTGAGAATTAGGGGTGATGAGTTCATTCTGCGAATAAATGACTTTGTATCCAATTGAAAAAACAGACTCAGTCTGATGAATCAAAATAATGTATAAAATCACTATCAAAGAACTTTGAAATCTTGAAGTAACCAAATATCCTTTTCTAATTTGCCGGATCATTGTAATATAATTTATTAAAATAGTATTTAAATTTACCAAAAAACCAAACTATCATAATCCTTAAAGATAAACCATTATGCCTCACCGAATAATTATTTTGTCGAGATCTTGAATGGTTGGTATTATAATATTAGGAGCTAACTCTTTAGCCTGCTTCCAATAAACCTGAGTCAGTTCATCAAAATGCCACATATAATAGATTGAACCTTTCAAGGCAGTGGCTTCACCAGTAAGGCAAATTGATAATGATTTATTTACGTACTCCATAGCCAGGCAATAATCTTTACGAATAAAGGCATTTTGAGCCATTATCAAAAATCTCAAACAATCTTTTATTGAGCATTGTGATTCAACTATTACCTCATTCTCTTTTAAAACTATTGGTAAAGTTGGATTTTGTTTCAAAACAAAATCCAATCCATCGATAACTGATCCAAAGGAAGAAGGCATAATTTCAAATTCAATTTTTTCAGGTGAGGAAAGCAAATTTAATTTACTGAGTTGCAATGAATCTACCTTTACATAGTATTTCGCAGGAGATAATCCCAGATATGAATAATAGCCATCCTTTTCACTCATTACTGTTGTTAGAATATTTCCTAAACTGTCGTGTATATTCACCAGTATCCTTCCTAAACCAATCAGGGCATCATTTACTTCTTTGTAGATAGTTCCTGTTATTTCGCCCATCGGTAATACAGGAATATAAAGTCTTTTAAACTGGTTAGGATCAATCACAATACTAATTTTTTTATTTTTTACCTGCCATGAAATATTTTCAAGTCCGCCATCATGCACCTCAATCATGTAATTAGTATAGGGTTCAAGATCAATCAATCTTTCCAACGAATCTCTTTCACAAAAAATTGGTCTTCCACCATTAATTCTTACATTCAGGTTTGAAACAAAAGGTTCGCTGTCATCTTTTCTTTCATTAAAATTAATATCAAGAAATGGAATAATTGTCAAACCACCTCTTCCAATTGTTGATCTGTTATCTGCATGAATACAATTATTGTAAAGTCCCATAGCTATGCTGCCATTAGCACCTTGTGATGTAACTAAACTATGTTTCCCTACCCTACTCGCAAAGGAAACCTGGGCACAAGGGAAATCATATCGAAATGTTAAAGTATAACTTTGACTTCCTGAATTTAGATTTTTATTGGTGGTCAATAAAAAATATCCTCTATTTGTAAGACGTTTTTCTAATTCCAGCTTTTGCGTAACATTATAATTCTTAGAATAATTCAATTGAGTTTCTGAGCGAACACGAAATTTTTCCGTCAATCTGACACTGAGAGCTACTTGCGAACTTAAAAAAGATGAATAATTTTTTTTCCAGTTGGCATAAGTCGAAAGATTTGCGCTAAATCGACTAAGTATGAATGATATTGCAAACTCAGAAGAATGATTTATAAATGATCTAAAGGTTTGACGATTGTATTTAAATCGAATATGACCATAATAATTTCCAAGGCGAACAGGCATATAAGCTGAGATTTTTTGCTCCTCCAAAAAATCAACATTTATCGCTGTTTGCCCATTCGAATAACGAGAGAAGCCAAATTCAACAGATTGATTTTTAACATTTCTAAAAGTGAGAATAGCTTTTGATACAACCCCATGATAATACATCCCAGTTATCAATAAAAAAGGATGAGGTGTAAAAGATGATTTAATAAAAGGAATCACATTGCGATCATTTGGTTTTTTCGAAAAGTCAACACCTCCGCCAACCGTAATAAACCTACTTATTCCATAATTCAATTCATTATGTGAAATAACTGAGTTTTGAATATCATCTACAATTCCGGCATTTACAGTATATTCAATTTCACCTTTTGGTAAAAAATTGAATGGGATGAATATTCTTTTTTCCTTTGAACGTTCTTCACCATAAGGGCCATAAAACTTCAGTTTAATATCAGATGTTCCATACATTAAAGGGATATCAAATTTGAATAATCCAATTGCATCGGAAGTTACATAATCAATAATTACGTTGTTGATAGACAATTCAACCACCCACCCCGGTTCAGTGTATTCAGCTATTGTATAAATACCGAATGACCGGCGGTATGTAGAGGGGGCATTTGTGGCGCCAATACCCTTCACTGATTTATAAACGGATACAATACTACTATTTCCAATATGGCCTGCTTTGATCTGCTTAAACACCCTTTTGTTATTATTAACCCAACGCCAATAGTACTGTTGATTATTACCCGGAAATCCACTTCTGGTATCATAAGCAAGTAATATATTTGTTTCACCAAAAAGCAATTCTGTGCCAATCCCCATTTCTAATCGAGTGTTTATTGTTTTACCATAACTTTGAATTGAGCTTAATTCCCAATCTATCATTCCGGGACGAAATAGGTGATAGTTTCTGCCGATAGTTGTATCAACCTTTATCTTCCCTTTCAGTCGTTCAAGATTTTGACGAATTTGCTGTAATCGAAGTTCTTTAATGGCTGGCAAATCAATCTCTGTTGAAATATCAACAATAAGTGTTCTACTGTTAAACGCGCATTTTAATCCAAAAACCTGACCATAAATGTCGTCACTGAGATATAATCCGTTTTCATCGCATACAATATCTCCAATATTAAGCTTTATGGTATCAGATTCAAAAATAATAACTCTATTTTCATAATTTATTAGATATGGGTATTTCTCTTCAATAAAATAACCAGACACAGTATCAAAATTAAGACTATAGTTGCATTTGATCTTTAAAAATTTGAATAAATCACAAACCGGCAAATAAAGTTCAGAACTTTTATTTGGGATTATTCCTGATAATTCAAAAACTCCGATTTTTTGAACATTAATAACCACGGGTACTTCTTCATAATCATTGATAAATTGTTGAGCATGCGTTCGAAGGGAAATTGAGATGGTAATTATTAAAATACACCATGCTTCAGGTTTGTACATTGGAATAATCAATCAAATTTGAACTACATATCCGAAAAATACATTTTTGCCTATTTTGATTTCTTGTCTTCTGCGCAATATTTAAATGAGAACAAAAATTTTAAGTTAATTAATGTCAAAAAGGTAAAATTACTTAATAGTAAACTAATTTATTAATTTAGAATAAGTTCTGTCTGATCAAGTGTTTCCACTTTATTCTCATTTTCACTTTGATATTTTACAATTAGTTTACCATTATGATAATTAACATCCTCAGAATTCCTTAATACCAGTTGAAAATTTCTTTTCAAATTTGGTGTATAAACTGCAACTCCCCGGGCAAATCCTACCTCAACGTTCCGAACTTTTTCAGAAATGTACTCAACAATTAAGTTACCATAAGTTGAAATTTCGCCAACCCTATTTATGCTAATACTTAATATTGGAGTGGTATCATTGAGCATTTTTAAACTTATGTTAGATAAATTTACTGAACTTGATAAATTGTTTCCAACTCTTACTATTAGAGGAATTGAGATACCAAACAATGTTTTGATTCGAACGGAAATATTTGTAGAATCAGGATTAGTAGAATCATCACCAAGTGGTATTTCTGTAGGTACAGATCTAAAGTACATGTGCGATCGATACTCACCTGATTCTAAATCAGGAATTCGTTTAATCTGAGTCCGTACCACCTGCGACTCTTTTGGTGGAATTTCTACATTACGAGGATAGAAACGAATTAGTTTATCTGCAAAAAATTGACCTGAGTCTGGAACAAAGATTTCGGTCACTGTACCATCTTCGTTCATCCGATATTGAACAAAGCCGATGGCATAAACCGCAGTGTCCTGCCCGATGTTGACAAGATTTATTTCCTGACTTTGTTTACCCCCTTCAAATACAATTCGTTTTGGAGTTACTAAAAGGTTGCCTTGTGAATAACCACATTTATTACAAAACATTAAAATAAGAAATAAAACAAAAAGGAGTACACCTGAATAACCGTTTACAATACTGAAATTGTCATGTTGTTTCATGGAAGGACAAATTAAAAAAAAAGGCAACAAAATGTTGCCCTGTCTAAATTCAAACTTAAATTAATTGTAAGCTACGGTTATTGAAAGCGCATTTGCATTGGTGTATAATCCAGGCGCCTGGTTGAGATTAACATTCAGTGTGGCTCCAACATCAAGTGTTTGTGATCCCTCACCATTGAGTGTTCCAGTAGGTGTAGGAGCGGTAGTAAATGTACTTACTTGCATTTCATTTTCTCCGGAAGTTACCATGAATGCTTCCGCCGGTACGTCAATGGAATATGTTGCATTTGGTTCACCATGGACAACAAATTGTGCCTGATGAGGGTTCCCAGTAGCGTTACTAAAAATTAAAACACCTCCGGTAACACTTCTGTCTCCTATAGGTGCAATTATAACAGTACCTGCAACAGCAGTTGGCACAATGTTACCAAATTGCAAATCTTGTATTTTGTCAATTGTAAGTGGAACAATGACATTTCCCGATGTTTCAGCGGTAGCTATTGCCATGCCTTGCGCATGCAATTTTTCAGCACTCATTCCGATTAGAACAAATGTAATCACCAAAAAAACAATCTTTTTCATACGTCGGTTTTTTTTAATGTTAATTAAATCAATGAATTATTTACAATAATAGTAGGTACTTGATTGATTTACAAAAAAAATCAACGAACAGTACAAAAACTTCAATGAAATGCACAAAAATATCAATCAAATGCAATTCTAAGGATTTGGGCTGTGTAAAATGGATTCAGAAAGATGAAAAAAGGTAAAATCACTATCCGTAATATCCCCTGTACCACTTCACAAAATTCCTTACCCCGTCGAATATGGGCGTATTTGGCCGGTAGCCCAGGTTTTCGACCAGGTCGTGGACATCGGCAAAGGTCATTTGAACGTCGCCGGGCTGGATGGGCATCATTTGCTTGATAGCCTGATTCCCCGTATTTTTCTCGATGGCATCGATGAAATCGAGCAATTTAACAGGATTTGAATTTCCAATATTGTACACCTTGTAAGGCGCAGTGGGAGAAATGGAAGGATCGGGATGGTCGTTGTCGGAGGTGGTCAGGTTTTCAGATTTTGAAGGAGGTGAGTCAATCACCCGGATTACACCTTCCACAATATCGTCAACGTAAGTAAAATCGCGAACCATGTTGCCATTGTTGAATACCTGGATGGGTTTCCCTTCAAGAATTGCTTTTGCGAACATGAACAAGGCCATATCCGGTCGTCCCCAGGGACCATACACCGTAAAAAACCTGAGACCGGTAGTCGGAATCCCAAAAAGATGGCTATAGGTGTGAGCCATCAACTCGTTGCTTTTTTTACTGGCTGCATAAAGGCTTATCGGGTGATCAACACTGTCGCTGGTTGAGAGTGGCATCTTGGTGTTATTCCCATAAACCGACGAACTCGAAGCATAAGCCAGGTGCTTTACTCCGTTGTGACGACAACCTTCGAGAATATTTACAAAACCCACAATGTTGCTTTCGATGTAAGTAAATGGGTTTTCGAGGCTGTAACGGACACCTGCCTGGGCTGCAAGATGGCAAACCTTGTCGAATTTTTCATCGTTAAAAAGTTTCAGAACATTCTCCCGGTCTTCCAGATTCAGCCGGATGAAACGATAATCCGCAAATGATGACGATTGCATCATTTCGCCATAAGCAATTTCACGGTATTGGTTCTTTTGACCTGCTGATGGAGGTATTGGCTGCCCGTTTTCCGATTGAATCCCTGTTTTGGTAAGGCGGGCATATTTTAAATTTACGTCATAATAATTGTTGATGTTGTCGAGCCCGACTACTTCATCACCCCGCTCAAGTAAGCGTTGTGCAAGGTGAAACCCGATAAAACCTGCTGTTCCTGTTACCAGAATTTTCATAGCTCAAATTTTTTTCAGACAAAGTAACCTGATTTTTTAATGTAGTGGGTAAATTTTATTTCTGTTTAAAAAATCCAGGATCAAATCGCAATTTGCATCCCCATATTCAGGATTCAAGGTTAAGTCGGGATTTTTAGGAATTTCATAATTAGCATCGAGGCCGGGCATGTTTTCAATTTCGCCCCGTTCAGCTTTCTGCCAAAGAGCTGGCCTGTTCTTTCTGCTGAATTCCAGATCAGCATCCATGTAAACAAGTTTAAACCGCTCTTTTCCAACTATTTCGGCTACTTGATTACGGATATCATCGTTGGGTGAAATGAACGAACATATTGCAATAATTCCCTGGTCGTTCAAAATCCGGGCAACATGGGCCACACGACGCAAATGCTCCGCTCTGTCGGCTGTTGAATGATCGAGTTCGCGTGAAAGTCCGGAACGAATGGTGCTTCCGTCAAGAAGAACTACAATGGCTCCCAGGTCAAACAGCTTTTTTTCGAGGGTGTAAGCCAGGTGATTTTTACCAGAACCATGCAAACCGGTTATCCACAAGGTTGCACCGATTTGATGATAGGCTTTCTCGCGGTCTTTTTTATCAATCAGGCACTCTCCTCTCTCAATCTTTTCTTTGTCCATCAGGGTAATTTTTGAGGGAAGGTCGCTATCTTTCAATTCATCTAAGATCATCCCCACCGCTGAGGTATTATTTGTTACCGGATCAATCAGGACAAATGAACCCGTACCATGATTCTTTTTGTATGAATCGAAAAAAACGGGTTTGTTGGTTGTGAGAACTACGCGGCCGATCTCGTTCAGCGTCAGATGGTCAATTTCCGATTTGGCCAGGGTATTTACATCAACCTTGTACTTAATTTTATCAATCCTGGCTTTGGTTGTATTGGATGTTTGCTTAAAATAAAACTGTGTTTCAGGTGACATCGGCTTTTCGTCCATCCAAACCAGCATGGCCTCAAAATGTCTTTCAACTCTTGGTAGATTATCAGGGTGAACCAGCATATCTCCCCGCGAAATATCAATTTCATCTTCCAGCGTCAATGTTACCGATTGCGGTGGAAATGCATAGTCGGGCTGCCCGTCATAAGTTTCAATTGAAGTTACCTTGCTGGTTTTTCCGGATGGCAACACCTTAATAATATCGCCCTTCCTGATTACTCCGGAGGTAACTCTTGCCGAAAAGCCCCTGAAATCGAGCGTTGGCCTTAAAACATACTGCACCGGAAAACGCAAATCATAAAAATTGCGGTCGCTGCTTACGTGAACGTTTTCGAGGAATTCCAGCAAACTTTCGCCATGATACCACAGCATTTTGTCCGAAATTTCAACCACATTTTCTCCTTTCAATGCCGAAAGTGGAATAAAATTCACATCTGGAATATCGAGGCCGGTGATGAAATTACGGTAGTCGGTACAAATTGAATCGAACACCTCTTTACTATAATCCACAAGGTCCATTTTATTTACAGCAAGCACCACATGGCGGATTCCCAACAGCGACACAATAAACGAATGTCGTTTGGTTTGTGTAATGACCCCTTTTCTGGCATCAATGAGAATGATGGCAAGGTTGGCAGTGGAAGCACCGGTAACCATGTTACGGGTGTATTGCTCATGCCCGGGTGTGTCGGCAATGATGAATTTCCGCCTGTTGGTCGAAAAGTAGCGGTAGGCAACATCGATGGTGATACCTTGTTCACGTTCGGCTTTCAATCCATCGAGCAACAGGGCGTAGTCAATTTCTTCGCCGGCATGGCCAACCCTTTTGCTGTCGCGTTCCAATGCCTGGAGGTGATCTTCGTACAGCTTTTTGCTGTCGAACAGCAACCGTCCAATCAGGGTCGATTTTCCATCGTCCACCGATCCGGCTGTCAATAACCGCAGCAGGTCTTTCTTTTGGTCCTGGTTAAGGAAAGATTCTATGTTCATAGTGGTGAAATCTCAATTGTCAAAAAACAAAACTCAAATAAATTCCAATGATCAAAAAACAAATCTCAAATAAATTCCAATGATCAATAATCAAAAAAACTTAATGATCAAATTTCTCAAAAGCATTTGAATACATTTTGTAAAGCCATGTTTGAATTCATATCTTTGTTTTTTCGATGATTGCAGAAAATATCTTTTTCAATTCAACTGCCTCATTCATCAAATGTGAAAGTTCATTTTCATTTTCAGGTTCATTGGTTTCAAGAATCAATCGAAGCCAATAAGCAGATTCCTTTGCTTCTTTACGACAGATTTTAACTCTCATCGAAAAATCTTTTCGGCTCAACGATTCGTTTGCTTCAATGTAATTTGCGCCCACAGAACCCGACGACCTGACTACCTGAATCGAATCCTCCGTATTAGCCAAAGAATGAGGTAAAGATTTTACCGTCAACCTTACAGCTTTCGCAAACTGAAAAGTCCTCTCCTCAAGATCATAAACAGGTTTCTCTGAATGATTAATTTGCATAATTGCTTGTCTTTTGTCTTTTGGTGCTTATTCGTTTTTTGTCTTTTGTCTTTTGGTGCTTATTTGTTTTTTGTCTTTTGTCTTTTGGTGCTTTAAAAATACCCTTCTCTCTTCTTTTGCTCCATGCTCCCGTCCTGGTCGAAGTCTATTACGCGGGTGGTGCGTTCGGATTTGGTGGCGGTCATCATTTCTTCAACGATTTTTTCGATGGTGTCGGCTTCGGATTCGATGGCGCCGGTTAACGGGTAGCATCCGAGGGTGCGGAATCTTACCATTTTCATTACTGCTTTTGAGGCTAATTCTTTGGGCATCCGGTCGTCGTCAACCAAAATCATGGCATCATTGTAAAATACGATGGGGCGTTCTTTGGCAAAATAAAGCGGCACAATCGGAATTTTTTCGAGGCGAATGTATTGCCAGATGTCCAGTTCAGTCCAGTTGGAAAGCGGGAATACGCGGATTGATTCGCCTTTATGGATTTTT
>Ga0172375_10008047_pt1 | contig 14285 bp, 10 predicted proteins | sample LakKiv1m_FD_114537 | JGI IMG/M metagenome (GOLD analysis project Ga0172375, IMG submission 114537) | Freshwater microbial communities from Kabuno Bay, South-Kivu, Congo - kab_092012_11.1m | ecosystem: Environmental > Aquatic > Freshwater > Lake | place: Democratic Republic of the Congo... | reverse complement strand
GTTACGGTGACTTGGGTTACGAGAGATTATGGTTTCGTATTTCTGGCTGTAAACGAAAGATCGCTCGATACTCTGGGGCGCGGGACCATTACGCTCCACTTTTATCGTAAGAGCACCGCTCAAGGAAAGTCATTCAACGCCGTGTATAACGAAGATCTACAAGGAAAGCGCGTTGCAGTTAACCTAGTTTCTCCTCGAGATGAAGCAGGGGAATTGGCCGGAGTTATCGCCGGGGTTATTTATCGATCAGAGGTTCCGGCTACTTGGGAAGCGCTTAGGGAAGCGATCCAAAAAGCGGGTTACGAAATCAACGTATACGATCCGCCCGAAAGAAGTAAGGCGGGCGGTCGCTTGGCAAAAAACAAGGTATCAGTCCAAGAGGCTCAGAGAATCCTGTCCCAAGCGACGGGCACGGGGGCCTTTATTTCCGCGGGTGAGTTTTTGACTCGACTTAGGGCCGAGACGGAAAAGCTCATGGGTAGAGGCGTTAGGATCGAAGACGATTTCGTGTTTTGGGATCAATCGAGCCAGAGAATTTATGTTGCAGGTTACCCCGTGGGTTACCTGCGCCCGGCCGAAATCGTTCCGTCTAAAACGAATGCCGGGCAAAGAGCTCTGACTTCTTCGACGATGCGTTTCGAGCAAACACCCGAATTAAATTTTAACGGTCTGGTCGCGGCAATGAACGACGCGTTTGGGGCAAGGTTGGCCCAATCAGAAGAATTGGTCTCGGCTAAGGTAAAAGCCGGGCTGGATATCGGCGCTCAACAGGTGACGAGCCGTCAGGTACAAAGCGCAATTCAAAGTTTTCGGCGAAACGCGACGGTTCCGTCTTATCAATTCGCGGGTCAACTCAGAACGCGTTTGGGAAGAATCTCCCGGCTCACGCTTCCCGACAATATCGTCACGTGGGATGTCGGTTCGGGCGCTATACGTCTCGCGGGGGTTCCTATCGCGACGATTGGCGAAGACGCCGAATCGGGCATTATTTTCCTAAACGAAACGCAGGATTATGCGGCGATCACCGAAGCAGTCAACAAGGTTCTTTCGGGCGCGAGGATGTCCCTTGAAGAGGCGCCGGCCGAGATACTCGGGAAAACAAAAGTAAAAGATCTCATGGCGAGGGTACATAAAGTCGATCCGGACGCAACTTTAATGCGAGAAACGGGTCAGACCCCGATGTTACGTCTAACGTACCGGACGGAGCGCCAGCCGATCAATCTGGACGAACTTACAATGGATGTCATGATGGAAACGGGGCATGGGCTTGAAATTCATGTCATCCGGATTCTGGAGCGCGGTGTTCTTCGGGATGTGATAGAAAAAGCCGCCCAGATTCTTTCCAAGGGCAAATCCGGCACTGTGATCCGGATGGTATCGGCAGCCGGCGAAGAAACGGATTATCATATCACGGCGAATCTCAATCAGATCGATGCGATTGAGGCGGAGCTTTTGGTGGGCGCCAGTTTGGCGAAGCTTCCCGCCGAAAATCAATATGTTCTCGAGGCATCGAACGATAAACTTTTCATTCGAAGCGGTTCAAGGCTTGCCGTCGACGGTGGGCTTACGGGAAATGGGCTGTTTCCTCAAAGCCAGCCGATTGTGCCCCCGGGCGCCGAACAAAGAGATCTCGAATCGACCCCCGAAGAAGCGGCGGCGCAGGGCGCTCACGAGAGACTCGAGGAGTTCATCGACGCATCTGAGAAGTTTTTTGAAAATCGCATTCCCGAGGGTTCTTCGTATGAAGAGCCTTTTTTAGCCTTTTTAAATCAAGTCAGGAATTTAAGCATGGAGACGGACGTGGCACTTGCCGATCGCCTCGAAGAACTGAATCGGGAATTCAATCAATCGGTGACGAATCTATCTGACAGGGAAATCACCGGTCTGCACATGAGCTACATGATGATCGTCGGCGCGGCGATCGAAGATTTGCGCGGCGCGAGATTGGCCTTCTCTTTTGAACAACCGCTCAGTAATCTCGACCGGGATTTCCAAGCTTTGCGGCTGCGCATCCAGGAAATGGGTAGTTTCACGGCGTTTCGCAGAAAAGTCGGAGCCGCAACCATTGACGTTAAAGACTTGAGGGAAGAGGACAACGCACTCAAGTGGACGCATAGCTATGAGCTTTTTGACGCACCTACCTATGCTCATAGCAATACGTTAAGCGTTGAGGGGGAAACGCTAGTGGTGACCGCGGAGCGATACGGCGCCACGACAAGGTTCGCAGTCAGTCCGAGCGAAATTTCAGACGGAATAAACACAGTGGCCGCCGAGAACAGTCTTCGTGCGTTCGGGATTGACCAAAACGGAGAGCCCGCCGTCATTCTTTCCGATGAAGCGGTCAAAAAGTGGCTGGAGGCCGGAGGCGGATGGAGGGTCGAGGGAGGAGTGCTGCTCTACAGCGAATACGAAGCTAAGATCCCGGCCGAAATTCTACAGCTCTTAAGATACAGACAGGAAGCATTGAATCGGTTGGCTCTGGAATTGGCCGCGGCCCAGCTGGATGGGGATTTTGCGATCCTACCCGAAGAAGGCGTGGTGCCCGCCCTCTTCCGAGTCGAAGTCGATAAGAGAGGGGCACAGCCTACGGCAAGGCTGATTTTGCGTTGGAACCAGTCCGACGTCGAACTCATCTCGATTCCGGATGCCGTCAATCGTCTTGCGCAACTCCGCGCGCAAGTCGGACTCGAGACCCGGAAATCCGAGCACTCCGAAGGTATTTTCACGTTGCGCGCGATCGCAAACCACGAAGCCGAATCGCGTGTGGAGGCGATCGCCGGTTCGGTTCGCAAAAATGTAGTGATTCCAGCGGGCAAGCTTGCTCTCGACGAAAAGAATCGTCCCAACGAAGACGCCCTGCGTGTCCAGATGTGGTCCTTGATTGCGGACCTTATCGAAGACCGGAAGGATAATCCGCTCAACGTTTATTTTATCCAAGGCATCCCCGAAGAGTTTCAGGCGACGGCCCAAAGCTTGCTTGAGAAAGCGAGCACGGCATCGCTGAAATTGCCCCAGTTTATCAGCATCGGCGAGCCCAGCGCGGATGTCGACGGTTATACGGTGCGCACTCTTGACGGCGATGTGATGGAGGATCAAATTCGGAATGAATACGAAAAGCAAGACGGTCGGACTGTTTATTTCGTCGTGCGCGGCATTCAATCCAATTCAGCGCTCGGGTGGTTGCCATTTCTGCGTAGTATGAATAAAATCACCACGGCAACAATTGACGGAAAATATGCGCCCCTTGAGAAAGCGATCCATTTTGACAACATCAGTGTTCGGGATCTTCCCGAAGACGCGATGAATTTCTGCGCATCCAAATCGGCAAGCCGTTTGAATTTCCAGAAAGAACAATTCTTGAGGGCCATGAAGGGCGACGCGCTCAATTTACCGTCCTTCGAGATTTTGAGAGCCATCGGATTCAACCTTCCGATTGCTCAGCAGGTGAACCTGCAGCTTCTTTTGGCGGGCGCGAGAATGGCGCTTAAAACAGCCGGAGCGGCCGCGTAAGAGATTTGTTTCAAAAAAAGTACCGGGAGGGTTTTACCCTCCCGGTATTTTAATGTTAATAGAATAGTAAATTTAGTCTAAAGTTAAAAATAGATTAAAATTCTTGACATTATAAGCACTCTTTGCTAGCCTAAGCTCGTTGTTTTCCATATACAACAAGAGATAACTCAAACTATGCCGAAGAGAGGGGGGAGACACCTAAAAGGCTCTGAGTTGTCGGCCGACCTGATAAGTCGGCACCCGATAGCACGTCCTAACTCGACAATAAAAGCACGTTAAGGAGATTTAAATGAAATTAGTAAAAGCGTTAGCCGTTTTGGCGTTGGTGCTTGCGATTGCAGTGCCGGCGTATGCCGAAACGCAGAACGTCAAAGTCAGCGGTTCGTTGGACATGTTCGCGTTTTATCGCGCTAACTACGACTTGAACAAGGATGAGGGCGATGCCATGGCGACGGGTATGTCGCCGGACAGCGAATTCCTCATGTCCCAGGTCCAGGTCGAAGTGGCTGCGGATCTAACCGACAATGTCTCGACGGTCATCAACCTGATCAATGAACGCAACTGGAACGAATCAGCGAACGCTGACGCCGATAACTTCGACGTCGCGCTCGACCTCGCGTATGTCCAGATGAAGGAGATTTTCTACTCTCCTCTTACGGTGACCATCGGTCGCCAGGACATTTGGTTCGGCCGTGGGTTCATTATCGGCAGCAACAACACCATGTGGGATCAGCAGGGAACGATTTCCGCGAACGAATATTCCGTTCAGACGGCGTTCGACGCGATCCGCGCAACCCTCGATTTCAATCCTTGGACCATCGATTTGGTGTATTCCAAGATTGATGAGGGTGGGGTTGCCTCTGAAGATGATACCGACCTGTATGTCGTGAACGTGAACTACAAGTTCGCGGAATACAACGCGGTTGCCGAAGGTTACTTCGTCAGCCAGTGGAATCGCTTGAACGTTAACAGCGCGGCAGGTGAGAACAGCAACGACACCGAGACGATCGGCGGCCGGATCCAATTCGATCCGATTTCGCAGATCACCCTCGGCGCTGAACTCGCTTACCAGTGGGGTGATTACGATCAGTCTGGTATTGCCCAGATGGATCGTAGCGCTTGGGCGTGCGACATATTCGGAACCTACCGTTGGGATATGACGTGGAAGCCGGAATTGACGGTTGAATACGTTATGTTCTCGGGAACCGAAAATGGCGACAGCGATTACTCGTCATGGAACGCGCTGTATCGCGGTAAGTTCTGGACCGCGTACAACGACTTCCGTCAATTCGTCTACACGACGGATGACACGGGTGACGTTCCCGCGACGACCAACGAACAGTTCATCCAGGTCAAGGGTGCATTGAAGCCTCTCGAAGACTTGCTCCTCGAAGGTTCCTTCACCTACATCTGGAACGCTGAAGATGTGTACGTTGCTGGCGCGAATCGTGACGCGCAACTCGGTTACGAATTCGACCTCCAGGCCACCTACGACTACACCGAAGATGTTTCGTTCGGCGTGCTCGCGGCGTGGTTCGTTCCGGGCGATTTCTATCTCGGCCCGAACGATGCAACGGCCACTGACCTCGTCGGTTCGGTCAAGGTGACGTTCTAACGCAATAAAGTCATAGAAGTAAGAAACCCCCTGAGGCGAAAGTCTCAGGGGGTTTTCTTATGTCACCAAAATGTCATCCCGAGCGCAGCGAGGGATCAGGTGGAGTGAGGTCGATTCCTCGGCCCTGACGGACTTCGGAATGACAGGCTAATCCTTTCTATTTCCCTCGATGAATTCCTGAACCATCTTCTTGGCAGTGGTGTCGGCGTATTGCTTCGGGGGATGTTTCATGAGATAAGCCGATACGGAGTAGAGCGGCCCGCCGATGCGGCGCTCACGCGCGATCTTAAGGCACCGAATCGCGTCAACCGCGACCCCTCCGCTGTTGGGGGAGTCTTCGACGGAAAGCCGCGCTTCGAGGTGAAGCGGAATATTCGCAAAACCCCGACCCTCGATCCGAATAAACGCGACTTTATTGTCGTTTTGCCACGGCACGTAATCGCTCGGACCGATGTGGATGTTTTCAGCTTCCAGGCGCTTGGTTAATTGCGACTGAACCGATTCCGTCTTTGAAATCTTCTTGTACTGAAGACGCGAACGGTTGAGCATGTTCAAGAAATCCGTATTCCCTCCGGTATTCAGCTGATAAGTCCTGTCAATACGAACCCCGCGGTCTTCAAAAAGTTTGACGAGGGTGCGATGAAGGATCGTCGCGCCGACCTGGGATTTGACGTCGTCGCCGACCAGGGGGATGCCGCGCGCGGCAAATCGCTTGGCCCAAGCCGGGTCCGAGGCGATAAAAACAGGAATGCAGTTGATGAAACTCACTCCCGCATCCAGGCAGCACTGGGCGTAAAATTCGGTGGCCTTGTTCGACCCGACGGGCAGGTAGTTCAGCGCGATTTCGGCTCCGCTGCTTTTTAGCGCGCGAGTGACGTCGACGCTTTTTTCGTTCTTTGGGATAAAGGTGCGTTCGGCCGGGTAGTCCTTCATGTGCTCGGCCACGCCGTCGAGAACCGTGCCCATGAGAACGCGAACTTTGGAGGACGCAATCTTACAGATCGCCTTCGTGCAATTCGGGTCGGAAAAGATGGCTTTATCGAGGGTCTGCCCGACCTTGCGTTTGTCGATGTCAAACGCGCACACGACTTCGATGTCCTGAGGCCGGTATCCTCCGATGCTGTAGTTCATCAGACCCAAAGGATCGGGGGTCTCCGAGTCGCCTCGGGTTCGTTTGTAAAACTCAATTCCCTGTACGAGCGAGCTGGCGCAATTGCCGACTCCGATCAACGCAATTTTAATTTTTTTCATAAAGTCCCTTCGAGAAAGGCAATCTGTTGGATAAAAAAGATAATTCAGTATAATGAAGCGGCGGGATTTTTGTCAATCCCCGCGGAGCCCGATCGGCATGACTTTGAAAAGTCCAGAGCATTTGTTATAATGACTCGACTTATAAAAGTCGCCGGCCTTGTGAATTTGGGCGGATGAACCGTTTTGACAGCCTTTAATCAACTGCACATTAAGGAATCCCGTGGAACAGCCTCGTAATCGCAAACCCGAAAAAAAACAACAAAAAGAATGGTTTCCGGGGCCGATCTTCCTCTGGATCTTTCTTTTTCTGAGTCTTTTTTATTTTCTGCGCGCCGGCTCGATGACGTTTGAAAAGCCCAGCCGGTATCTGACCTACGGCGAATTTTACTCCTTGCTCGAATCCAATCCGACCGCGCCGGCGATCAAATCGGGGGTTCGGGTTGCCAATGAAATCAGCGGTGAGCTCACGAGTGGTGAGCGCTATCGCGTGATCCTGCCCGAAAAAGATCCGGATCTCGAACGGCTCCTGAGGAGCAATCTGAAGTCCTATGAAATCCGGCCCGAAAAAACGTTTTGGACCCAGCTTCTTTACGCGGTGATCGGGCCGATCCTCTTTGTCGGGTTGTTTTGGTTTTTATTATATAGAGGCAGCGGCGGGGCGGGGGGCGGCCGGCTCATGTCGTTCGGCAAGTCGCGCGCCCGAATTTCGACGAACCTGCGAATTACGTTTCAGGACGTCGCGGGAGTCGAAGAGGCGAAGGAGGAGCTTCGGGAAATCATCGAATTTCTCAAAGATCCCAAAAAGTTCCAGCGCCTCGGCGGAAAGATCCCCAGGGGTGTTTTGCTGATGGGCCCTCCGGGCACCGGAAAGACTCTTTTAGCCAAGGCCGTGAGCGGCGAAGCGGATGTACCGTTCTTTAGCATATCGGGTTCGGATTTTGTGGAGATGTTCGTCGGGGTCGGCGCTTCGCGAGTGAGAGATCTCTTCGAACAGGCAAAGAAAAGCGTGAAGGCGACGGGAAAAGGCTGCATCATTTTCATCGATGAAATCGACGCGGTCGGTCGCCAGCGTTTTGCCGGGATCGGCGGAGGACACGACGAGCGCGAGCAGACGTTAAACGCTCTTCTCGTCGAAATGGACGGATTCAATACGACCGAGGCGGTCATTTTAGTCGCGGCCACGAATCGTTCGGATGTGTTGGACCCCGCACTGTTGAGACCCGGCCGATTTGACCGACAGATCGTCATCGATCGACCGGATTTGAACGGTCGCGAAGAAATTCTTAAAGTTCATACCAAAAACATCAAATTGGCCGACCACGTCGATCTGAAGTCGATCGCGCGCCAGACTCCCGGTTTTTCCGGAGCGGATTTGGCTAATTTGGCGAACGAAGCGGCTCTTCTGGCCGCTCGCAACAATAAAGACGCCGTCAGCACGGCCGAACTGCAGAGTTCGATCGAGCGCGTCATGGCAGGGCCTGAACGCAAAAGCCGCATCATTTCGGATCGGGAGAAACGCATTGTCGCTTATCATGAATCCGGGCATACGCTTTTGGCTCTTTTGGTGCCGGGGACCGATCCGCTTCACAAGGTTTCCATCATCCCGCGCGGTGCCGCGGCTCTTGGTTACACGATGCAGGTGCCCCTCGAAGACAGATATTTGACGAGCCGCAAAGAACTTTTGGGTCGTTTGGTGGTGCTTCTCGGCGGGCGGGCGTCCGAAGAACTCGTTTTTGGAGAAATTACGACCGGGGCCCACAACGACTTGGAGGTTGCCACTCAAATCGCGCGTCGGATGGTGTGCGAATTCGGAATGAGCGACAAGATGGGCAATCTGACGTTTGGCCGGCGGGATCACCAGATCTTTTTGGGTCGGGACCTGGGTGAGGAGCGCAATTACAGCGACGTGACGGCACGTTTGATCGATGAGGAAATAAAACGGATCATCGACGAAGCCTATCAGCGCGCCAAAAAAGAACTTTCGGCGCATTCGGATCGCTTGAAAAAACTGGCGGAGACTCTTCTCGAAAAAGAAGTGCTTGATGCCGAAGAGGTCAAACAAATCATAGCGCTGCCCGAATCAATCGGCGCAATCGCGACGGCAGGCTAGTTTCGATGAAGGCGAGGCGAAGAAGTACCTATAATTTTTTTTTCGGGACCTATCCCGTACGCCTCGGAGCGAATACGAAGATCATGGGCGTTCTCAACGTGACCCCTGATTCGTTTAGCGACGGAGGGAATTTCTTGAAACCCGCGGCGGCTGTGCACCGAGCCCTTCAAATGGAACGCGAAGGTGCGGATTTGATCGATATCGGCGCCGAGTCGACCCGTCCAGGGGCGCGTCCGGTGAGCGCGCGCGTCGAGATCGGGCGGTTGCGTCCCGCCCTGAAACGGATGTCCAAAAAAATCAAGATCCCCATTTCGGTCGATACGAATAAGACTGAGGTTGCGAAGATGGCCCTCGACGAGGGCGCGTCCCTCATCAACGATGTTTCGGCTCTCCGGGACCGCTCGATGGCGCGTTTGGCGGCCGAGCGCAAGGCGACCGTAGTCCTGATGCACATGAAGGGCTTACCGCGAACCATGCAAAGAAATCCCGTTTACGAGGACGTCTGCTCCGAAGTGACGGAGTGGTTGGCCAAGGCGGTCCGGCGCGCGCTCGACGCCGGCATCTCCCGCGAGAGGATTCTCATCGATCCGGGTTTCGGATTCGGCAAGACGCTCGAACACAATCTGACACTCTTAAGGCACCTCGACCGGTTGGGGGCGTTGAGACTCCCGCTTCTGGTGGGGGTCTCGAGAAAAGCGTTTGTCGGTCGCCTGACCGGCGTCGAGGCCGCGGCCGATAGACTCTACGGCTCGCTGGCCGCGGCAGCCGCCGCCGTCGGCGGCGGCGCGCACGTTTTGCGCGTGCATGATGTTCGGGCGCACAAACAACTAACCTCGTTTGTCGATCGTTTTTTTGGGTGGGCATCATGGAACTGATCCAGATCGTACAGCAGGTTTGGAAGCCGTCCGTCGAAATTCTCGTCTTCTGGTTCGTTTTCTATTTGCTTTTCGTTTATATCAAAGACAGCGGCATGATGCAGGCACTGAAGGGCATCGTGCTTTTGGTGGTTCTCTTTTTCATCGCTCAGCTCCTCGAATTGAGAAGCATCCAGTGGATCCTCTCACATCTGTTTCAAATCTCGATCATTGCGTTCATCATCATATTCCAACCGGAATTACGAAGAGGCCTGACACGTATCGGTCAGAGCCCTCTGTTCAAATTTTTCGTCAAAGAGGAACGTCTCGCCGACGAGATCGTGACCGCGTGCGTGACGCTGTCCAAGCAAAAAGTGGGCGCGCTCATCGCAATCGAACGAGAGATGAGCCTTAAACCGCACATCGAGACGGGGATCGCGCTCGACGGGATTTTGACGTCCGAGCTTTTGATGACGATTTTCATGCCGAACACTCCGTTTCACGACGGGGGCGTGGTCGTTCAGGGTACCCGCGTGTCTGCGGTGGGGTGTCTATTTCCGCTTTCACAAAGTCAGACGTTATCCAAAATGCTCGGTACACGTCATCGCGCCGCGCTGGGATTGAGCGAAGAGACCGATGCCCTCGTGATCGTCGTGTCGGAAGAGACGGGCATAATCTCGGTCATGAATCACGGCAAAATCGTGCGAAATGTCGACGAGGTCTATCTCAAACAGCAACTTTTCGAAATTCACCAGCCCAAGACCATGAACAGCGTTCTTAAAAAACGCCGGTCATCGGACCGCTCGAAGGAAAAAAACGGGGCTTCGGAGAAAGCGGGGAAGGCCGACTCATGAATATTTTAAAAGGATCGCTTTTTTTGAAATTATCCGCGCTCGTCGTCGCGATTTTGGCCTATGCCTACATCCACAACGAACTCTACAAAAGCGATCGCACCCGCCAAGACCCGTCGTATAAGCTGATCAAATTGACGGCCAAAAGGGTCCCGATCCGGTTGCGCTTGGCTTCGGACGCGCCTCAAGGGTACCGGGTCCTTCAGGACCGCGCAACCGTGAACCCGGAGACGTTGGTCGTGATCGGTCCCGAAGCGCTCTTGGACGAGACGGAAACGGCGGAAACCGCGATGGTGGACGTGAGCGAAAACACAAAAACGGTGGTTAAAAAAGTCCCCCTCGAAAGCGTGGCCGGCATCCACCTGGTGGGCGAATCCTATTGGGCGGAAGTCACGGTCCCGATCGAAAAAGTTCCCGCCCCGAAAGAAACACAAGAAACCGCGAAGACCGCCCCATGAGGCTCGGGGTGAATGTGGACCACATCGCAACCGTGCGCAATGCGCGCGGGGGCTCGTGGCCCGATCCCGTCGAAGCCGCGCTCATCGCCGAACGAGCGGGAGCCGCATCGATCGTCATGCATCTGCGCGAAGATCGGCGCCATATCCGGGACGCCGACGTGTTTTTGGCGCGACGAAAAGTCCAGCGACTGAATTTAGAGATGTCCATTGCCCCCGGGATTCTCGGTATCGCGGCGAAAATAAAACCCTATCAAGTGACATTCGTTCCCGAAAAGAGACAGGAGCGTACGACCGAAGGGGGTCTGGATCTATTCAAGAAGGGTCGTGCGATTCGAAGCGCCATCGAGAAATTGCAAAGCCGGGGGACGAAGGTGAGTCTGTTTATTGATCCCGATCCGAAGCAGTTGGATCGAGCCGTGAAGTGGGGCGCGGACGCCGTCGAGTTTCACACGGGGGATTACGCGAATGCGGCAAACTCATCCGTTCAAAGAAAAGAGTTGAGGCGCTTGGAGTCGGCGGTGCACAGGTCGCTCGAGGCCCGAATGCCGGCTTATGCGGGCCACGGGCTGGATTATCAAAACGTAAAAGCGGTTGTGGCCATTCAAGGCTTAGAAGAGCTCAATATCGGATATTCGATCGTTTCACGTGCGCTGTGGATCGGGTTGTATGGAGCCGTTTCGGAGATGGCTCGGCTTATGACAAGGCGACGCTTCTCATGAAAGCCAACCGAAATCGGGTTTCGCAAAGCGGGATCGGCATCGATATCGTTGAAATTCGCCGGCTCAAGAAAGTTAGCCGGAAATGGGGCGATGCCTTCCTTAATAAAGTGTACACCTCTAGAGAGCTTGCCTATGCACGGTCCAAACGCTTTCCCGAGCAGCATCTGGCGGCGCGATTTGCCGCCAAAGAGGCGATATTTAAGGCGTTGGGTGAAGTGGAGCGTGATTTTGTCGGCTGGAAAAATATCGAGATTCTGAATGATGCCTACGGGAAGCCGATGGTCCGCTGGCACGGAGATGCCGAGCGGGTCCGGCGCAAACGCAAGATCAAAGGCGCCGTCGTCAGTCTTTCCCATACCGAAAATTATGCGGTTGCGTCGGCGTTTTTGTATTTCGGTAAATAAATGTTCCAATCCAAGCCCCTCGGAAAATTTCCGCTCTTACCCAGAAAAAAAACGACTGACAAAACGGCCTATGGCCACGTTTTGGTGATTGGCGGCTCAAAAGGCATGACGGGGGCTGCCCGACTTTGTGCGGCCGCAGCGCTTCAATCGGGGGCGGGACTGGTGACCTGCGCCGTCGCGGAGGGGCTCATGCCTTATTACTCCCGCCAAAGTGTGCCCGAATGCATGTTTCTGGCGCTCCCCGGAAAAGATGCGATTTCGAACCCTGGGGCGGCCTGGCATAAGGCCCTCAAGTTCATTGGGGCCAGACGAATCTCATGCGTGGCCCTTGGGCCCGGTCTTGGGTTGGCGGAGAGCACGCAATCATTCGTTCGCCTGGCAGTAAGGGAATGTCCCGTTCCGCTTATCTTGGACGCCGACGGGCTCAACGCCCTCAAAGGGCGTCCGGAGGTTCTTCTTAAGCGTCGATCGGATTTGGTCATGACGCCGCACGAAAAGGAATTTACCCGCGTTTTTTCAAAGCTTTTACCTCAGAAGGAAACCGAGCGCTCCGAGCTTGCAAAAAAACTGGCCGCGTTTTATCATGTGCTCCTTGTTTTGAAGAGCCATCGCACCTTAGTTGCGGCGGGGGATTCGGTTTATCGGAATGCGACCGGGAACCCGGGGATGGCCAAAGGGGGCTCGGGAGACGTTCTCACCGGAATCATCGCCGGTTTTGTCGCTCAAGGCCTTTCGCCTCGCCAGGCTGCCGTGTGGGGCACGTATTTCCACGGTTTGGCCGGGGACTGGGCGGTGCGCCGCACCGGCGAATTGAGTCTGACGGCAAGTCAGGTGATTGAGGCATTGCCGAAGGTTTTTTTGAAAAAAGCTCATTAAAAATCAAAGTTTGGGGCAGGTACCAAAGTGGCCAACTGGGGCAGACTGTAAATCTGCTGGCTTTGCCTTCCGTGGTTCGAATCCACGCCTGCCCACCATGTTTCCAAGGACGGATGAATCAATTCTGCTAGCGTAGCTCAGTTGGTAGAGCAGCCGCCTTGTAAGCGGCAGGTCACCAGTTCGATTCTGGTCGCTAGCTCTGAAATGGAGTATTCAAAAATCCGCGTTCCCCGGTGGAGCGCGGATTTTTTTTGTGTTCGTTGCTTTTCCGCGGGCGATTCTCTAAAATAAGACCATCAACGCAAACGGGGTTTTTCGTGGCTCATCCGGTACAAAACAACCGCCAAAAGGATATTTCTCGTCTCTTGCGAGATCGCAGGAGAGTGGATCCGAGGCGGATAAAACAAGAGTCCGAACGGTTCAGATCCCGTCCTGCCAGGGAAGGTTGCTCAATGCCAATGAGTATCGAACGGAGGTCCCATGAATAAGATCGTCAAAAAAATAATTCTCGTCGTCGTCGTTATTTTAGCGTTATCCCTGGGGAAAGATGCCTTGGTGAAAGCGGCGATTCAGGGGGCCGCCGGAGCCGTGACGGGGATGCCGGTCAAGATGAGCGGCTTTCATATGGGCCTGATCAAGACGGTCGTCGATATTTCGAATCTGCGCATTTACAACCCCAGGGAGTTTCATGATCCGTTGCTGCTTCAAATGCCCAAGGTTTACGTCGATTACGACTTGCCCGCAGTGTTCAAGGGGGTGGTTCATGTCAAGTCGGCAAAAATGCATCTGAAGGAGCTGACGGTCGTACGCAATGAGAAAGGAAAGCTCAATATCGATTCGTTGACGGCGTTGCAGAAGCAAAAAGAAAAGACTCCCGCGAAACCCGCCCCGAAGGAAAAAGGCAAAGCTCCGAAGATTCAGATCGACCGGCTTGAACTTAAGGTCGAACGCGTGGTTTACAAAGAATACAGCACCGCCCAAGCGGCTCCCCGGGTGACGAATTTCGATATCGGACTGGATGAGACCTATGAGCATGTCAACGACCCCAACGTGTTGGCGAGCCTCATCGTCTCCAAGGCGCTCATGAACACCGCACTTTCAAGCCTCCCCGGCGTGCGCGCCCTCGAGGGGAGCGTTTCACAGGCTCTCGTGCTCGGTCGCGACCAGGCCATGGCTCTTGCCAAAAACGGGTTGACGGAATCGACGGCCCAGGCACAAAAACTGATGTCGACCGGGTCCAAGCAAGTCCAGAACACCGTAGCCGACGGAGCCAAGAATACCGAAAAAGCGGTCAAAGGGTTTCTCTCGGCCCTGAAGGGCGACCAGTAACGGAATGACGTCTCGCAAAAGGGAAGGGGCAGTCGGCGACGCCTGGTTCGGTCTTTTGGGTCGCCGACTAAACGACGACCTCATCCGGCAAACGGTCAATTTTTGCCTCGAAAGCGAGGAGGTGGCCACCGAGATCCAGGATCGATATGTCGCCTATACGGTTCCGTCGGGCGATCTCTCCATTCGTACGATTTTCGAGCGGGATGACGTTCACGAAAACCTTAAACTCATCACTTGTTTTCCGTATCTGCCGGCCAAATATCTAAGCACCTCATTTTGGCCGACCGCTGTCGACGAATGGAGTAACG
>Ga0172375_10008046_pt1 | contig 14285 bp, 11 predicted proteins | sample LakKiv1m_FD_114537 | JGI IMG/M metagenome (GOLD analysis project Ga0172375, IMG submission 114537) | Freshwater microbial communities from Kabuno Bay, South-Kivu, Congo - kab_092012_11.1m | ecosystem: Environmental > Aquatic > Freshwater > Lake | place: Democratic Republic of the Congo... | reverse complement strand
ACTCCAAGCCGCCCCTCCTGTCCAAACCGCGGCGCGACGTGTCGGACATGCCGTTCAGATGCCTGAAACCCGAAACCTGAAACCCGAAACCTTCCGCTCGAAAGGCTTTTCGAGCGGGGTCTAATCAGCGAGGCGCCGTCAATGGGCGTGCCGCCGGCCTGAACTTTGGTTTTCTGGCAATCGGAACAGAAGCACTCCCATATGGTATCGCCGGGGGACACGGTGACGCAGGTAGGGGTAACCCACGTACAGTTGCCGTTCTTGTCCCAAGCCCGCTCGCAACCCTCAAGGAGGTAGTCCAGCGCCTTCGGCGAGCTGTAGCAGAACAGGTTGACGTTCCGGGTGCCATCTTTCCTGAGGGCGAACATATCCTGATTGGCTTCGAGGAATTCCCTGGGAAGCTTGGCGAGATTTTGCGGCTCGTGGCATTGGATCCTATACGGCCAACTGCATCCCGCGCGCACCAGCGCCAGGTATGGCATCATGCGGACCTCCTGAACACCGTCGGGAATCGCGTGAGGCGGAAAAGGAAGCGGTTTGTTGTCGGAGGAGCGTGCCGTGGTCGGAAGTTTCCATCCTTCCCGCGGATGATAATCCCGCAGGCGGAAGACCGGCTGATCGCGGTAATGCACAGGAGGGACAATCATCGATGTGTCCTGACCGACACAGCGTCCGCCGACTTCCACAGGCCAATACCAGCGTGCGCCGGCAAAGCGCTCCAGAAAGTCCGCCACAGCCCAGGCTGTGGCGTCGCGGGTGCCGTTCGTTCCGGCGCCAACCAGATACACACGATTGGAAGCGGTCCGGACGACAAACCCCTCCGGCGGAAACGTCGAGACGTCAATCCCAGCCAGCCGCGTCTCCTCGCAGTCGCCGATCACGATGGCGCATTGGGTGGCGGCCGGGGGATTGGTTACAAACACCAGCGTCGCACCGGTACGCAGTCGGACCACTTCCGCCATCTCGTCCACCAGCCGCTTGAGTGCCGAGGGCGACTCGTTTCTCCGTTGCGGAAGCCAATCCCTTCTCCCTTCGGGATCGGCGACGTAGACGACGGCCAAAGGCTTGCCCGCTCGCACGATTTCGACGGGTGCATGCCGGGGCGATTCCATCCAGGTCACGTGCGTCAAGTCGCGCGGTTGCGCTCCCTCACCGACCAGCGCCAACGCCGCTGGCAGATACAAGAAGGCCGCAAACCATGTTCGCTTGTCGATTCGCACAGGTGTGGTTTTCAGGGTTTCTCCCGCATCCGGATCGTATAGCCGTGCATATAAGTGATAAGAAATCGCTTTTCGGGCCGTGCGGGCACTGGCCTGCTTGGACGGCCTGAAGGAGCGCTTTCATGCGCAGAACGGTAGCAAAGCCGGGGTGAAGGGAGAAGCACAACGACAAGGCCACCTCCGGGCGGTTCAGGGGTGCCCCGGCCTGCCTGGAGGTGGCGGCAACAGGGTCAGAGACACCGGCGAAGAACAGACCAGCCCCGCCGCGAGAGTTCATTCGTTCGCGTACATCATCACCGGCTCTTAGCCGAACTCCTCGACGGCGGCGCGGTAGGCGGCGTAATGCGCTTCCGGCCAGGGCAGCCCCTGGTCCGGGGCGCAGAAGTAGCCGCCGTGGGCGCCGAGCTGCCGGATCCGCCGCTTCACTTCATCACGGATCGCTTCCGCGGGGCCGTTCATCAAGATGCTGGAGCTGACACCGCCCTGGAGAGCGAGGCGCCCCTGGGTCACGTGGCGAACACGATCGAGGTTGTTTGCTGTGGCTTGGATCGGGTCAAGAATGTCGATGCCCAGGGCGATGAAGGTCTCCAGCAGGGGCTCGATATGGCCGCAACTTCGGTGTGAAAGTGGCACATGGCGTTCTCACGTGGGTTCGTGGTTGGCATCCTTTCCCGGATTGGACGACTGCCGTACCGCCAGCGCGAGGGTCTCCTTGGCGAGCGACGCGATGCTCACGCGGTGGTACCCGTCAACGCCGGTGAGCAAGGTGTCGCACATCACGTCCGTCCACTTCGCGGGGAGCGCTCTGGCGCCGAGCGCCATGCCGATCACCGAGCCGGCGGTCGCGCCGTTGCAGTCCGTGTCCAGACAGGGGTACACGGCGTGGGTGATGGTCTTCTCGTAATCACCCTCGCCATAGAGCAGGCCCAGCGCCACGATCTGTGCATTGGCATTGGTGTGGCACCAGTGGTGGGAATTGGCCTCGTCCCAGCGCTGGTGGATCTTCGTGACAGCATTCAGGTACGAAACGCCGCCGGCATGCCAGCGCATCACCTGGCGAATGTCTTCGGCCAGCCGGCTGCAAGCCATGTCGCCACGCAACTGGCGCCGCGGTGGGCGGTGATCGCGGGGCGCATCCCTGGTTCCTTGATCCGCAGATCGGTTCCGCGGATGGCACAGACCCGGCCGACGCGTACGGCGACGCTTACGGACGACGAGAGGATGCGCCCATGATCGTCCCGGCCCTGAAGCCATTCGCATTATGGCGCAATCGCGGCGGGGCCGGCGCGAGCCACAATGAGAACTGCCGGCCTTGCAAGGCGTCTGGACAAAGGGCCTGTCTTTGTGTGACTATTCGCGCCTTTGGCGCCTGCCTCAATCCGGCCGCGCCGCTACATACGCTAAGGAGAAACGATGTCCGCGATAAACCTCGCTGTCGACGATCTGACTTTGGCCGCCAACACGATCCGCGGTCTTTCCATGGACGGTGTTCAGAAGGCGAAATCGGGCCACCCGGGCATGCCGATGGGCATGGCCGATGTGGCCGCCACCCTCTGGCTCCGGCACCTGAACCACAACCCGGCAAACCCCGCCTGGCCGGATCGCGACCGGTTCGTCCTCTCCGGGGGCCACGGCTCCATGCTGATCTACAGCCTGCTGCACCTCAGCGGCTATAATCTGCCGATGGAACAGCTGCAGCAGTTCCGCCAATGGAACAGCCAGACGCCCGGACACCCGGAATACGGCCACACGCCCGGCGTCGAAACGACCACCGGCCCGCTGGGTCAGGGCATCGCCAACGCGGTGGGAATGGCGCTGGCCGAACGCATGCTTGCAGCGCGGTTCAACCGCCCTCCCTACACGATCGTCAATCACTACACCTACGTATTCTGCGGCGATGGCGACCTGATGGAAGGCATCAGCCATGAGGCGCTGGCGCTCGGCGGCCACCTGAAGCTGAACAAGCTGATCCTGTTCTACGACGACAACCAGATCACCATCGAGGGGTCCACGAACCTGGCGTATTCCGACGACGCGGCGCGCCGATTCCAGTCCTATCACTGGAATGTGTTGACGGTCGACGCCCACGACTTCCAGCAGCTCGAGAGGGCCATTCGGCGGGCACAGCGTTCGGTGGAAAAGCCCACCGCCATCCTCTGCCGGTCGGTTATCGGCAAGGGCAGTCCCGGGAAACAAGGCACGGCACACTGCCACGGCGAACCGCTGGGCGAAGACGAAGTGAAGGCTTCCAAACGGAACCTGGGCCTGCCCGAGAACGAGACCTTTCACGTGCCTCCGGCCGTGCGCGACCTGTTTGCCGCCCGCGCGGCGGCGCTCAAACGGCGCGAGCGGGCCTGGCTGCGGCTGTTCGCCACCTATGCCGCCCAACATCCGGACCTGGCGGAACAGTGGAAGCAGTTCCAGGAAGACCGCCTGCCCGAAAACCTCGAGTCGCTTATGCCGGCGTTCGACCCGGCCAAGCCCATCGCAACGCGCGTGGCGTCCGGCAAGGTCATTCAAGCCCTCGCCAAGGCCATCCCGCAGTTCTGCGGCGGCTCGGCTGACCTGGCGCCAAGCACGAAGACGCTGATCGAGGGCGGCGGCGACATCCTTGCCGGCGCCTACGGCAACCGCAACTTCCATTTCGGCGTACGCGAGCACGGCATGTGCTCGATCCTCAACGGCCTTTACCTGCACGGCGGTCTGCGCGCGTTCGGGGCCACGTTCTTCGTGTTCGCGGACTACTGCCGCCCGTCGCTGCGACTCGCGGCGATCATGAAGCTGCCCGTGATCTACGTGTTCACCCACGACAGCTTCTATGTCGGCGAGGATGGCCCCACGCACGAACCCGTGGAGCATGCGGCCAGCCTGCGCTGCATGCCCGGCATGACCGTCATCCGTCCGGCGGACGCCACCGAGACCGCCGCGGCGTGGATCGCCGCCCTGCGCCGGCGTTCGGCTCCGTCGGCCATTCTGCTGACGCGGCACGACCTGCCGGTCATTGACCGTTCGGCCTTTCCGCCGGCCTCCAATGTGGCCAACGGCGCTTACACGCTTTGGCAGAGCAAGCCGGGCGCGCCCGAGCTGCTGCTGATCGCCTCCGGTTCGGAGGTCACCGTGGCGCTTGCCGCGGCCAGGGAACTCGCGGCCGAGGTAACCGTCCGGGTGGTCAGCATGCCCTCGTGGGAACTCTTCGAGGAGCAGACGCCAGCCTACCGCGAGGACGTGCTGCCGTCCGCCTGCCGTGCACGCGTGGCCGTCGAGGCGGGCGCTTCCATGGGCTGGGATCGCTATGTGGGCGCGACCGGTCGCGTGGTCGGCTTGAACCGGTACGGCGCCTCCGCGCCCTACAAGACCCTGGCTGAACAGTTCGGATTCACGCCCGCGGCCGTGGCGGCCGTGGCGCGCGCGACGCTCAAAAACGCGCACGGGTGACGACCCGGAGGAGGCGCCATCATGGCGCGCTTCGTGATCCAAGGCGGCCGCCGTTTGCACGGCCGCGTGGCGGTTCGCGGCAACAAGAATGCCGCGCTCCCCATGCTCGCGGCCTGCCTCCTGACGGATGAGCCGGTCTACATCGAGAACGTGCCCCTGATCGAGGATGTGAGCACCATGCTCGAGTTGCTCGAGCTGCTCGGCGTTTCCGTGACGCTCGAAGGGCACCGCGTCGCCTTGCGCGCCGAAGCGATCAAACGAACGGAACTCGACCCCGCCCTTTGCCGGCGGGTCCGTTCCTCCATCTTGTTCGCCGGGCCGCTGGCCGCCCGCGCCGGGCGCGCCACGTTGGTCGCCCCCGGCGGCGATGTGATCGGACGCCGGCGGCTGGACACGCACTTCGAAGGTCTCTGTTCGCTGGGTTTCTCGGTCGAGTGCGGCCGTCAATACCGAATCCGGCGCCGGCGGCCACAGCCCGCGTCAATCCTCCTGGACGAAGCGAGCGTGACGGCCACGGAGAACCTCGTGATGGCGGCCGCGCTTGTTCCGGGGCGTACGGTGATCTTCAATGCCGCCTGCGAGCCGCACGTGGCCGCGCTCTGCCGGATGCTCACGCGCATGGGCGCATCCATCTCGGGCATCGGGACCAACCTCCTGACCGTCCAGGGCCGCGACCGGTTGCGAGGCGGAACCTTCCGCGTGCCGCCCGACTACGTTGAAGCGGCCAGCTTCCTTGCCGCCGGCGCCTTGACGAGCGGCGCGATTACGGTGTCACCCGTCGACACCTCCGACGTGCGTGTGATCGAGCGTCCGTTCAAGAAGCTCGGGCTGCTTTGGGATCCGGCGGACAAGGGGTTGGCCCTGCACGAGCCCGTGCGGCTGCGGGTCCGGAACGATCTTGGCGCCGCCATTCCAAAAGTCGAAGACGGCCCCTGGCCCGCGTTCCCGTCCGACTTGATGAGCATCGCGATCGTGCTGGCCACACAGGCGCGCGGAACCCTGCTGTTCTTCGAGAAGATGTTCGAAAGCCGGATGTACTTCGTGGACCGCCTCATCGACATGGGCGCGCGGATCGTGCAGTGCGATCCGCACCGGGTTATCGTAACCGGCCCGGCCCGGCTGCACGGAACCCATCTATCGAGCCCGGACATCCGCGCGGGTGTTGCGCTCTTGCTGGCCGCACTATGCGCCAAGGGAACAAGCACCATCGACAACGCGCAGTCCATTGATCGCGGTTACGAACGGATCGACGACTCGCTGGCCAGGCTCGGGGCGGACATTACCCGCGTGACGTGAGTTTGTGCCGACCCGATCGGCCGTCGGAGATTACCTCCCAATGTGGGAGGCGTTCTCCGAACGCCGATGTGAGTCAGATCGCCGCATCATCCGGACGAGGAGAGGGCGGTGCCGCCTATTCCTCCGGCGTCGGGCCCTGCTTATGGCGCATGGGCGCTCCGCCCTTCCGCTCCTGCAGACGCCGTTGGAAAGGCCCGGCGCCTTCCTTCGGGCCGGGTTCGCCGAAACGCCTGCTCCTGTGCTCACGCATCATTTCCCGGGCCTTTGACACCTGTTCCAGGGTCAGCGTCTTCTTGACGAGCAGCAGTTGCCGCATCGCGAGCTTGGCCATCTTCAACCGGACGGCCGCCGTCTTTTCCACGGCCGCCATTAGCGCTTCTTCCGACACCTTGTCACCGGTCAGGAGTTTGGCCTGCTCCATGGAAGCCTGCTCCAATGCCTTGCGAAGCGACTCCATTTCCGCGCGCAGCGGTTCGGACTGTTCCTTGAGCGTCGTGACCTGTTCCGGCGTCAGGCCCAGCTTCTCCGCGACCTTCGGGTTCTGCAGAAAACGGCCGAGCATGCCCTGCTCCATCACGGGATCGCTCGGCATACCCTGCTCCGGACCCCCGCCGCGCGGCGGCCGCATGCCCGCATGCCCGCCCTCGCGGCCGCCCGGTTCCGCCGGCGGTTGCCCGGCTTGCGCAAAGGCTTGAACGGCCAGAAACAACGCCACCATTCCGCAGAGACCCAGGTTCGTCTTCATACCCATCCTCCCTTGTTTCCCGTTTGATGACTTCGCCCACATAACGAACGGACGCGCATTCTTATTGTCCCGTTTCTGCTCAATCCAGCAGTTCAAACCGCTTCTCGCAGGGAACGAGGTAGCGCCATCCGCTTCGCGTGACCTCGATCGTGTCCTCGATCCGGATGCCGCCGAGCCCGGGGTAGTACAGACCCGGCTCAATCGTAACCACGTGGCCGGCGCGCAGCCGTCCCTCTGCCGCAGAGACGGACGGCGCTTCGTGAATGGCCAGGCCGACGCCGTGGCCCGTTCCGTGAATGAACCCGTGGGGCTTTCCATCGGTGAAGCCCGTCTCGAAGCCGCGCCGCGCGAATTCCCGTTTGGCGGCTTCATGGACGGTGGCGCCCGATACGCCGGGCCGCACCGCGGCCAACGCCGCCTGCTGCGCCGCGCGAACCGCCGCATACTGCCGACGAAGCTTGGGCGATGCCGGCCCCCGAACCACGGTCCGCGTGAGATCGCCCCAATACCCGTGCCTCTGATGGCGGGGAAAGATATCGAGCACAATCGGCTCGCGCGCACGCAGCGGGCCTTCGCCCACGGCGTGCGGGTCCGCGGACGCCTCGCCGCCGGCGATGATGATGTCCTGCCCCACACAATCGCGCTGCAGCAGAACGCGCTGCACTTCAAGGCGAACCATTTCGGAGGTCAACCGCCGCCCGCCGATCTTGAGGAAGCCCTCGCCGTCGAATCCGGCGCCGGCGATCAGGCGGATGGCCGCGCGCATCGCAATAACAGCCGCTTCCTGGGCTTCGCGAATGCGCGCGATTTCCTCCGGCTGTTTCACAGCGCGTTCCGGATAGAAGGCGCCGGACCCGATGCGCAACCGCACGCTGTGCCGCTCGAGAAACCTTGCCGACCCGAGTGGAAACGCGGAGGGCACTTGCACGCACCGCAGGTCTTCGCGATCCAGCAGGCGCTTGGCCCACTGCGCGAGGCCGCCGCGGTATCGCCGCTTCAGTCCAAGTTCCGGCGGCGTCAACACGCGGAGGCCGGGGCACTCGCGCGCGGCGCGCCCCGATTCCATGGTCGAAACCACGAGCGTGCGTCTCCCGCCGGAATCCAGAAGAACCACGGGATCCACCGCGCGGAATCGGCTGGCGTACAACAGGTCCGGATTTTCAAGCGGAATTCCAATGATCAATTTCGCTTCAACAGACATCGCGCGCCCTCCAGTTCTCGAGCCCCTTTGCGCGCCGGACCTGTTAATTTCTTTACGGCTGATCCGCCGTACCGGCGCCGGCAACGCTTCGATTTCCCAGCATTTTCAACGGTTTTCCGGGCAATGCAACCCAGGATACGCACAAACCTCAACAAAACCGAAGCCGGACGTCGTTTCCGCCTCCGCAACAGCCTTCTGGCCAAAAGGTTGCAACAATCGCCCGGCCCTGTTAATATCCTGTTGATTACGTTCAGTCTTTTTTTCTTGTCCGCCGATGGACTTACGCAGAAGATTTTGCCGTTTTCTTCACGATGGAATGTAACATCGCCCGGCGAGCGAACCGTGTGAACGCCGGGCCTGATTTTGGAGGGGAAGTCGTGGCCGAACATCTTGAAGCCTCCGCGTTGTGGGAAGCCGCTTGCAAACACATGCAGACCGCGCTTCCTGCCGACATCTATGCTCGCTGGATCGAGGTTATTCAGCCGGCAGAATGGGCCCAGGAAAAACTCACGCTTGCGGTGGACAACGATTTCTATCAGACGTGGCTCGAGGAACACTATCTGCCCGTGATCCGCCAGGCCGTGGCCGCGGTAACGGGGGCAGATGACACGCGGATCACCTTTATGGTCAAGGCTCGGGATGTGGAAGCGCATGTTCCCGCGCGTCCGCCGGCGCCGGCGGAACCGCGGCGGTCGGTCCGCGAGACGCTGACGCCGCGTCAGCGCCAGGAGTTTGTTCCGCTTAATCCGCGCTACACATTCGACAGTTTCGTGATTGGACCTTCGAATCATTTCGCGCACGCGGCCTGCATGGCGGTGGCGCAAGCACCGGCGCGCGCGTACAATCCGCTCTTTATCTATGGCGGCAACGGGCTCGGCAAGACGCACCTGATGCAGGCGATCGGGCAGCACTGCGTGACCAATTCGCGCGCAACAGTCTGCTATCTTTCGTCCGAGGCGCTGCTCAACGAGTACATTCATGCGCTTCAGGACCGCATGCTGATCCAGTTCCGCAAGAAGTACCGCACCGTGGACCTGCTGCTCATCGACGATATTCACTTCCTGGCCGGCAAGGAGCGAATTCAGGAGGAGTTCTTCCATACGTTCAACACGCTGTTCGATGCGCACAAGCAGATCGTCATGACCAGCGACCGTCCGGCCAGCGAAATCACCGGCCTGGAACAGCGCCTCGTCTCCCGTTTTGAATGGGGCCTCGTGACCGAGCTGGAGCAGCCCGATCTGGAAACCCGCATCGCGATCCTTCGCAACAAGCAGGCGCAGGCCTCCATCTGCCTCTCGGACGACATCCTCGTGTTCATCGCTGAAAACATCCGATCGAACATCCGCCGCCTGGAGGGCGCTTTGACGCGCGCCATTTCGTATACGGCGCTGACACGCCAGCCGTTGACGATCGAGGGAGTCAAGTATCTCCTGCGCGATTCCCTGAGCCAGGAAAAGCAGTCGGTGCTCACGTTTGACGCCATCCAACGCACCGTTGCGGAGCATTTTGATGTGCGACTGACCGATATGAGCAGCAAACGGCGGTCGCGCGATGTGGCAATACCCCGGCAAATCGCGATGTATCTATGCCGTCGTTTCACCCGTTCTTCGCTTCCGGAAATCGCTAACGCTTTCGGCAAGACCCACGCGACCGTTCTGCATGCCTACCGGGCCATTGATCGTCGCATGGATGTGGATACCGATCTTCAACAACACGTTTCCCGCATTAGCCAAAAGCTCGGGAGGGTGCAGACGTGATGATAACGTGTGTGTTTCCTGTTCGTTGTCTGTTCGTCTTCGAAAAACCCGCTTCCCTGTTGCCGGTTGCTTTTACCGTTTGGGGAATCCATTCACAGAACCCAAACCGCGCATCTCACGTCTTTTCAACCCATTGCCAAGGTTATTATCAGTTAACAGGCCATATTAAGACTGGTTTTTAATTCATTAACTTACCAGAAGCACAGCGAACGTCGGAAGAGACCATCAAGGAGAGCACGCATGAAACTGAAGATGACCAAGAGTAACTTGTTGAGCGGCTTGCAAGCCGTACAGAACGTGGTCGGGGTCAGAAGCACGTTGCCAATCCTCGCGAACGTTCTTCTGAACGCGGAAAAGGATCGCCTCTGGCTCACCACGACAAATCTGGAGGTTAGCGTTCGGTGCGGAATTCCGGCCGACACAAGCCGTGCGGGAGCGACCACGATTCCCGTGAAGCGCCTGCTTCCGATCGCCCGGGAATTGCCCGAAGGCGATGTTGAGATCGATGTTGACGATAATGATGTGGCCGTAATCACGGCCGGATCGGCTTACTTCAAGATCATCGGGCTTTCTGAAGAGGAATTTCCGCCGGTCCCGAAGCCCGAGAACGAATACGGGTATCGCATGGAGCAAGGCGCCTTTCGCGAGATGCTCCGTAAAACGTCGTACGCGGTTTCAACGGACGAGTCGCGGTATGTGCTCAACGGTGTGTTGCTGAGTTTCCGCGGCGGAAAACTCGCGATGGTGGCCACGGACGGCCGCCGCCTGGCGCTGGTGGAACACGAAGTCGAGGTTCCGAAGGAAGCCGAAGTGAATATGGTTCTGCCCAGCAAGGCCGTAAACGAGCTTCAACATACGCTCCAGTCCGAGGGTGAGTTGAAGATCTACTCCAAGGGCTCACAGGTGATCTTTCAGTACGGGGATGTGATGGTGGCGTCGAAATTGATCGAGGGGACCTTCCCGAACTACCGGCAGGTCATTCCCAGCCAGTGCCAGGAGCGGATCACAATCGAGCGTGAAACCCTGCTGGCAGCCCTGCGGCGCGTTTCGCTGCTGATGACGGAGAAGACGGCAGCGGTCAAGGTCGCCTTCACGAAGAACCGGATGACCTTCACCATGAACAGCCCGGACGTTGGCGAAGCGCGGGACAGCATTCCCATCAAATATACGGCACGGGATATGGCGGTTGCCTTCAACCCCGAGTTCATGATGGATCCGCTCAAGAACCTGGAGATGGACGAAATCTTCCTGGAGCTGACGGATGAACTGAGTCCCGGCGTCATCAAGTGCGACATGCCGTTCCTGTATGTCCTGATGCCCATGCGCGTCGGTTGAGTGCGTAACGCGGGGAACAGCCATGAAACCGGATGCGATCGTCGGAATGGCGAGCGCATTCTATGAATCCTGCATCCTGTTCGCCGCCTCCGATCTTGGCGTGTTCGAGACCTTGGCCGGGAAGCCCGATCAGACCGTCGAGGCGGTCGCGGAAGCTCGCGGACTGGATGTGCGCGGCACCCGGTTACTGCTGGACGCTTGCGTAGCCGTCGGATTGCTCTCGAAACAGGGCGATCGCTATGCCAATACGCCCGACACCACGATGTTTCTCGTGCCCGGCGCGCCCGGCGATCTCTCCAAAGCGATCCGGTACAACCGCGACGTCTATGCAGCCTGGGGCCGGCTTCAGGAACTGGCGCGAACCGGACGCCCGGTCGAAAAGCCCGAACTTCACCTGGGCAACGATCCGGCGCGCACCCGCGACTTTGTGTTGTCCATGCATGGCCGCGCCCTGGGCATCGGCCGCGCGGTCGTGCCGATGCTGGACCTGGCCGGCTGCAGCCGCCTCCTGGACGTTGGCGGCGGACCCGGCACGTACTCGGCCCTCATTGCCAAGGCCAATCCGAACATCGCCTGCACCGTTCTGGATCTGCCGGCCGTGGTGGCCGTGGCCGACGAACTGATTGCCGGGCAGCAGTTAGGTGACCGGGTGAAGACCGTACCCGGCGACTATCGTACGGCCGCGTTTCCCGGCGGCATGGATGCCGTGCTGTTCTTTGGCGTCCTGCACCAGGAATCTCCGGAGGCGATCGTGGCGCTCTTTCGCAAGGCGTATGCGGCCCTCAAGCCGGGCGGCGTCGTCTACGTGATGGACATGATGACCGACGCGTCGCACACCCAGCCGCGGTTCTCGGCGCTCTTTGCCGTCAACATGGCGCTCACCACGCAGAACGGATGGGTGTTTTCGGAGGCCGAGTTGAAGGGGTGGCTTCAGGCTGCCGGCTTTGACGCCTTTGCGTGCCGTCCCCTAGCCCCACCCATGCCCCACTGGCTCGCCTCGGCACGGAAGCCGCGGTAGGGCGTTCGTCGGCCCAAATAGAAGTGGAGTTGATGAACGAGAGCGAGGGCGACCACGGGCAGTATTTCTACATTGACTACGAGCAAATGCCGGAAAGCGATCTGAAGCGACTGGGCTACTTCCACGCCGAGTTTCGCCGCGCCTGCCCGTTCCTGGGCTGGGCACCGGACATCACCTGCAACACGCCGTCGGTTGACATTCCCAATCTCGCCCGTGAAGCCTGGGCCAACAACTACGTGATCCTGGAAACCAAAGGCCGGGGCCATTACCTGGGGTGCAACCTTTCGGTGACGAACATCCAGGGCACCTGGTGGGGCGAAGGCGACGACATGATCTGGGTGGACGGCTACAAGTGGCCGCCCGACCTGCACGGCACCGGCAGCGAGGACTACCTGAATCAGGCATGGGGCATGCAGCCGAACGCTTTCCTGCGCAACGGCTCGTCGATCTTCGAGCACAATACCGGCGGCTACCAGACCAGCTACGTGCACCACCTCGAAAACCCGGTGCGCTTCGAGAAGGAAATCAAGGTCACGATCGAGCACGGCCACGGCAACCACCTCGGCAACGAGATGGCCAGCGTCGCCTACTGGTATGCCGAACGGCCCGCGGCCGCGATCGCGATTCCGCCGGTGGAGAAGCGCCAGCGCGTGCCCAAGGTGGATGGCAAGTGGGTTATCTCCGATGAGCTGCGCTGGACCGGACATGAGGTGAAAATTGATCCAACCCTGGTGAAGGAGGCGCGCGCCGAGTGGGACAAGATCAAGGACAAGCTTCCCCCGTATCGCCGCCCGGAGGGGCATTCCCCGGCCCTGGCGGACGGGTGGCAGGTGTCACGCCTGATGCCAGCGGGCGACGTGACCAAGGCGAAGTATGTCGGCCTGAGCCGGGCCGCGGGCTGGGAGGAGGTGCCGGCGAGTGGGGATTTTGTCAACATCCACCCCATGCGCGGGCGGGACGGCCTGGTCTATCTGGCGCGAAAGGTCAAGGTTGCCCGTGCGGGCGCGTGGATTCTGCATGTCGGGCATGACGGCGGGGTACGGGTGTTTGTGGACGGCAAGTCGGTGGCCGCCGCGGCAAAGACAGTGAAGCCGGCCCCGTTCGTTCGCACCCAGGTCCCGGTTAGACTTTCCCAAGGCATGCATGAGATTGTCGTAGCGCTCAACCGCGACAACGGCGAGGGTTGGGGTATCTTCGTGAGCTTCATGCCCGCCGGCGGCGCAAAGGGCGAAGGTAAGACGGAGATTCCGTCGTGAACGGGTAAGGGGTATGACAGACAATATGAAGACAAAAGTAATCTCCGAGATTGTGGACCCGTTTGTGAAGGGTTGTCGCCTGGTGGCGGAACGCGGTCTTGTACGCTGCAGCGCGGGCAACATGTCGCTGCGTGTTGATGCCGAACGGATGCTGGTGAAGTCTTCACGAAGCTGGATGGGCAACATGGGCGAAGCGGACGTTTCCGTGTGCCGTATCGCCGACGGCGCCTTGCTCGAAGGCGGCAAGCCCAGCGTGGAAACGGGATTTCATGCCGGGGTGTTGAGAGCGCGGCCGGATATGAACGTGGTGCTGCATTTCCAGAGTCCGTGCGCGACAACGCTTGCCTGTATGGATGTGCCGGAGCTGAATTACTTCGTCATTCCCGAGGTGCCGTTCTACATCGGCCGTGTGGCACGCATCCCGTATTTATGCCCGGGCTCGAAGGTGCTTGCCGATGCCGTGACCGGCGCGCTGCGCGAGCACGACATGGTCCAGATGGCCAACCATGGCCAGGCAACCGTGGCAACCGACGTTGCCCACGCCATACAGAACGCGTCCTTCTTCGAGTTGGCTTGCGAGATAATGCTGCGCGGTGGCGAGCGTATAGTTCCGATGACAGCCGAACAGGCGGAAGAACTACTCGCCCTGAAGGCGGCCAAGAAGTCGGGCGTCTGAAGCCCGATGGGGGAAGAACCAGATTGATGCTGTGATGTCAAGAAAGCTGAGGCAATCATGACCGGCAAAGAAAACTACAGACGAGCGATCGAATTCAAGGGGCCTGAATACCTGCCGACCGGCATCGGCGTATCTCTGGATTGGCTGTACGGCGGCAAGGTGTGCTTCAACGGCGGCGTGGACGTGCAGGGCACGCTGGTGCGGGGAACGCCCGAGGACGTGAAGCGCGAGGTCCACGAGCTGGTCTCCCTCTTCGGCAAATTCAACGGCGGCTACATCGGCGGCACAAGCCACAGTGTGATGCCGGAGACCCCGCTGAACAACGTCATAGCCATGTATGAAGCGT
>Ga0172375_10008045_pt1 | contig 14286 bp, 9 predicted proteins | sample LakKiv1m_FD_114537 | JGI IMG/M metagenome (GOLD analysis project Ga0172375, IMG submission 114537) | Freshwater microbial communities from Kabuno Bay, South-Kivu, Congo - kab_092012_11.1m | ecosystem: Environmental > Aquatic > Freshwater > Lake | place: Democratic Republic of the Congo... | reverse complement strand
TTGTAATAACGGCGGAAAAAAGCGGCTGTTTTTTCCCAATTTCGCTTCATGAAAAGCGCGAATTTGGGATCGGATTTTTTAAAATTAAATAATTTTTTCATATCAATCTTCCAATGGCGGAATTTCCCCGGCAGCCAGTACTCCCAGATCGGACGAACGACAATTATCGGCGACCTGTGCCGCCGTTTTCGCTCCGGGAATAGCAACGTGACAGGCCGGATGTGAAAGGCAGAAACGCAGACTGACCTGCGCTGGCGTCTGGTCCGGATACTGAGAATAGAGCTGTTGCATTTTTTCTAATTGACCGAGATATTTTTCCAATTTATCGGGCGACAAATTCATCCGGCGGTGGTCGTCTTCGCCGAACTGACTTTTCCGGGTAAATTTGCCGGTCAGCAGTCCGAACAGCAGGGGAATCCGTACGATTACGCCGAGATTATAGAACCGGGCTTTCGGGAATAATTCCTTTTCGGCTTCCCGCTCCAACAGATTATAGCGTACCTGTATCACGTCAACAACCGAATAATAGCGGTCGAGTAAAAAGGCCTGTTCGGTTTCGCGGAAGGATTGAACGCTCCAGCCGGCCGCCTTGATCTTGCCACTTTTCTTCAGCAGGCGTAGAGCTTCCCAGGGATCGTCGCGGTCGAGTTTGGCGGTATCGGGACTGTGAATTTGCAACAAATCCAGGGCATCGACGCCAAGCCGTTTCAGACTCTGTTCGGCGGCCCAGATGATATAATCGCGGTCGGCGTTTTGGACAATCGGTCCGTAACCGGCGTCGTCCGCCTGGCGGGCATGATAAAAATCATTGCCGACCTTGGTGGCCACAATGACATCGCCCTTGCCGCGTTCTTTCAGGACTCCGGCGATCAGTTCTTCCGAATGACCAAATCCGTATACATCGGCCGTATCGATAAACGTCACCCCCAGTTCGAGTGCTTTGCGGAGCGCCTGGCGTGAAATTTCATCGTCGGTTTTACCCCAGTTGGTTCCGCCGATCGCCCAGGCTCCAAAGCCAATGGTGGAAATTTTAAGTCCGCTTTTACCGAGGACAGTGGATTTCATCAGCTCTCCTTCGTATTCATTTCAAAGATTAAACGTAATCCGTCGAGTGTCAGCCGCGGATCGGTAGCATTGATAATACGGGAGTGACTGGCAACGACTTCGCTCAAGCCTCCGGTCGCAATCACGAAAATCTGCGGCAGATTGAGTTCGGCCGCAATACGCCGGATCATTCCTTCAATCATGGCCAGATGTCCGATCAGAATCCCGCTTTGCATGTGAGCGGTGGTGTTTTTTCCGATTACATGCGGCGGAAATTCCAGATCGATGCGGTAGAGTTTGGCGGCTTTACGAAAGAGATCTCCGGCGGCGGTTACCAGGCCGGGCGCAATCGCTCCGCCGATATAATTTCCATCCTGATCAAGTACATCAAAAGTCGTGGCTGTCCCCAAATCGACTACGATCCCCGGTTTGGGATAAATGGCGCCGGCGGCCACGGCATTGCACAACCGGTCGGCCCCAACTTCGGCCGGATTGTCGACCAGCAATTTCAATCCCAGTTTCAGTTCGCAGGTTACAACGACCGGGTCGCATTTAAACATGCTTTGCGCCGTCTGCACAAACGGGTCTGTCAATTTCGGGATAACCGAGCCAATCACGACACCGGTTACGGCTTCTTTCCCAATTTTGAATTTCTGAAGCAACCAACCGATTTGCCGCATATAAAAAGTCGCCGTTCGGAGCGGATGGCTGTCAATCCGGTATTCGGCGAGCAGTCTATTCTTATCGAATAAACCGAGCGTGATATTGGTGTTGCCGATATCAGCAACCAATAACATTATGGAAGTTCCTTAACAATTGTAACGTCGCCGGCGTGAAAGGTGCGGCATTCCCGCCCGGATTGCAGGATCAGGCCGCCATTTTCAGTAATGTCCATAAAAATGCCGGCGTGAATATTTTTACCGTCATCGATTTTAATATCCTGCCCGAGATACGGACAATATGCCCGCCATTTTTGCAAAATAGCGCCAGCGCCGGAATTAGTCAATTCGGCCAGGTTTTGATCGATTGATCGGATCAGTTCGACCAGGATCGCTTGCCGGTCAAACTTCTTACCAGTAATGGAATACAGCGATCCGGCAAACGGCAGGTCGGGCTGAAAAAAATTCGCGTTTTGGTTAATGTTCAGTCCGATGCCGATGATGATAGCGGTACTTTTCGCCGAGCGGGTTTTACTCTGGACCAGAATTCCACAGATTTTCTTGTTATACAGGAGAACATCGTTTGGCCATTTCAGCGCCAGCCAGGCCGGTGAAACAAAGGTTTTCAAAGCCTCCAGGACACCGACTGCCGACAGAAACGGATAAATATAAAGCGGCGCGGCCCCGTCGTGAATCTTCAGATATACCGAAAAGAGCAGGGCTTCTTCGCGCGGGGCAATCCAGCTGCGTCCCAGCCGCCCGCGCCCGGCACTTTGAAAATCCGCCCAGACCACCGTCCCGGATGGATGCGGATGCTGGTTTAGCAGGTAGGCGTTGGTCGAATCCAGTCTATCAAAATGAATTACCCCGGACTTGAGGATTTGGGTCTCAACTGGCAGTTCGATAATCTGAAACGAATTCATCTTTTATGGCAGGTTCAGTTCCCTGATAAGTTCGTCAGCCGCGCTGAATTTATCCAGTACAAACAATACATAGCGAATATCGACGCTGATCGTGCGCGTCAAGGCCGGATTGTATTGCCAGTCATTGGTCAGCGCCTCCCAGTTGCCGTCGAAAGCACAGCCGACAATCTCGCCCTTGGCGTTCAGGACCGGACTGCCGGAATTGCCGCCGGTAATATCGCAGGTGCTAAGGAAAGCAACCGGAACATCATTGAGCCTTCTATCGGCCCAGCGACCAAAATCACGGCGGGAAACCAGGTCTACCAATGTCGCCGGGACATTAAAAGGCTCGGCGCCGGTGTTTTTGGCGATTATTCCACTCAGAGTCGTCTGCGGCAGGTAATGAACGGCATCGCGCGGATGGTAACCTTCGACGCGGCCATAGGTAAACCGCAGACCACGGTTGGCATCCGGTAAAATCCGGTTTCCCAGAATGTCTTTTTGAGCAGCAAAATATTGCGGTTCCAAAACGAGCATTTCGCCATCGAAAACATCCCTCTTGGCCCGGATGCGATCCATTTCCCGATTGATTTCAGCACCTAATTTAATCAGCGGGTCCTGCTGCGCAGTCAACCCGGCCGCGTTCAGGTCGAACATTTTCAGACACTCATCGGCATCCGTGAGCCGCGTACGGTTAAAAGCCTCATCGACATAGGCATCGATCTGCGCTTCGACCTGACTGCCGGTTTGATCCTGAATCAGAGTCTGCAAGAAAATCGGACGCGTGGATAACGGGAATGCCGCCAGACGCTTCAGCATCATCTTAAGCAGACGGGCATCCAATGGAGCGTAATACCCTATTCGTTTTATCTTGAAGGTGCGCTTGGTGCGAGCGATCTGATAATCGAAATAACCACTTTCACGTTCGTCGTTCGGTTTTACTTTTTCCCGACTCCATTTTTCAATGGTCTGAGCGTCTCCCAGAGTTATGACATATCGCAGGTATTCGATGTAAATGTCCTGTTCGATTCCACTATAATAATTGTCGTAAATCTTCTGAATGGCCGGTAAGACCGAGCCGTACTTTTGCCGCCAGGATGGATTACCGGCTATTTTCTTAGTGACCGCCATCTCGGTTTTATGTTTCTGTTCAAGGATATTTTCACTTTTGAATCCGGCCAATAATCCCTGATTATTCTTCAGGCCGTTATAAAAGCCCTTGGCCCGCGCCGCCAGGAGCAACTCGGTCGCCGGATTTTTTTTACCCTCATCCTCGAGTTCTTTGATTATTTCCTGAAAAATCCGAATACGCACCGGATAGACTATACTCTGGCTATATGATATAGCATAACTTGTAACATTCCGGTACGTTTTGGCCGGATAGCCTAAAATGAAAACCAAATCGTCTGGCTGGAAGCCCTGAGTTGAAATTGGTAAAACCACCTTTGGTTTATAAGGAACGTTGTTCGGACTGTACTCAGCCGGTCTGCCATCCGGCGCACAGTAAACCCGCATAAAAGAGAAGTCGCCGGTGTGGCGCGGCCACATCCAGTTGTCAGTCTCGCCGCCAAAGTTACCGATAGATTGCGGCGGAGCATATACCAGACGAATATCTTTGAATTTCATATAACGATATAGGTAATAGTTTGCGCCGCCAAACATGACCTGGACCCGCCCTTCGATACCATTCGCCAGGTCTTCGCTTTCGGCTTCGAGTTTGGCAATCGTGCATTTAACAGCTTTGGTGCGCTCGGCGGGGGACATCTGCGGCGTAAAAGCCGCTAAAATCAGCGTGGTTATATCTTCATAACCAATCAGCAGGGAAGCCTCATAGCCGGGCGCCGGTAATTCTTCGGCAAACGTGCGGGCATAAAAGCCCTGTTCCAGGTAGTCCTGATCCGGAGTCGAATTTTTTTGAATAGCACCAAAAGCTACGTGATGATTCGTCAGCACCAGGCCGTTGACTGAGACGAACGAACCGGTGCCACCTCCAAACCACAAAACCGCCCCGGCAATTCCCCCGCCATCCGGTTGAAATATTTCAGCTGATTTTATTTTCAAACCTTTGATATTGGTCGGTATCAGATCCGGCGGATACAGGCCTTCCTCGGCGATCAACGCCAGGTTCATCAGCATTAAACCGATGGACAATCGCATACTAAAATGCGTTTTTGTCATGTCTTCACTCCCTTTCTGCAATATTAAAAACCGCGTTCTTTGCGAATTGTCTGATAGGCATCGTTGATCGACTTGAATTTTTCCTCGGCTAATTTCTGGATTTCCGGACCGAGACTGGCAACTTTATCAGGATGATACTTTACGGCCAGCTCCCGGTAGGTCTTCTTGATCTGCTCGGGATCGTCATCCGGTTTCACGCCTAATATCGAATAAGCCTGATTGGCGCTGCCAATAAAAATCGCCCGGATGCGTTCATTATCACTCGCCAGAATGCCCAGCGAGTCAGCGATTTCCTGAATAGCCTTGAGTTCGTCTTTCTGAAAAGCGCCATCGGCGGCGGCAATGCCAAAAAGAACATGAATTAATTCCATCCGGGAGTAATAATCCATGTGTGATTTTATCTGGCTGGCGATCTCGCGGATATTGTAATCTTTTTCAAGAATTTCCTTGTACAGATAAAGCAAGTCCTGGGCATTGCGGCGGCCGAATTTTTCGATTAAAAATTGCTTGACGTACTGCACTTCGGCCGGTTTAACCGCCCGGTCGGATTTACTGACATAGGCAAACAATGACAGCATTGCCACCGCGAAATCACCGGCGCGGGTATCGCCGAAAGTCTCAAACGGCGTGTTCGTTTCGTTCTGAGTACGATTCGCCCGGCTCCCGGAATCACTACTGACCATATTGCCGATGTAAGCACCGATCAAGGCTCCCAGCGGACCGAGGAGCGTCCATCCGATCCCACCCCCAATGATTGTACCAGCTAATTTACTCATTCATCTGCCTTCAAAATGATGTTGCAAAGGCGAAAGATACAAAATATTCCCTATAAAAGAAAATCCCTCCGCTCGGTAAAAGCGAAGGGATTTTCCGAAATTTAGAAATTATTTTTATCTCAGAGCGAAGCCGACTCCCAGACCAGCAGCGTTGTATTCGCCAACACTGTATTCGGCGTTAACCTGCAGAACCAATATCTTGATATTCAGGCCGGCGGTATAACGCATGCTATTCTTGCCTTTTAAATCGAAGTCGATTTTCGTTCCGTCATCCATTTTATAGGAGGCTGTGAGCTTACTGGACTCCTTGCCAAGTCCCAGATAGGGCGTCAGGAATAGCAGTTTTTTGCTGACCATAAGATTCATGGCGGTGCTGTTAGCGGTTAACATATCTCCGATATTCATTTTCTGGAAATAAATCTGAGCCGCCAGATCGACCGGGAACAACGGAACCGGAATCCAGCGATCGATGTCAAATTTAATCCCGGCGCCAAAGGCCGAGATTTTTCCGATTTCTTTCAAATCGCCGGGAACTTCAAACTTCGGGATCAGACGGATAGAAGGTTCGATGCCCATTGGCAAGCCGATGCTGGCTTGTAAAATCGGGAACGGAAACGGAATCATCTTGGCATCCTTAAGAGCAGAGATGGCTTTTAAGCCGGGAATGGATTTGAAATTGACATTGTTCGTAATGGCAGAATTAATTTCTGTACTCATGTTATCTATCATTGTATTGATTTGAGTGTCACTCAGCAATGGATAAGCAGCGTGGATCTGACCGTATAATTGATCTTCGACCGCTCCGGATACGTAGCTTTCATTCACCGTAAAATAATCAGCATTTCCGCCAATAATATTAGGGGTGGTCTTATCAAGAAAAATGTCTTCCGGATCAAGAGTAATCGAATAACCTTCTACATTAAATGTAATATCATCTAACGTAGATAAATCGAATTGATAGGTCGTTTCGCTGGTTTTGTCAGCCGGGGCCAGCCCCATTCCGATTTTTAACTGGATGTCAAAGCCCAGCATGCCATGGGTTTTGGCGGTGTTATACAAACCGGAGTTCATCGCAGTTCCGAATCCGGTGGCCAGTGGTTGCAGATAGGATTTTCCGTTTGATGCAACCAACTCAGACAATTGATCCATCGAAAATTCCTGCGCCATGATCGTGGTAATCATAATTAGTACCAATACTACAAGGCGGCTTAGTGTTTTTCTCATATTTTCCTCCATGATTTCATTTTGGTATTATCTTAGGGTCTATTTGAGTAAAAATCAAGAAGAAAGTTACCGCGCCAATACTAAAGTCGTGATATATTCCACAGATTTGGAACTTCCAAAGTCATTCGCGATACAGCGAACGATATAGATACCAACCCGGGCTTTGGCGTCAAAGTCGCTGTCGCCGTTCCAGTATATCACGCCTTCTGCGGAGGTCGCCAGGTTGCGCGCCGGGCGGAAAATCAAGCGGCCGGTCAGGTCATAAACTTCCAGAGTTAGTTTGGCCGAAGGAAATGGCAGGCGGTAGCGAATGCCGATTTCATCATTGAAACCGTCGCCATTCGGAGAAAATACTTCCGATGTGGTTTTTATCCCGTTCTTCACCAGCGGGGTGCTGATGGCGACGCTGTTCTTTCGTCCGGGCGTGCCACCCGTTGGATCGACACACGTCCGCCAGTTCGTTGCCCGGTTGGAATTGGCAAACGAAATCCGTTCCAGTGCAATTCCCTGGACAATATCCCAAGCCGAATTGTAAATCAGACTATCAATGACCCGGCCGGTCGGATCATATAAATAAAGCGCATCCTCAGCATTATTTAAAGAGGGAAAATCATCGGCGACAAGGGTCTGTTCCGGCAACAAATCCGGAAAATTCATTACCGATGAGTCGCCGCTGATCACCAAATATTCGTTGGCCGGAATGGCAAAACCGTCCGGGATTTCCCGCCGCATTGCCGTGTTTTGATCTGATATTTGCCAGTCCGTCAAATCCAGCACAAACCGGCCCGGATTATAAATTTCAATATATTCGGCAATCGAACTGGTTGTCGTCAGAACATCTTGCGGGTATGGCATGAACTCTGAAAGTAACAATGTTTCCGGCGGCCAGGCAATCTGAAGCGTCTGGCTAACGGAATCGTTATCCGGTACCTGATCGGCGCCCCAGATAATCTTTACAATCAGAGCGTATCTTCCGGATGTCAACGGTCCAAGATTAAAAATTCCACTGTCGGCTTTTTGTGTCTCGACACTGTTCAGAGAAATATCTGTAACAATTTCTGAGATTGAGTTGGTTGTGAGACCAACTCTTAGAATGGCATCAACTGCTTGACTCTGTCCTTTGTTGGATACGAAATAACATGCCTTAAAAACTGTGCTTGAATCGCCGGTAACCGCGGAAAGATTGAGCGAATCAAGACTCAAATCGTATCCCGGACGGGTAACACTATTCAGATAGCCGGCGGTCTGACGATCGGCATTAACCGAATATGCCCACGACCCCGCCTCAGAACCGGATAATCCGGGCAGGATTTTTTCTGCCGAACAGCCGGCTTTCAGCGGCCAGTCGATCCCATAATAAAGCGAATCGATCGTTCTACCGGTCAGGTCTTTCAACCAAATCTGGTCAGCGCTATTGTTCAAGCCGGGCCATCTAGAGGGAATAACAACAACGGCATTTGTGTTTTTATAGTAATTGAAATAGGCGCTGTCGCCACTGAAAACGACATAATCGCCGGCCGGGATTTCGACCGCTGGCAGATTCGTCTGTGAATTGCGATTCCCAAGCGACCAACCGGATAAATCCAGGGGTAAATCGCTGACATTGAGGCATTCGGCAAACTCGACCTGATTAACGAGCGGATACGCGAGAAATTCATTGAGTATCAGACACCCGGCCGGAAAAGCAACCACTAAAGTAGCACCGCTACAATTATCAGATAAATCTTCATCCGCACCCCAGTCGATTTCTGTCAGGTATTGACTTTGACCCGGTTTCTCTGCGCATATTTCCCCAAAAATGTGAATGCCCGAGTCCGGATCGAGGATGGTAAAAATTGGGCTGCTCCAGCAAAGTTCGTCCGCCCGACCGGAATCGTCGCGATTGCGGTCAGCATAGACATTTACCTGAAACGAACCGGCCGGATTCCGGCCCTCATTAGAAATCGCAATCATAAATCCGGCGCTCAATCCGGGAGCCGCAAGAGTATCGGTAAATTGAAATGATTCAACCGACAGATCGTTATCCAATTTTAAAACGGAATTGACTTTCCCGGGGGTAGCCGTTTGCAACGAGCCGCTCCAATTGTTTGAAGCTAAGGCGGGTCGGTCGGGATCGAGCCGTTCCAACGAGACGCCCGTTCCTCCGCTCCAGCTTTCATGATAATAAACACTGTCGATTACCCGCCCAATGGCATCCGAAACGAAAAGCGAGTCCGAAGCATTGTTCAACGTCGGGAATGAGTCCGGAACGAGCAGCATTCCCTGAAAGGCCGGATAATCCAGCCTAAAATCCACCCGCGCCGCAATTACCGAAAATTCACCGGCATTCAGAACGCTAAACGAATCAGCCAGGACAATCGGCTTGCCCAGCGCATCGTGAAAACTCCAGCCGTTCAGGTCGATAGCAATATCAGAATTATTAAAGATTTCGAACCATTCGCCCTGCCCGGCCGGCGGCGCAAACATGATTTCGTTGATGACCAGAACCTCCGGCGGATAGCCGACCGCCAGTTCTCCAACGGTTGAATTATTTTTCAGGTTTTCGTCCGCTGCCCAAGTAATTGCAGCCGAAATTGCATGCAATCCGCCCGGAATGGCAGCGAAAGTAATCCCAGCCATTTGGGTATCTCCGGCCAGTAAACCCGGAAGCGCCGTAATCAGGGTGTCGGCAATCAGTCCAAAGGCCGGATTATTTATTGCCACAGCGAGCGCGAATGCGCCGGTGGATTCGGTCCCGTTGTTGCGAATATAAATCGCGAGTGAAACCGGAGAATTGTACACAATCGGTTTATCGGTTTGTACGACTTTGATCGAGTCGACCGCCAAATCAAAATCGCACAGAACGACTGAATTTTCACGACCGGGCGTGGCTTTTTCCGCATCATTTGAAAGCGACCAGTTGCCGGCTTGATTAGCTGATGCAAACGGATTTTTCCTTTCCAGCGAAACGCCCTGATAATAACCCCAGGCGCTCGCATATTCCAGCGCATCAATCCGGGTTCTGCAATGATCGCGAATTACGATCGAATCCTTTGTGTTATTAAGAGCTGGCACGGCTTCCTGGCAATCTAACAGACGCACCGCCTTACCCCAATAATTTTTAAAAGTCGTGGAGTCATTCACCAGCACTAAATATTCTTGTGGCGGCAAGTACAAATTCCCGTCGGTAAGCCGGGCCTCCGCATTATTATCCCGGATTTTCCAGTTTTTCAGGTTCAGGGTATCGTCGGAAATGTTGAATAATTCGACCCATTCGCCGCCGCCGTCGGTCGCCGGGTAATACATGAATTCATTGATGACCAGACAATTGGCCGGATAAGGAACGTCAACCGGGAGTGAATCGACATTGTTTTCCGTGAGTTCATCGGCTACAAAAATCGCTTGCGCCCGGAGATCGTGACTGCCCGAAGCAAAGCCGGGTACGGTCACGTTTTTCACGACGGAATCGCCGGGCTGAAATGATTCCGTAACATCCATGAAAACCTCATCAATCTGTAAATCCGCTTCCCGATCAAGGCCAAACAGAATCTGAACGACATCAGCAGCCCGCAGGCCGTCATTTTTCACAATGAATTCAAACTCCACCGGCTCATCCGGTTGGACCGTACCGGTCGGAGAAATACGTTTCAGACCGCTGACCGCCACATCGTAATTACGCGGCGAAAGGCTGTTCCGGAATCCGGGTGTGCCACGCAAATTCCGACTGTTGCCCCAATTTGCAATCTGATTGTTGCCTTCCGGGATAATTTTCTCCCAGCTATAGCCGGATAATGGTTTGGCGGTCGTTAATACGCCTGAAACCGTGTCGCCCCTGGCATTGAGTAGGTAAATTTGGCTGGCCGCCGAATTCGTCAGTCCGCTGCGCGCCAAGGAATTATCCTGAATTGTTACTAACAGCGCACTATCCGGAATCAAATCTTCATAGGTCGAGGATTTGTTGTCAACCAAATAACCCCGGTCCATTATGACGGCAAATCCGTGCGCCGGAAGCGTGTTGCCGTAATCCGTGGCGAAGCTGAGCGAGTCGGTGTAATCGTTGATTTTCAGATACCAGCCTGAGAGCGATACCATTGAGTCGCTCTCATTGTACAGTTCGACGAATTCGTCGTAATAATCCGCTCCGGCCGGATCGGCCATGACCTCATTGAGCGTGATGGTCTGGCTAAATATGCTTGTAAATACCCCAGTAAAAATCAGCACCGCGGCCGTTATTCTATGGGATTTCATTTATCTAACCGTGCTTCCTACGCTGAATATTATGCCATAAATCACATAAAGTCAACAATAAATTCATTAAATTTGCCCTGCTTAGAAAATAGTTGACATTCAGCCGAATTTTATTGGAAATTTACCGGGTCAATTGCGAAACGAATCTGCCAACGAGTGAGGGGATATTGTGAAAAGAACATCACGGACAATTTCAAAACTTGTACACCGGACAATTCGCGGCATCCTGTTCAGTGTCGTATTGGGTCAAACTCTCTGTCCGACTCTGTTCGCCCAGGGTGAACGCTATACCCGCAAGTCGATTGCCTTTATGGACGCCCTGATGGTTTCCGATAATCATTTGCAAATTGGTTTAGCGGATGAGCAATATTTCCTCAATGCCATCAACGCCGGTATCCGCATCAGCCGTTTCGATTACAATCCTCTGCCGGACACCCTGCGCTATACTTTCAAGGAACAATTACGCGAAAAGGGCATCGTATCGGAATCCGAATTATCCGCGCTGATCGAAGCTACCATTGTCCCGGAAATCGTCAGGATCCTCGACATTGAAAAGGAAATCCGCGCCCAGAATCTGGTAGACGAAACCCAGCGTAATTCGTTTATCGTGCTCAAAGCTAAAGAAATGGGCGTCACCGCCGAACAGATCGAACAGGTAATGAACTCGTCGTACATCTATCTGCCCTTCATTTCCGATTACAAAGTCAGCAAACCCAAAGATGATAAAAATCTAACCGTGTCGATTAAAGGCGGGCTGTTCTGGTATCACATCGTCGCCGGCGACGAACCGCGTCTCGAGAGCATTGTCACCCTGCATTCGGAGGCTTCCGGTTCTGAGGAAAAGGAGAAATCCAGCGCCGAATCGGTTGCTTTTCGGATGGCCGCCAGTACGATGGCAATGAATCTGCAGGTGCTGACCCGCGATATTAAAATATTTCGCCTGCACACTCCGATTGCGTCAATCGAACGCCGCACCATTCAATTTCCGCTCGGTAAAGCTGAGGGCATTAAATTAGACGAACCGTTTTTCGTCGGTGAATACGTTGAAACCAACAGCGGCAAGATTCGTTTCCAGAAATCCGGTTTTGTGCGCGTCAGCACAGTTGCCGACAATCGGGAAAACTCGCGACAACTTTCCGCGGCCTACGCCATTCAAAAGGGCGATTGGGTAAAAGGAATGACGATGGTTGAACACCCCAGACTTGGAATCGATGTCGCGCTGAAACCGCGCTGGTTCGATATGACCGTTAAAGAAGGCATCTTCGCCAGCGATGATTTCCTGATCAGTTTCGCCGATTACGACGGCCTGGCGGTCGGCGCCGATTTGGATTTGCAAATCAACATTGCTCCTTTAATTAAAAAACGTCAGTCTTTTCTGGTCGTTGGTGGTACCGCCGGAGTCGTTCCCGTCAAAAGTGCTTTATATAGCACAGATAACATTTTGGATATATTAATTCCGGATGAAAGCCTCGCCGCCGGATTATTGTATGGTTATGCCGGTTACATGCGCCGTTTTTACATCGGACGCCTGGCCGTACACGGTGAAGCTCTGCTCGGCCTGCAGCATTTAATCCTGACCGATACCTATGACGATGAAGATGTCACAATTTCAAACAACAGCCTCGGGGTGCGGATCAACCTGGGATTGGAATACGCCATCAATATTGACTGCAATTTTGGCGTCTTCGCCGGCTTCCAGGCTTTTCCGGCCATGGATTGGTGGACCGTAAAATACGGCGATGAGGAGGTCGATGTGGAAAATTACACCGGCTGGGCGGCTCCCCGGATTTCAAGCGTCTCGCCGACTTTTGGTATTTACCTGCATTATTCGCCGCCGACCTTATCATTCAATCCCGCGGCCTTGCTTCAGGCCGGAATGGATCAGATCAAATGAGGAAAATAATGAAAAAGACTCTCATCGTCACACTTATTGCACTTAATATTTTTTCTGTGGCCTTCGCAAAATCCGACAAACCCAAGGCCAAGTCCAATCTGCCGCAATCGCATGAGGCTGTCATCCTGGAAAGCACTTCGCCAACCGAGGTTATGGTGCGCGCCACCGGCTACAGCGGCACAGGCGGCAAAGCGGCTGAAATGGACAAGCAGGCCAATGTCGATGCGCGCAAAGCCGTCATCTGGCTGATTTTGCTGGGCGGTTCCGATCCGTTGTTGCAAACCGACGCTGAAAAGTCCGAATTTGCTAAAATCCAGGAAGAATATTTCACGACGGCCAATCTGAAACAATTCGTTGTCTGGGAGGCCGATTATTACGATTCGCGTCTTAAAATCGACGGCGGCAAAAAGCTGAAAATCGAAAAATCCTTCAAAATCAATAAGAGTCTGCTTCAGCAGGACCTCATTAAAAAGGGCGTTCTGGCAGAAAACGCCCAGGTCGCCGGAGCGCTCGGCTTGCCGACTATTATGGTCATTCCGGAAACCTCCGGTAAACCCTCCGCAATCGAACTGCTCCAAACCAATCCGAACCTGAAAAAAGGCGCCGAAGTAATCGAGTCGTACCTGACCGCCCGCAAATTCGAGGTCATCGTACCCGAACAGCAACAGGTTTTGCAGGAACTGACTTCCGCACAGTATGCTTTGCAGGGGTCGAATGAAGATTACAGTTACCTGCTGGCCCTGTCCATCGGCAGCGATATTTACATTGCATATAATGTCACGATCGAGTCCCGCAAACTGGGTTCAACGACGGTGAAGAAAGGGGTAGTCGCCTGCCGCGCTTATGAAACCACGACCGGCCGTTTATTGGGCACCGAAACCGGCTACAGCCCGGAACGGACCGCACCGGATGCCGTTTTAATCGAAGAGGCGATGCACGACGCGGCCGATAAGGTTCTAAGTCGCATCACAGCCTACTGGAAAGAGGACGCCCGACAGGGTGTGCAGTACAAAGTCATCCTGAACGTCAGCGATAATTACACCAAATCGGACGCCGAAGAAATCATCTTCGCCTTTACCGATGCTATTAAAAAAACCGCTAAAACTTTCAAGGAAAATGTCGTAGCCGATTATACCTACGATGTGCTGTTATGGTGCGATCCGGCGGTTTATCAATCATCCTCAGATCTGTACCGGTTCTTCAAGCAGAATTATAAAGGCGCCGGCGTTCTGACCCGCGTCAGCCTGAGCCGTAAATTAATCCTTTTAAACATCGCCGAAGAATAAGAGGTCGCCGTGCAAAAGCAATTGATTTCCAAAACTATCTTGATCCTGGCCGGTTTCGTTCTTTCAGCGGCTTTCGGCCAGATTCCCGACTGGTAT
>Ga0172375_10008044_pt1 | contig 14287 bp, 9 predicted proteins | sample LakKiv1m_FD_114537 | JGI IMG/M metagenome (GOLD analysis project Ga0172375, IMG submission 114537) | Freshwater microbial communities from Kabuno Bay, South-Kivu, Congo - kab_092012_11.1m | ecosystem: Environmental > Aquatic > Freshwater > Lake | place: Democratic Republic of the Congo... | reverse complement strand
GCAGAAGAAAGTGACCGTTTGAAAACCTCTTTCCTCCAGAATATTTCGCACGAAATTCGTACCCCCCTCAATGGTATTTTGGGCTTTTCAGAACTCATTATACAAGACTGGGTAGGGCCTGAAGAGCGGCTCGAATACAACGAAGCCATTCAAACAAGCGGTAAGCGGTTGGTTGAAATTGTAAACAATGTGCTGGATATCTCGTTTATCGAAACAGGCCAGGTAATTATCAATCACGAGCCGGTTAATCTTAATGCGCTCATGCGCGAGCTCTATAATTTTTATCACCGGCAAACATCCATTAAAAATATTGCCCTTGAATCATTCCAGGCTTTGCCTGACGAACAATGCACTGTAAGCACCGATAAACAGCGGCTGAACCAGATTATGAGCAACCTTTTAAACAATGCTCTAAAATACACTAAACAGGGAAGTATCCGTTTTGGATATACGGTTACAAATGGTGAACTCGTTTTTGAGGTAAAGGATACCGGGATAGGTATCGGTGATGAACACAAGGATAAAATATTCACACGATTTTATCAGGCTGATAATTCGACCCACAGAAGTTATGAAGGTGCAGGGTTGGGCCTTTCAATAAGTTATGGACTTGTCACTGCCATGGGGGGCCGCATGTGGTTTGATTCTACTTCGGGTAAAGGATCTACCTTTAGTTTTTGCATTAAAGTTCCTGAGATGACCGACCTGATGCTGCAAATGAATTCAGGTAAAAATCCTTCAGATAGCAAAAAAAGCAGAATGGTGCTTATCTCAGACGATGATGACACCAGTTATATGTTACTGAATTCAATTCTCAGGAAACATAAAGTTAGCACAATCAGAGCGGTTACGGGAGATGAAGCTGTTGAGATCGTAAGGAAACATGCTGAAATATCACTTGTTTTTATGGATGTAAAGATGCCTGAAATGGATGGGTTTGAAGCAACACAGCTTATTAAATCGTTCAGACCTGATATGCCGGTAATTATTCAAACTGCTTATGCATATCAAACTGATATTGAACAGGCTTTTAACTCTGGCTGCGACGAATACCTTTCAAAACCCATCATGAGCGATAAACTTATGATGATTCTTGAAAAATATTTAGACAAAACCGTATGAAAAACTAAACCAGATTCAGGGTAAAATAAAACACAGCCCCTTCACCGGGTTTCGATTCAGCCCATATTTCGCCATTATGGCGCTCAATTATGCGTTTCACGGTACTTAGCCCTACACCGGTTCCTAAAAATTCTGTGTCGCTGTGAAGTCTCACAAATGGTGTAAACATCTGGCCCGCTTTAGACATATCAAAACCGGCACCATTATCTCTAATAAAAAAAACATTGTTGCCATACAATTGGGTAGTGCCAAATTCAATTTGCGGGCTCTCAACCTTTCCGGAATACTTAAAAGCATTACCAAGCAAATTGTTAAGCACAATTTTCATGAGTGATACATCTGCATTAACCACAATACTTTCAGGCAGTTTTACCGTATAGGTTTTATCTTTGTATGTCTTTTTTAAATCTGCGGTAATTTCAGTGGCTAGGTTACTCATATCTACCATAACTGGCGACAACTCTCCACGGCTCGATCTGGAGTAATGGAGTAAATCAGTAATCAGCAATTTCATTTTTTCAGTCGACTGAAGTATGAACGAGAGGTATTCAATCCCGGTTTCATCGAGTTTGCTGCCATATTCCTGTATCAATACTTCAGCAAAACCAACCACCCCAACCAAAGGCGACTTGAGGTCGTGCGAAACCGTGCGGGCAAAAGCATCCAGTTCCTGATTGGTGGCTTTAAGATTCTCATTAAGCGTTTGTAACTGTTGCTGAGCCTCTATTAGTTCGTCGTTTCGGTGCACTGCAGCTTCATAAACTGACAACAAAAGATTTAGAATTTGCTTTTTGTCTGAATTTATAAGGTACTTATTACCCTGAAAAACAATCTCGATCACCATATCACCTGAACCGCTTTTACGTATATCATTATTTACCAGGAGGTAATGTATGCGTGTAAGCAAATAATTTTCGTCATAAGGTTTAGTAATAAAATTATCAGCACCAGCTTGTAATCCTTTCACAATATCGAGCGGATCGCGCAACGAGGTAAGTAAAATTACTGGTATTTCCCCAAGGTTTGGATTTTGCTTTATTTTTGAGCAAAATGTATACCCATCCATGCCGGGCATAATGATATCGCTTAAAATAAGTACCGGTTTACGTTTAAGTGCCGCTTCATATGCTTCGTCGGCAGTGCTGTAAATTATTGCATTTAGGTTATTTTTATCAAAAAAATGTCTGAGCATTCGTGCCTGTACCATAGAGTCTTCGACAGCCATGATGTAATTATCGCCCAGTTGAATGGTAAATGATGTATTCATCCCGGTAAATTTTATGAAGTAATTTTATTCAATATTGCAACAATTTGGTCAGGCGGAAGTACCAATGCAGCAGCCTCAAGTTTAACTGCTTCGCCCGGCATACCAAAAACCAGCGCTGTTTCACGGTTTTGTGCAATGGTGAGCGCGCCAGATTTTCGCAACAAAAGCATTTCAATTGCCCCGTCGGCTCCCATTCCCGAAAGGAGCAGCGCGATGGCAGACGGGCCATATACCTTTGCAACATTGCGAAATAAAAAACTAACTGCCGGCCGCAGATTACGCTCAGCAGGAGCTGTTGATACCCAGGCTATACCCTTATCTGAAACACCAAGATGCCGATCGCCAGGTGATAAATAAATGGTACCTGGAATTAACTTTTCTCCATTTACGGCAATTTTCACTGTCAGGGGTGTTTGCTGGTTAAGCCAGTCGATAAATCCAGAAACAAAATGTAAATCAATATGCTGAACCAATAACACCGGCAACGGAAAACCTGCCCGAATTCCACTTACTATATCACGAAGGGCAGCTGGACCACCTGCCGATGCTCCTATGACAAGAATTTCAGGCCTGGATCTAACTTTAGGTTCGGGATACAGATCAGCCATGGGTTTATAGGGTTGAGCCAAAGCTGGCCGAGCCCTTGCTTTCACGCTAACACCGGCCATTAACCGAAGTATATTGCGGTAAGCCCTCGCCGATTGCTGGTAGTTAGTATCGGCAGGCCCGGCAGGCCGTGGCAGTATAGTAAGCGCTCCAGCTTCCAAAATTTTCATCGAAAGGGCAACATCAGAGCCTTCGTACTGACTACTTACTATAACTATGGGAACCGGTGCTGAAAGCATGATTTGCCGAGTAGCCTCTAACCCGTCCATCACAGGCATATTAATATCCATACTTATAATATCGGGTTTCAAACGAGTAGCTAAGTCAATTGCCTGCTTGCCGTTCCCGGCCAAAGCAACAACTTCGAAAAGCGGATCGCTACCTATAATACCCCGCAGTAAGTGCTGGGCAGTGAGGCTGTCCTCAACTATAAGTACACGAATCCTTTTTTCAGTTGTCAACACCATATTCTTCAAAGCTAAATCAATCGCTCAATGGTTGCAAGTAAATTGCTTTCCTCAAAATTGCCTTTAACAATATACGCATTGGCGCCGGCATCCAGCCCACGTTGCTTATCAATATCAGTACTCAGGGCAGTTACCAGTATAACCGGCAAATTCCGGTAGCGCTCTGTAGATCTTATTTTTGCAGTAAGTTCAAATCCATTTATATGCGGCATTTCAACATCTGATACTACCAGATCGGCAGGTTCGCTCATGAGCATACGAAACGCCTCAGCACCATCAACTGCTGCCCTTACCCTATAACCTGCAGTTTCAAGTACATTGCGAATAAGTGTTCGCGAAGTAATAGAATCTTCGGCAATAAGAATATTTTTCAGCTGCTCATCTGCATCGGGTACTACCTGTTTAGTATTTGCAGAATTGCTATCACTTGAAGCTGTTTCGCACAGTTTGATTAAACCTGTGAGGTCTATAATAGGAATAACTGATCCGTTACCCGAAATGGTAGCTCCGGCAATAGCCCTAAGCTGCCTAATCTGTGGGCCCAATTCCTTAACTACTCCCTCCTGCTCCGATTCAACACCATCAACAATACAGACCACTTTTCTTCCCGAATGATTCAGAAGGACAGCTGTTAGTAAAAGTTCTCCACCTCTTTGCGAAGGCTTGGCCGGGATTGAAAGTAACTCACTCAGACTAAAAACCGGAACATTTTCATCATGAATTTTAATAAACTGCTCCAATCCAATTAAGCGCAAATCTTCGGGGTTAATTTTAAACGCCCTTTCAATAGCATTCGTTGGAATAATAAAGCTCATTCCGCTTACTTTAACCACAACACCCCTAAAGGTTGATAATGTAAGCGGTAAACTGATTGTAAAAGTGGTGCCTTTCCCGGGGGTTGAATCAAGTAAAATACTCCCTCCCATTGCCACAATTTTTTCAGCTACTATCGCCATACCCAGCCCGCGGCCGCTTATATCAGTAATAAATGGGCTGGTTGATATACCCGACCTGAAAATAAGTTGCTGCAGCTCTTTACTGTTAAGCTGAGCTGCACTATCTGGCGCAATTATTCCGTTTTTTAGAGCGGAAGCCCTTACTTTTTCAGGATCTATGCCACCCCCATCATCGCTGATGATAAGTTCAATAAGCTTTCCTGATTCCTGATTAACTTTAATTTCTATATTGCCTTTAGCTGGTTTGCCAGCTTTAATTCTGTCGTCGGGTTTTTCTATGCCATGATCCACACAATTGCGCATAAGATGCAACAGCGGGTCTTTTAATCCCTCTAAAATCCTTCGGTCGATAAGAATGTCGGCTCCTGATATGTTGATTTCTATTTCTTTACGATACTCTTTGGCTAAATCGCGCACCATGCGTGGTACAATATCAAGCACCGAGGCAAATGGGTGCAGCATCACCGATTTAACCTGATGTATTAAATCGTCGACCATACGCATGTATGCAGCATTAGTTCGAACCATGTCCCATTCAAGTGTGTGCAATTCAGGATGATTTAAAGCCCTAACCGATTCAAGGTAGTGAGACAATACCGATTTAAGTGCAATAAACTCTTCAGCCTGCCTGAGCAAAATATTTAGTTTAGAAGTGGAAACGCGAATGGTTTCATCTTTTTGATTTTGGTCAGGAAAATTTTGCACTACTGCTTGCTCAGCAGAAGCGCTTATGACACCAACAGCTCCTACTGGTTCATCAGGAATAACTTCCTTCAATGCTGTTTCAGGCGAGGCTGCATGTCGAACATCAAATTCAGCAGCTTCAGCTTCTAATGGTAATACTGATTTTTCGATGGCCTTAAACAATGAAGTGAGCATTCCTTGTCCAACCGACTTTGTTTTAGAGTCAACCTCATTAATTAATAACTTCAGTATATCTAAAGCCTTATGCAAAAGGTCGAACATGGAAGGCCCTGGCTGAGCGGATTTTTGTTTGAGCTGATGAAAAACACTTTCGCAAACCTGACATATCCGTTCAATTTCAAATTGGCTTACAGCACGTGCTGCCCCTTTAAGGCTATGAAATTCCCTGAAAGTAGTTTCAAGCAACTGCCGGTCTTCCGCTTCTCCAGAATTTTGTTCAAGCCTGAGCAAACCATTCTCAATAATTTTACAGTGCTCAGCCGATTCAACCCTAAAATCGTTGAGCAACTCATTGAAAAAAGCCTCCTGTGACAATTCAGCCATATTCAAATTTTGAATTTCTCGATTATTGATTGCAGCTTATGTCCTAAATCATTTAAATCCTGCGCGGCTATTTGGGTTTGCCGTGTGCCCTGAACATTTTGGTCGCTGGCTGCACGAATGTTTTCCATAGCAGGCACAATTTGATCCATGCCGGCCATTTGCTGCTGGTTCGAAGCAGAAATCTGCATTACCGATTGTGCTGCTTCATTTACGGTAGCAGCCAATACTTCAATCATTTTACCACTTTGGGCCGCCAGATTGCTTCCTTCTTCAACCGTGCGTGATCCTTTTTCAGTGGCTGTAACAGCCAACGTCATGCCGCGCTGAATTTCATTTAAAATTTCTTTTACCTGGGAGGTGGCTTTTTTGGATTGCTCGGCAAGGTTGCGGATTTCCTGAGCAACTACAGTAAATCCTCGACCATATTCACCGGCCTTGGCAGCTTCAATAGCGGCATTCACCGCCAATAGGTTCGACTGATCGGCAATGTCGCTTACAGTTGAGGTAATTTCGGCGATAGATCGATTTTTTTGCGCTAATGAATCCACACTCTGTGAAATCCATTGCATCTGTTGGCTTATACGGCCCATGCCCTCTATGGCTTGCTGCACCGATTCCTTACCACCAATAGCAGATTCTGCAGCATTATGGGCACTCTCGAGAACTTCCTGTGCCTTTTGTGTGGCAATGGCAGCCGTTTGACGTATTTCTTCTATCGTAACAGTGGTTTCTGATATTGAAGTGGCTGTTTCAGCAGCACCGGTTGATACTTCTGTAACCGTTGTAAGAATTTCATTTGCAGCGGTGCCTAGTACATTTACGCCTGTTTGAATTTCAGCAAAAATTCTGCGAAGCATTCTTAATACCATAATCATTAGCAGGGTGGCCACCAGAAGTAAAAACGAACTGATTACCAACAGTTTAGTCATTTCAATGCGAATTATCGAGCTGTTTTTTTCAGCATGTTCTTTAAGTGTTTTTTCGATGCCATTATCCACTTGCCTCATGCCCCAGAGCAGCTTTTCATATACAAGGTCAGAGTCTTTAAGCAAGTTTATGTGTGCCTCTTCGTTTTTACCTTCTTTCATTTGTATTACCTGCTTATCCGTCAGCAGTTTGCTTTTATCGAGTAATACTTCTATTTCGCCAAACAAAGACAAAAAATCAGGATAATTATTAAGTTCCTGCTTTATTTCAATTACTCGTGCTTTGCTAATGGCTTCAATCTTACCAATTTCAGCGATAGTTGAATCCTGATGCTGCTGATTGTTAAATAGCATCATATCAGTTATTACAGCACGTACCCGGTTTTGATCGGCCAACAAATGAAGAAGATTATTAGAAGTATTTGACAGTAAAGTTACTTCGTTTTGTGCGTCTCGGATCTTAACCAAACTCAAGTAGGAGCCAGAAACAATTAAAATAATTGAGGCGATAATAAAACCAAATCCTATAAATAGGCGTGTGCGTGTTTTTACATTCTCGAACAATTGCATGGTGGTTATGATTTAGTTAATTTTTCTGATCAATAATTAAACCCGCGTCAGAGAGTAAACCGGCTATATTAAGCCATAATATACCATCGGGCGTGATTCCGTGTATATGCCTGTGGGTTTCTATTTGACGGCTATTTGGTATCTCAAGTAGGGTTTCGGTGAATATTTCATCGGTGCCAACTATCGCATCGGTAAGTACTCCAAATTCCATACGTTCATCAGAAAGTAAAATAACCCTGTTGTGTTCCGAAATACCAACCTGCTTTATACCCAGATACTTTTTTAAATCTACAATGGATACAATTTTACCTCTCACGTTGGTAATGCCGGCCAAAAAAGAAGGCACTCCAGGCAATGGTGTTAGTTCGCGTAGTAAAATTACCTCCGTCACCATCGATGCATCAATTGCATAGGTATCAGGGGCAAGTACAAACTTGACAACTGCCAGGGCTTTACCTGCAGTGTTGTCAGAAGGCTGATCATGCACTGCCAGGGCTTTAGCCCGCTTTTTAAGTATCTCGTTTACGTTGTCCATGGCTATAGCATGAGTGTTTCAACCATCTGATTTAAACGTCCGGCGGTAAGCCCCCCCGATTGGTCAATAAATTCATCAGGGGTGCAGGCTTTAAGAAATTGCAGTACATTTTTAAAATGTTTGTTTGCCATCGCCAAGTCGCCCTCGATTCGGTAAATGTTCCCACACATAAAATGCATAATCAAGTGATCATGGTTCAGATAAATTCCTTGCCTGAAGATGTTTAAAGCCATTTCAAATTGCTGCATTTCGTAAAAAATTGTACCTACCAAAAAATAGCTTTCGGCATTTAAACGGCTTGCCTTGATTAACTGATGCCCAAATTCTGAAGCCTTTTCATAATTGCCCAGATTGGCATAAGATCTGGTAAGCAAACTCAACACTGCCTCTGAATTATTATGCCTGTTTAAATCCTGCATACATTCAGCAATACATTCTTGGTAGGCATGGGCGTGGTAATAGTGCTCTGCCAATGCAAGCGACGAAGGCTCATTTACATGGATAACATCTTTAGGCTCAGCAACAACAGCCGGGATAAACTTACCTACTTTCTTTTTTGCCCTGTTCGGTGTAATCGTAAGCACAGGAGTTGAACTAAGCCAGTCTGGAGCAGCAGATTTTTGCGTCTTTTGTGGGATAATATTGCGGTAAACAATGGCCGTACCAACCGAAACCCGCGTAAATTCGCTGAAGATATCATCGTTCAATTCAACCGGGCTGGTTACAAACCATGCACCGGGTTTCAAACACCTGGCAAAACCTGATGCGATGCCTCGGATAACGTCGTTTGAAAAATACATGAGTACATTGCGGCAACAAATAGCATCCATATGCGAAGTATCTGGATGCAGCGATGGCAGGATTTGGGTAGCAAGGTTGAGTGATGAAAAAGTAACCATCTTGCGGATTTGCTCATCAATTTGCCACATAGAGCCTGAGGCTTTAAAATACTTATTTCGCATACCAACCGGCGTTTCGCGAAACGACCAGCGGCTGTATTTACCCGTGCGTGCTTTAGCCAAAAAATCAGGGTTAATATCAGTAGCCAATATCTGAATATTGCGTGAGGCAATATCAGGCAAGGCTTCACACAACATCATGGCAATTGTGTAAGGCTCTTCACCCGTGCAGCATCCGGCACTCCATATACGCAATGATTTCTTTTGGTCATCATGGGCTAAATATTCGGGAATGACTTTGGAAGTAATAACTTTAAGTGCCGCTTTATCTCGAAAGAAATAGGTTTCGCCTATGGTTAGATGGTTAACCAGAATATTGAACTCTTGCGCTGAAAATTTGCCTGCAGCAAGCCAGGCTGAGGTTTTGTTCAGGTCGTTATATCCCGCTTCGGAGGCAGCCAGGAGCAGAGCCCTCTCCATATCGGCCCATCGATCAGGCGGATAATTCAGCCCAAGCAACTGCTGCAAATGGGCTGCAATACGTTCAAGTACATCAACCGGCAGATTCATCAGAAACAATTTTGGCCACTCCAACCATTAACTGATTCAGCAATGCTTCGTCAGCGGTGTTTAAAAACAAATCGAGATCATAAATAATTACCAAACCATCTTTTGTACGCAACAATCCGGTTTGACCCATTCTAACATCCAGTTCGCTGGCTTTAACAATATCAGTGTGGAAGGTAGGTATAATACCTTCTACCCGGTCGGCAACAAAAACCAAATCACGGTTTGGGGTTTTCACAACAATAAATACCATTGAAGGCTTTATAGGTACCTGGGTAATACCAAAAAGCATATAGGTATTTATCACAGCGAGTATCTGCCCATGATAATCAATTACGCCAAAAAATAGTTCTCCTGCTCCGGGCAAAGGCATTACTTCGGCTGATTGTACAACCCTAACTACCTGATCCAAATAAAAAGCTAGCCTGAATTTACCTGCATGAATGCAAAGTGCGTGGCTTTTTTCGCGACTCATAAAAAATTGTTAAACTAAACTACAAGCGAATTGCAATAATAATGCAATCACAAACAGTTTCATTAAATTTAATGGTAGCGAATTACAAAAGTAATGCCCTCAGGCGATGTTTTTCGGGTTCGAAATACCTATGGCGCCACCTACTGATGTAAAAAAGCGGTTTGTACATTTGCATGATACATGGTTTAACAAGAAAATCCAAAGATTTTCTGCATGCTTTAGCAAATGTATAAACCGCCAGTGGAACCCTAAAAATTATCAGAGCCTGTGCGCATCATAAGTACGCTTGCCTGCCCACACAGCACCCAAGGTGATAAGCAGGGCCAATCCACTGCCCACAGGAGCATTACCGCCAATAGGCCCACCGGTAACTGCACCGCCACCAGCATTTTGGCCAGGTTGGGGCTGAGCCAGAGTAAATAGGGTTGGAAGTGCTACCAGTAAAGCAATGGCCGAAATTTTTACAATACGTTTTTTCATGATTTTTCTTTTTTCAGGATGCTGAAAAAGCACCCGGATTCCAACATCCGGAGTGCTAATTTAAGCAAATTATTTAATAATTACTTTGCGTGTAACAAACTCCTTACCGGTATTTACTTTTACCATATATATACCAGGTGCAACGTTGGCCCTGAACGAGTATTCTCCGCTGGCGCTGAATGCCCTTTCAAGAAGGGTCTGACCTGTAATGCCAATCAGGCTTACAGTACCATTTACCATTTGCAGAAGTTTAAGTCTTATTTCATTGCCAACTGCATAAATACCTATAGTAGATGCCGGTTTCCCGTCGATACCAACTGTGTTAAAGCTAAGCTTGAAACGGTTTGAATCATCGGAAGGGGAGGCAGTAAATTGGTATTCGGGATTCAGACGCAGATCCTGACGCAATCCGGTAAGGTTATCTTCAAGGTAAACCGAATGGTCAACAGCAAAGGTTTCAAGGCCCGATGCGGTTAGGGTGTAGCTGCCGTTTACCCCGGCTTTAAACAGCACCGGCCACTCAGTAGTGCTCTCAACCGAAGGAACTGAACTGATACTGGTATTGCGGCCATCAACAACGGTGTACATTTGGGGAGCATCGGCATTGCCAAACAGTTTATAGGCATCATAGGCTTCGTCGAATCCATTGGTGGCTTCGGGCCTGATTACAAATAGCATCTGGTCTTTTACATTGTTTCCGTTAACGGCAAGTCCAAGCACGTTTTCATAGGAATTTCCCTTTTTATAAAACGGCTGAGCGCTGTGCACCCTGGCCGCCTGCGGAACAGTAACATAATATCCCGGAACCTTAGCAGGATTAACTTTAACAAAGAAGCCCTGGAAAGCCGGAATCACATTGTTGGCAAGTGTTCCGACACCGCCTGCAAGCGGGCCCGAAACGTACTGGGTGCCATCCCATACATAGGCATAGCCATTGAGGTTGGCATTGGGGAAGGCGGCCAGATCAAGACTAACCGCCGAGGGGAAATTATTGCCCACAAGGTTAAATCCGATATGGTTCACATCACCAGTGGTTGAGGTAAGCCCTCCAAAATACTGATCATCGGTAAACAATGAACCGGTAAATGAGAGATTTCCGCTGCCGCTGCTGTATTTCACAGAGTAGCCTTTCATAGGGCTCACATTATCACTGTTTGTCAAACGGGCCCAATCTCCGGCCGGTTCGTTGTATGCATCTACAAAATAGCCGTCAAAGGTGGGCGAAGCCACTATGGTACTATTTACCGGTAAAGTAAACAAATGGTAATCGGCATCATTAATGGTTTTATTCACTGTTGCAGTGCCGGTAATGGTGCCATTGGTAATCAGCGAACCTCCATCGTTGAGGATAAGGCCGTTGTTGGTAACTGTGTTGCCTTCAACAGTTAGAGAGCCCCCACCATTTATGGTTAGGGTTGCCGAAGGGTCAAGTGAAAGATTATTAATACCAAGTGTAGAGGTACTAATCACCGGTTGGTTGGGAGTGCTATAGATAACTGCCTCAACCGACCTGTCCGGTAAATAAACCGGGCTCCAGTTTGTGGGTTCGGTCCACGAAGTATTGGTGGTACCTAACCAGGAAATTACACCTGCTCCGGTATTCTCAGCTTTGGGCGTTGGCATAGTTTGCAGATAGGTTGAAGTATTGCGCGCGCCGCCAGAACCATTGGGGATGCGTTGACTTGAGTTGTATTGCCTATTGCCTATAGCATTTTCATTCACCTGCGGTTCACCGGGGTTTAACAAAACCAGCAATCCGGGATCATCCGCATTATCATTATCATAAACTATGGCATCCATCAGATTGGATGTAGTAACCGCTGTTCCATTGGGGAATGTAACAGCATCATCATAAAATAAAGCAACCGCATCTGCTCCTTGTTGTAAAAAATTATTTGCAAAAGTGATATCCACACCAGTTACAGCAGCATTTCCCAAAAGGAAATAGCCATTGGCATCGGTTAAGTAACCATCAAGATCATAGGCGGCATAAGAAACATCTCCATTCCCATTGAAAAGTACCACTACCATTCCATCAAGCGGAGTATTACCGGCTCCGCCATCGAACAGTTCAATAAATTCAGCTGCATCGGTGTCGGGGGTATCGGCATCCACCTCGTTGATAATTACCGGAGGATAGGAAACCGTGAGTGTACCTGAAACATAATTGGTGCCATCCCAGAAATTGCCTCCGCCTCCGCTGTAACCACCGTACACATAATCAGCATTATTCAATTTGAAACGGCTGGCATAGTAATAGGTACCCGGCGTAGTAATAGCACTGCCCAAATTGGCAACATATTCATCGTTGTTGGTAACATCGGTATTGTAAGTGGCTACAACCCAGTTGGTCCAGGTTGAAGGATCTGTATTTTCTGTGCTGTAACCAATCCAGGCCTGTATACCAGCTGCCTGACCTGCATTGGGCGTAAGCCCTGCCTCATATACCCGTGCATAAACATTGTAAGAGCCACCACCAATCGTTAAGGTTCCGGCATCGGGCCATTGCAGGTTACACCAGTCCAGTTGAGCAGTTGGGGCATTCACAGTCAAGGTTCCGTTATCATTGTTCCAAACGCCACCAGATCCGCCATATTTGTAGGGAGCTGTTCCCAACTGATAACGATAAGCATAATAATAGGTGCCTGATGTTACAATCGCGCCGCCGAGGTTGGCCTGATATTCATCGTTATTTCCTGCATCCCCATTGTAGGTTGCAGCAACCCAGTCGGTCCAGGTTGAAGGATCTGAATTGCTGGTGCTATAACCTACCCAGGCCTGTATTCCTGCTCCCTGACCTGCGGGTTCGGTAATTCCTACAGCATATACCTGACCATAAACAGTATAAGTATCTCCCGTTGTTATTGTGCCGCTGAAGGGCCATTGGAGGTTGCACCATTCGATCTGATCAATTACGCTGCCGCTACAGGCCACCGTTTGTGAAGTAGCTCCGGTTGAGGAAGCTGTAATATTTTCGGCATTATAGCTACCGGGGCTAAGGCCTGCTTTAAGGCGTACATAAATGGTAGTGCTGGCTACTGCTCCGCCTGATTGGGTAAGTGTAATAGGGTTGGTAGCTGAGAATGAGCCGCCGGTACCTGTCGATATTTCGTAATCAGATGGCGGCGTTATAGTAATATCTGAAGTTAAATTGCTTCCACTTACGGTAAAACTATGCTCAGCCGAGGGGCCGCTGCCCTGGGCATAAGAGAATGAGGAAAGGGTGGATGGGGAAACTAGAATCGTTGGCAAAGATGGAATAACAGGTGCTATTCCAAAACCACTTAATCCTGCTGGTAAAGTAGCAGGGGTTGTTGAAATCGTTGCGAACCTGAGACTTGGATCTGTCCAAGCAGCAGCCCCTGAAGTAATTCCAGATAAGAGTGCAATATTTTGGTTTGCAGTACTAACTCCGTTAACAGACCATTCTGTTCCAGGATCAGAACCAGGAGTTCCAAAAATATCAGTAGTGGTAGCTCCATACTTAATTGCAAGAGCATCATCCCCATTGAATGTGAAACTAAATGTAGTAAAGGGTACTGATGTTAATCCCTGTCCTGATAGATAGGTGCCAATATCGCTTGTACCTATTACCAGAACCTCATGAGATGCTAATGTACCCGTGCTAATTGTGACAATCGTAGAAAGAGCAGCACCATTTGTCCCTTGTTGTATTACTAAGTTATTGGTACCAAAATTCAGAGTCCCGGAGGTATTATTCCATATTTCAATCCCCTTTGGGGTGCTTCCACTATTAGTTTCAACATATTGTGAAATAATCTGCCCCCACCCCATTCCGGGCATGATTAGCAGCATAGCCAATGCCAGCAGGGCATTCAGCCGGTTTGTTTTTTGTAATTTCTTTCCCATGTTGTTGTTGTTAATTGTTTGTGCTTTATTTTAAAAGATTTTATAGTGTTGCACAGAAGGTGTACGGGTTGTACACAGGCTGTTTTTCAAAGAAACATCAGGGAACATCAAAAAAGCAATAGCAAAAGCAGTCAATCGGTGTAGTAGCGGTAGTTCCGGAATGGGTTACCTGAATTATAAAACCATGTAAACCGCTTATTTACAGCCAGCTACTCGGATTATACAAAAAAAGGTGCTTCACCCGGAAGTTTACCAAATGTAAAAAGAAAGATTTGGAATACCAATGGTATATGTTAAAT
>Ga0172375_10008043_pt1 | contig 14288 bp, 15 predicted proteins | sample LakKiv1m_FD_114537 | JGI IMG/M metagenome (GOLD analysis project Ga0172375, IMG submission 114537) | Freshwater microbial communities from Kabuno Bay, South-Kivu, Congo - kab_092012_11.1m | ecosystem: Environmental > Aquatic > Freshwater > Lake | place: Democratic Republic of the Congo... | reverse complement strand
AAGGATAAAGCGGCCCTGGATCCGTCAAGGATTGCCGCCGGGGTGATTACCGGCATCGGTTTTTTAGGCGCAGGAACAATCATCCGGGAAAGGGAAGGCAAGGAGGGAGTAAAAGGCCTGACTACCGCAGCCAGCCTCTGGATGGTTGCGGGCATAGGATTAGCGGTGGGGTGCGGATTTAACCGCACTGCGATTTATACCACTATTTTAGTGGTGATTGTTTTACGCTGGTTCAGGCATTTAGAAGGTTTAATTTTCAGGGACCGCTCAAGCGTAAACAATGCGGGGAAGACCGCGAAGGAGGAGAGAGATGGCATTTAATAAAAAAATTGAAGAAAAGGTTTTGGATGTTGATGCCTCTATGCAAGGGACTCTTGTTTTTAAAGATACGGTAAATCTGCGCATTAACGGCAAATTTGAAGGAAACCTGGAAACCCGCGGCAACCTTACGATCGGGCCGAGCGCTTCGGTGCAGGCCGATATTACCGGAGATAATATTATTGTCGGCGGAAAAGTCAAAGGGAAGATTATCGCTAAAGAAAGATTGACTTTGCTTCCGCAGTCGTCGGTTAACGGCCAGATCTATCCGGCTAAACTCAATGTGGCCGAAGGCGCGGTATTTGAAGGCCAATGCGCGATGCTGCATGAATTTTTAAATGCCGAAGAGTTATCTAAGTACCTGGAGGTTGATTTGAATTCAGTGATGGATTGGGCGAATTCCGGCAAAGTGCCTACGAGCAAGGAAGGGGATGTGTTTAAATTTGAGCGTAAGGCCATTGATTCCTGGGTGGCTTCGGGAAAAATCGGAAAGTAGAGGATTGCCATTATGGGCGAAGAAAAATTATTAACCGTCAGAGAAGTCTCTCAGGTTTTAGGTATTTCCGAAAAAGATGTCCTGGACCTGGCTGAGGCAGGTTCCGTTGCCGCTTACAAGGTAGGAGGGGTTTATCTAAGGTTTAAAAAAGAACAAGTTGATGATTATAAGCGCAGCTCGGGTAACTTAAACCCCAAGGTTGCCTTAAAAACAGAATCAGTTTTGAGGGAGAGGATTAGCGATTTTTTCTATTTTAATGATTTCTATATTTTAGCGGCGATCTTGATTGCCTTGCTTGCGGCTGTCGTATACCGGGGGTTATAGCAAGAGATGTCCAGGCAAAAAGGTTTTTGTGATTTGGGATTTGCCAAGCTTGATACTAACCGGCAACGGCGCAAAGGTTTTGCGGAAGTAATTTATTCTCCGGGTAAAACGCCGGAACATTTAAAAAAAATTGCCAAAAAAGTAATTTCAACTAAGCAGGACCTTTTGCTTACCAGGCTTGAAAAAAAAAGTTTTTCCTTTCTTAAGCGCGCGATCCCCGGATTAAAGTATAACGCATTGGCCAGAATAGGCTATCTGGCATCTAAGCCTAAAAAAGTAACCGAGAGTTTCGTGGCGGTGGTCTGCGCGGGCACTGCCGATTTGCCGGTAGCAGAAGAGGCGGTGGTTACTTTAGAGTTAATGGGCAACCGGGTTGAAAAATTTTATGATGTGGGCGTTGCCGGAGTGCACCGGTTAATGCAGAGTTTGGATAAATTGCGCCGGGCGCAGATTATTATTATTGTGGCCGGGATGGAGGGAGCGCTGGCAAGTTTGGTCAGCGGTTTAGTTAAAACGCCGATTATTGCCGTGCCTACCAGCTGCGGTTACGGGGCGAATTTTTCGGGGCTGGCAGCTTTATTAACTATGCTTAACAGTTGTTCGCCGGGGATTACCGTGGTTAATATTGATAACGGATTTGGCGCGGGTTATTTCGCCAGCCTGATCAACAGGAGATAAACATGGCTTTTTCCGGATTAGATATCTATAAATTGTTGCCTAAAACCAATTGCCGGCAGTGCGGTTTTGCGACCTGTTTGGCGTTTGCCATGCAATTAGCCAAGAAAGCCGCGGCGATTGATAAGTGTCCTTTTATATCGCCGGAATCTAAAATTGTTTTAGAAAACGCGTCATTGCCTCCGATTAGATCTGTTACGATTGGCTCAGGCGATACGCGTCTTGAGATCGGTAACGAAACCGTGATGTTCAGGCACGAAGAAAAATTCCGCAATCCCTGCGGAATTGGGTTTATTATTGAAGATAATTTAAGCGACAGCCAGATTAAGGAGAAGCTGGGTAAAATCAACCTTTTAAAATTTGTGCGCGTAGGCCAGGAACTTAATACCAATCTGGTGGCCATCAGGCAGGATAACGGCCCGGAAAGGTTTAAACAGGCGGTCGGGTTATTTTTAGAAAACAGCCGGCTGGCGCTTATGCTGATGAGCGATGATCTATCCGGGTTAAGAAAAGCGGCGGAATTGGCTAAAGGCAGAAAGCCGTTGCTTTATTGTGCGACAAAAAATAACCTTAAGCAGATGGCGCAGATCTCCAAAGAATTTGATCTTCCTCTAACCGTCTCCGCGCCGGATCCGGAAAACCTGCAAGAGATGACAAAAGATCTATCCGCCGAAGGCCTGAGCAATTTGATTTTAGATACCGGTAAAAAAGAGATTAGCTCTAAAATCGGCGATTTAACCCAGATCAGGAGGCAGGCGTTAAAAAAATCAAACCGCCTGCTGGGTTATCCGGCGCTGGTAATCGTTGACCAGGATGACCCCTACCAGGAGGCAATGGAGGCAAGCGCCTATATCGCCAAGTATTCCGGCATGGTTTTAATTAAAAATATAAGCAGCTGGGAGGCCCTTTCCCTTTTAACTTTACGCCAGAATATCTACACTGACCCGCAGAAACCTTTGCAGATTGAGCCCAAGCTATATGCTATCGGCCAGGTTAACAAGGAGTCTCCGGTATTAATCACCACGAATTTTTCTTTAAGTTATTATACGGTTTTAGGCGAGGTTGAAGCCAGCAAGGTTCCGTCTTATATCCTTAGCGTAGACACCGAAGGCATGTCTGTGCTTACTGCCTGGGCCGCTGAGAAATTTAACGCTGAGACAATCACGCTCGCATTGAACAAATTCGCGGTAAAAGATACGGTTGGCCGCAATCAATTGGTAATTCCCGGTTATCTGGCGGTAATGAGCGGGGATTTAGAGGAGCAATCCGGTTTTCAGGTAATCGTGGGGCCGAAAGAAGCCGCCGGCATACCGTCATTTTTAAAAAATCTTAATTAAATCTATGCAAAAATTTAAAATTACTTTTTTCCCGGATAATAAAATTATAGAGGCGGAGAAAGATAAAACAATTCTTTCGGCCGCGATCTCCGCGGGTATCCACCTGAATTCCGCCTGCAGCGGTGACGGCGTGTGCGGCAGATGTAAAGTAATTTTAAAAAAAGGCGAGGTTGTCACTCAATCAAGCGGGCTGGTTTCGCCCGAAGAAAAAAAGAATAATATCTATCTTGCTTGCCTGAGCGCTATTCATAGCGATTTAGAAATAGAGATCCCGCTTGCTTCACGGGTTGATTTTGATAATTTGCCCCCCGCAGAGGTCCGGCAAAGGTTAGGCGGTATATATTCAAATATTGAAGATGTATTGGCGGTAGAAACCTTGCGCAAGGAAAAACTTTTTAAACACTCCCCTTTTGCTTCCAAAGTTTATTTAGAGCTGCCCAAACCCAGCTTAAGCGATAGCTTGAGCGATCTGGAGCGGTTATTCAGGTCTCTGCGTAAAATACAGGCGGTTGAGGTTATGCAGACAGGCTTATACAATATCAGGCAGTTAAGCGAGTTGCTGCGCGACGCGGATTGGAAAGTAACGGTAACTTTAGGCAAAAGAAACGATACTATTGAGATCGTGCAGATTGAGGCAGGCGATACTACGGGTAAGAATTTCGGTTTATGTTTTGATATCGGCACGACCACGATCTCCGGGCAATTGGTTGACCTCAATTCCCAAAAAGTCCTGGGCACTAAAGCCGCTTATAACCGGCAGGCGGTTTTCGGCTCGGATGTGATTACGCGCATAATTTACGCCAGGGAGATTGAAGGTTTGGAAAAATTGCATAACGCCGTCAGCGGCACAATCAATGGAATTATCCATGAGTTGGTTGCCGAAAATAATGCCGATCTTAACGATGTCAATTGCATTGTCTGCGCCGGCAATACCACGATGACGCATTTGCTGCTGAGGGTTGACCCGGCGCATATCCGCAAAGAGCCTTACGTGCCGACTGCGAACTTTTTACCGGTGATCCGGGCGGCTGAATCCGGAATCAACATTAATCCCCGGGGCTTGCTTTTTTGCGCCCCGAGCGTTGCCAGTTATATCGGCGGGGATACTACTGCCGGGGTATTAGCAAGCGCTCTTTATAAATCCGAGGATTTGAGTATCCTGATTGATATCGGCACAAACGGCGAGATTGTTTTAGGCAATAAAGATTTTATGGTTGCCTGCGCGGCTTCCGCCGGGCCGGCATTTGAGGGCAGCGGTGTCCGCTGCGGAATGCGCGCCGGAAGCGGGGCAATCCAAAAAATCAGCATCAATAAAAAAGATTTAAACGTAAAATACGCGACGATCGGCAATGCGGCTCCTTTGGGTATATGCGGTTCAGGGTATATTGAGCTGCTGGCGGCAATGCTTGAATCCGGCGTAATTGATAAAAGCGGCAGGATCGTTCTGAAAGACAGGCGGGTCAGGGAAACTGATTCCGGAAAAGAATTTATTGTGGCTTTTAAGGATGAAACTAAGGCCGGGGAAGATATTATCATCAGCGAAGCGGATATTGAAAATTTAAAAAGATCAAAGGCCGCGATTTATTCAGCCGCCTCAATTTTAGTCAGGCATCTGGGGTTGAATTTTTCGCAAGTGGCTAAGATTTATATTGCCGGCGGCTTTGGCACTTTTCTGGATATAGAGAAGGCAATCAGGATCGGGCTTTTGCCTGATTTAAAAAGGTCAAAATTTGATTTTATCGGCAATAGTTCGCTTGCCGGCGCGCGCCTGATCCTTTTATTTGACCAGGCCATGGGTTTAGCAGGCAGCATTGCGCGAAAAATAACTTATTTTGAGCTATCGGTGGATCCGGGGTATATGGATGAATACAGCCAGGCGCTATTTTTCCCGCATACTGATTTAACCAAATTCCCGACGGTAACCTAAACAAAATTATGGGCTATGTGATTGCGATGGCGGGAAAAGGCGGCACAGGTAAAACCACGGTTGCCGCGCTGATTGCCGGGATTATCAAAGAAAAAAAAATAGGCTCGGTGCTGGCGATTGACGCCGACCCCAACAGCAATCTTGGCGAGCTTTTGGGCATCGAGGTCAAGGAAACCGTGGGCCAGATTTTAGATGAAATCTCCGCGCACCCGGAAAATATTTCCGCAGGCATGCCTAAAGACCGTTTTATTGAACTCAAGGTGCAATCCGCTGTCGGCGAAGGGCCGGGAGTTGACCTTTTGACGATGGGAAAACCCGAAGGGCCGGGATGTTATTGCTATGTCAACACTGTTTTGCGCGGGATAATAAGTAAATTAATCAAAGATTATGATTTTATTATTATTGATAATGAAGCCGGGCTGGAACATCTTTCGCGCCGCACCATTGGTTTTGCCGATGCCTTAGTGGTAATTAGCGACGCTTCCGGCGTAGGGCTTAAATCCGCCAGGAGAATCGCGGACTTGGCCAGAGAGTTAAAAATAGGCGTCAGAAATAGTTTTTTGCTGCTTAACCGCGCCAATGCCCATATTGACGCCAGGCGGCTTGAGGATCCGGGCTTGGTTTACCTGGGCAGGCTGCCTTTTGATACGGAGATTGAAAAGCTAAGTTTAAATTCTGAACCGTTAGCGAAGCTGAAAGATTCAAATCCGGTTTTGAATAACCTCAAAGAATTAGGGGAGAGAATATGGAAATGCAATTAGTAACTGAGCAATGGCCCGGGGTAATCTCAACGGTTAAAATCGGCGCGGTTAGGTCACAGGGCGGCACGCGCGCAAAAGTTATAGAGATTGGCGGCCAGAATAGTTTGCCTTTTTTATTTGAAGAAGGTTCTACCCCTTATAAACCGGTAATCGCGTTTGAAGTATGGGATATCCCGCCGGTAGATTGGCCGGGGGGATTAATGGAAATTTTTGGCAATCAAGCGCGCGACCCGCTGGCTTGGGCGCAGGCCTGCGTTAATGATTTTAAGGCGCAGGCGCTCTGCGTAAAATTGCAGGGAGCGCATCCTGACTCCGGAGATAAATCCCCCGAAGACGCAGCGCAATTTATCGCTGAACTTTTAAAAAAAGTAAATGTGCCTTTGATAATTTGCGGCTGCGGCGATGACCAAAAAGATAATTCGGTTTTACCGTTGGTTTCGGAAGCGGCCAGGGGAGAGCGCTGCCTGATCGGACCAGCGCTGCAGGATAACTATAAAACCTTGGCGGCCAGCGTTTTGGCTGACGGCCACAATCTGATTGCCGAAAGCCCCATTGATATAAATATTGCCAAGCAGCTAAATATCTTAATTTCTGATATGGGCCTGGGCCTTGAGCGAATCGTAATTAATCCGACTATCGGCGCTTTAGGTTATGGATTGGAATACGCTTATTCAATTATGGAGCGCGCCCGCCTGGCTGCCCTATCAGGAGATAAAACCCTGGCCATGCCGTTTATATGCTTTGTCGGACAGGAAAGCTGGAAGACCAAAGAGGCTAAAGAGTCGCTGGAACACGGGATTATCTGGGAGACAATTACTGCCACGGCCTTATTGCAGGCCGGCGCGGATATTTTAGTCATGCGCCACCCTAAGGCGGTAGAAAAAACCGGGAATTTTATTGATCAGTTATTTGCGGGTAATAAAAGGCAAGCATGTTTATAATCGGCGAACTAATTAACGGAATGTACGCGCAGATAGGCCGCGCGATAAAAGAGAAAGACAAGGCAAGCATTCAGGAATGCGCGCTTAGGCAGGTATCCTGCGGCGCGGATGCCCTGGATATTAATTGCGGGCCGGCGGCAAAGGAGCCCGCTGCCGATATGCCCTGGTTAGTTAAGGCGGTAGAGGAGGTTACCGATAAGCCGCTTTGTTTAGACTCCGGCAGGCCCCAGGTGATCGAGGCCGGCTTAAAGGCGGCGAGAAATAAAACCATAATTAATTCTACTACCGCTGACAGCGATAAATTAGAGGCGCTCGTGCCTCTGGCGAAAAGATTCAACTCTAAATTAATCGGAATAACCATAAGCGCAAAAGGCATTCCCAAAAATAAAGACCAGCGCCTTGAATTGGCGGCGGTAATCGCGGATTTTTGCGCGCAGAAAAATTTTCCTCTGGAAGACCTGTATCTTGATCCGATCCTTTTGCCGGTAAATGTCGCCCAAGAGCAAATCAAGGATATTTTAGCGACAATTCATGAGCTTAAGGCGGTTTCTTCCGGCAGCCTTAAGACTATCGTCGGCTTAAGCAACGTTTCCCAGGGGGCGAATGCAAGAGGTATAATTAACCGCACTTTTTTAGCTATGGCTATTGCATCCGGGCTGGATTCTGCTATACTAAATCCCCTGGATAAGGATTTAATGGACGCTTTAATTACTTCCGAAATGATTTTAAATAAAAATATCTATTGCGATTCATTCCTGGAGGCGTACAGGAAGAGCCAGCTTTAGGCGTTGATATAGTTTTGGCGGCGTAACTCAGTCTGATAGAGTAGTCGGCTCATACCCGATTTGTCACTGGTTTAAATCCAGTCGCCGCCACCAGATTTTGCCACGGCACAGATTGTCATAACTAAGAAGGAGCCCGATATGAAAAAAATCTTGGTTGTTGATGATGAAAAGGACGTGCGGGATTTAATTGCGGAGATGCTCTCTAAAAATAAGTTTTCTGTTTCTGCCGGCTCAACCGCTGAAGAAGCGGTAGCTATGGCAAAAACTAACAAACCCGACCTCATATTGCTGGACATCGCTATGCCGGGGATTGACGGTTACCAGGCCTGTGAAATGCTCAAGGCCAATCAGCATACAAAAAAAATACCGATAGTATTATTAACCGGCAAAGACCTTAAGTCTCAGGGCGTAATCAAGCATTGTGAAAATTTATTTGTCGCGGGGTTTATCTCCAAGACAGCTTCCTTAAAAGATATATTGGGGGATGTGAAAAAAGTCCTGCATATCGTTTAAACCCGCAATTTGCCGTCAGGCTCCGAATCCCGCGCAGATAAATTTCGCGCATCAGGCCAAAATCATTGAAAAATACCAGGGATATGCTACTATCAGGTTATGCTGAATAATGTGCGTAAAACCATAGGACGATATGGGTTGATTTCTCCGGGCGACCATATTTTAGCGGGTGTTTCCGGAGGCCCTGATTCTTTAGCCATGCTCTATGCGCTTCAGGCTTTAAGGAAGGAATTGAATCTGACTTTACATATAGGGCACCTGGACCATATGTTGCGCAGCGAATCGCCTAAAGACGCGCTTTTTGTCAAGAAACTCGGAGATAAATTCAATATACCGGTCAGCATTAAGGCGATAGATTTAAAATCCCGGCACAGTAAAGGCTCAATTGAAGAGTCCGGCCGCACGGAGAGGTTTAATTTTCTGATTAAACTGGCAAAAAAAATTAAAGCGGATAAAATTGCTTTGGGCCATAATCTTGATGACCAGGCGGAAACCGTGCTGATGCGTGTATTGCGCGGCACCGGGCTTTATGGCTTGGGAGGAATACTGCCTAAAAGAGAGATTGGCGGTATTTGCTTCATCAGGCCGTTAATTGAAATAAAACGCCAAGATATTGAGGCCTTCTTAAAACCCAAAACAATCAAGCCGCGGATTGATAAAACAAATTTTGAGGATATTTATTTTAGAAATAGGATCCGCCATTATTTACTGCCGATTTTAGAAGCCAAGTTTAATCCCGGGATAAAGAATGTTTTAGCTAACCTGGCGCAAAGCTCAAGCCAGGATTATGATTACCTGAAAAAAACCGCCGGCCGTATTCTCAAGGCAAGAAGGTCCGGATTAGCGCTTAAACCGCTGGTAAAATTACACCCGGCGATGCTAAACATGGTGATTCGCCGGCAGATCTGCGGTTTGCAAGGCAACACCCGCAGGATCAGTTTCCAGCATATAAAAGAGATTGAAGATATGCTATTTAATCGGCCCACAGGATCAATCGTCCACCTGCCTAAAGGCGTCAAGGTCCGGAAAACTCCAAAATCCCTGCATTTCTTCATTGGCTAAAGCCTGTAGTTTTCTCCTGAGCAGAAAACGCGCAATTCCATGCAGGATAAAATTAAATTTGATAACTAAGTTAATAAGGGGACAGTTCCTTCAGAACTCATTGGTGTGCAGAAAGATAAAAGGAAACGGTCCTGATAAAATGCTTGATTTTACGAGTGATTGATAATATAATGTTTAACAAAATTTCACGATCGTTTAAATGCAAAAAAGGACAACTTAAAATGGCTAATCCGCAAGCGTCAAAAAAGAAAAATGGCATTATGAAACGTTTCCCTTTTGGCTGGATTTTTGCTTTTATTATCTTTATCCTGCTGATTAATTCTTTTAATCTTCCTATTAACGGGGTCCCCAAGGAGATTACCTACAGCAGTTTTTACAAAATACTTAAGGACGACCCGGCCCAAATAAAATTCCTTACTAAAACCGAAACTATCCTGCAAGGCGATTTTACCAACGGCTCAAAGTTTTTCGTGAATATTCCCGATAACGATAATGACTTGCTGGCGTTAATGCGCCAGAATTTGAAAAGTTTTGAAATTAAGCCCGCGCGCACATTCTGGGTCTCGTTGTTATTTAACCTGGGGCCGATATTATTGCTGATTTTTTTCTGGTGGATGATGGCGGCTAAAGGCGAACAACTGGGCAACCGGGTTATGTCGTTTGGCAAAATTAAGCCAAAAATCCAGGGCGGCACGGAGAAAACCACATTTAATGACGTTGCCGGGGTTGACGAGGCCAAGGAAGAATTAAAGGAAGTTATTGAATTTTTGATTGACCCTAAAAAGTTCCAGAAGCTCGGCGGTAAAATTCCTAAAGGGGTTATCCTGGTCGGGCCTCCGGGTTGCTGCAAGACTCTGATTGCCCGGGCTGTTGCCGGGGAGGCCGGGGTGCCGTTTTTCAGTATGTCGGGTTCGGATTTCGTAGAGATGTTTGTGGGCGTCGGCGCCAGCCGCGTGCGCGATCTTTTTGAGCAGGGCAGAAAGGCCGGAAAGGCTTCCGGAAAAGGGGCGATTATATTTATTGATGAAATTGACGCTGTCGGCCGTTTGCGTTTTTCGGGGATCGGCGGAGGCCATGATGAAAGGGAACAGACTTTGAACCAGCTTTTAGTTGAAATGGATGGTTTTAGCGCGCAGGAGGGGTTAATCCTGAATGCCGCGACCAACCGCCCGGATACCCTGGATCCGGCTTTAATGCGCCCGGGCAGGTTTGACCGCACGATTATCGTTAACTTGCCGGATATTAAAGGCCGCGAAGAGATACTTAAAGTGCACACGCGTAAAATCAAACTTGCTCCCGAAGTCAATTTAAAAGCGGTAGCCAGCCAGACGCCGGGATTTACCGGAGCGGATCTGGCTAACCTTTGCAATGAAGCCGCCCTGATGGCCGGCAGAAATAATAAGGAAGCCGTGGAAGAGATTGATTTTGATAAATCCGTAGAGCGGGTGTTGATGGGGCCGGAAAAAAAGAGCCATATTATTTCCAAGAAAGAAAAAGAGATTACCGCCTTGCATGAATCAGGCCACGCGTTATTATCGCTGCTTTTGGCGGAAGTGAATCCCTTGAAAAAAGTTTCAATTATCCCCCGCGGTTTGGCCGGAGGTTATACCTTTACTCCCCCTCTGGAAGACAGGCACTATTGGACAAAAAAAGAATTAATTGCGGAGATCACCATGATTTTAGGCGGCCGGGCTTCGGAGGAGGTAAACTTAAGCGAAGTAACTACCGGAGCGCAGAATGATTTGGAGGTGGCTACCGGTATGGCCAGGCGCATGGTTACGCAATTTGGCATGTCGGAGAAACTCGGGAATATTACTTTAGGCAGGAGGGAAGGGCTGGTATTTTTAGGCCGCGACATAATGGAAGAAAAAAACTACAGCGAGGAAACTGCGCGCATAATTGATGAGGAGGTAAAGGCCATAGTTTCTTCGGCTTACTTAAAAGCGACCAATCTCTTGAAAGATAATTTAGATAAGCTAAAACTGCTTTCTACGGCGCTCACGGAGAAAGAGGTTTTAAGTGGGGAAGACGTTAAAAAGCTTTTGGGGATCAATAAAAGCGACTTGGCGTAAATTAGAGTTATGCGCATACTCAAACTTCAGCCTCAGGAAGCTAAGAATTTAATGCGGGAAATCGGGGTTGACCCCTGCGGCATTAAAATTATGTTCCCCAAGGCTATTGCTTACCCCATACTTTTAGACGATATTTCAAATATCGCGGCTAATATCTTAAAACAGGAACTTCTTGCTTTGAGGGCAGACGCAGCCCTCGCCCGGGGTTCCTTGACCGGCCAGGTTAAGCGCACGAAATGCCTGATGCTGGCTAACCTGTCGCAATTTAATCAATTAATAGAAAAGCTTAACCGGCAGCCTTTTGGTTTAGGGGGGTTGGCCAAGCGCCTGGCGGAAACCATAAAAAATTATCAAAAGGATAAATTTGAAATTGAGTTAGGCAGGTTTAAATTAAATCTGGGAGCACATGTCCGGATTATGGGCATTTTAAACCTTACTCCGGACTCTTTCAGTAATGACGGGCTGTATTATCTGCTGGCCAAGAAAAATTTAGCAAAAATCCTGGAGATCGCGCAAAAGCTATGCGTTGATGGCGCCGATATTCTGGATGTCGGCGGTGAATCCAGCCGCCCCGGGGCCTGCCCCATAACCGTTAAACAAGAGATCCAGAGGGTTATTCCGGTTGTAAAATTATTGGCTAAATCAATCAAAATCCCGATTTCGGTTGATACTTATAAACCGCAGGTAGCTGATGCCGCGCTTTCTGCCGGGGCGGTGTTAGTTAATGATATTTCCGGGCTGCGTTCTCTTAAAATGGCAAAAATTATCGCCAAGCATAAAGCCGCGGCCGTGCTGATGCATATGCGGGGCAAGCCGGCTACCATGCAGAATAGCGTCCATTATAATTGCCTGATCCCCGAGATTATGCAGTCTCTATCAATTTCAATTAAACGCGCGGAAGATTCCGGAATTAATCCGGATAAAATTATTATTGATCCGGGGATTGGTTTTGGCAAGGAGCTTAAACATAATCTGCGGATATTGGAACACCTGAGCGAATTTAAAGTTTTAGGCAAGCCGATTATGGTCGGAACCTCGCGTAAATCTTTTATCGGTAAAATTACTAAAACCCCGCCCGGGCAGAGAGTTTTCGGCAGTATTGCCAGCTGCGTTTGGGCAGCGCTCTCCGGCGCGCAAATCGTGCGGGTGCATGATGTCAGGGAAACTAAACAGGGATTAATAATTATTAATACGCCCAGAGGCGCAGGCTATGCATAATTTGGTCCTTTACTGGAAACCATTAACGGAAATACTGATCCTTTGGTTTATTCTTTATCAAATACTGCTTTTTTTTGAGGGGACCCGCGCCGGCCAGGTTTTACGCGGGATTATTATTCTTTTTTCGGCTTTCTTTGTATTCCAGAAATTCAATTTTACGGTTTTAGATTGGCTGCTTAAAAAATTATTCGGGATTTCGGTTATCGCCCTATTAGTAATTTTTTACCCCGAAATCAGGCAAGGCCTGGCAAAATTAGGCAAACGCGGGATCTTTCAGTCAAATTTAAAAAAAGAAGAGTTGGATTTGGTCTTAGGCGAAATCACCGAGGCCTGCGAAAATTTATCGCGCAATAAAATCGGGGCGTTGATTGTCATTGAGAAAATTGATCCGCTGGCCTCTTATATTCAAAGCGGAGTCAATATTGACGCGCGCGTTTCTTCCGAACTGATTCAGGCAATTTTTACTCCCAATAACCCTCTGCATGACGGGGCAATGGTCATCCAGGATAAACGCATCAGATCCGCGGGATGTATATTGCCCCTGACGCAAAAACAGGAGATTAACCGGGTTTTTGGCACCCGCCACCGGGCGGCTATCGGCTTAAGCGAAGAAACCGACGCGATGATTATTGTCGTTTCGCAGGAACGCCAGGATATTTCTTTGGTGTATAAGGGCAAGATGCATAAGGATTTAAGCCAGCTGGAATTAAGCCAGAAGATTAAGGAGATTATTAATTTTAATAAATGATTACGCCTAAACAAAAATTTTTGGAAAGAATCTATAGTTTTATAACCTTTCATCCCTGGTTAAAACTGATTGCTTTGGCGCTGGCGGTGATCACCTGGTTTTACGTCAGGGGAGAAAGAATTTTGTCTCCTTAATATGCCTAAGCTGGGAATAAATATTGACCATGTCGCAACCTTGAGGCAGGCGCGCAAAGGGGTGTTTCCCAGCCCGCTTGAAGCGGCAATGATCTGCCAGAAATCCGGAGCAGATAGCATTGTCGCCCATCTCAGGGAAGACCGCCGCCATATTCAAGAAGCAGATTTAATCCGGTTAAAGAAAAACCTGAAGATAGGCTTAAATCTTGAGATGGCTTTATCTAAAGATATAGTAGATTTTGCGCTTAAACTCAGGCCGCGTCAGGTAACCTTAGTCCCGGAAAAAAGGCAGGAACTTACCACTGAAGGCGGCCTGGACGCAATTGGCAACGCGCCTAAAATTAAATCTGCTTTAAAAAAATTTAACGCCCGAAGAATTGCCGTAAGCTTGTTTATTGACCCGGACCTTAAACAAATAAGCGCTGCCGGGGATTGCGGCGTAAAAATTATAGAGATTCACACCGGCAGTTTTGCCGAAGCAAAAACTAAAAACGGGATTAAGAAGTCGTTGCAAAAGGTTTTGAATGCGGTTATTTTTGCTCAGGGTATCGGCTTAACGGTAAACGCCGGCCATGGACTGGACTACGTTAATGTCCGGCGCCTGGCGAAAATCAAGGGAATTAACGAATTAAATATCGGTTATGCAATTGTCTGCCGCGCGTTGTTTACGGGTTTAAGCGCGGCGGTTAAACAAATGAAAAGGTTGGTTAAATAATATGCTTATCGGCACCGGGGTGGATATTACCGAAGTCAGCCGCATACGCAAAGCGATAGAGAAATGGGGCGATGACTTTTTATCGCGCGTATTTACTAAAGAAGAAATTAAAGGCGCTTCGGCCAAAACTTCTTATTATCAGCATCTGGCCGGAAGGTTCGCCGCCAAGGAGGCTGTTTTTAAGGCTGCCGGAGACAGCCGGTTATCCTGGCAGGACATACAAATATCAAATGACGCCGAAGGCAAGCCCGTATGTTTGTTT
>Ga0172375_10008039_pt1 | contig 14292 bp, 8 predicted proteins | sample LakKiv1m_FD_114537 | JGI IMG/M metagenome (GOLD analysis project Ga0172375, IMG submission 114537) | Freshwater microbial communities from Kabuno Bay, South-Kivu, Congo - kab_092012_11.1m | ecosystem: Environmental > Aquatic > Freshwater > Lake | place: Democratic Republic of the Congo... | reverse complement strand
CTCGGCATGGAAGTCCCGGGCCGCGTCCGAGACCTTGCCCCCAGGGCCTTCCAGGCGGACCTCGAGGCCGGTCGAGTCACACAGGTGGGCGCCGTTGCCCCAGCCCACGACGAAATCCAGCGTGCTCCCCTTGGACAGCGTGACCTTCCCGGCGTAGTCCGCCTTGGGCCCCTGGCCCTGCAGGTTGATCCACCCGTCGAACCGGGCCCGGCCGTCCTGCAGCACGTGGACGTCCGTGGTCGTGGGCGCCTCGTCGATGCCGCGGAAGGTGGCGGTGATGGCCACCTCGCCGGCCTCCGGCGCGGTCCAGCGCACGACACTATACTCGCCCTTGGGCCCGGGGTGGAAGGCGAGGGCGCCCGGCTCCCAGCGGATCCTCGCCAGGGCACACGCCTTCTCCGACGCGTTGTGGGAGACGCACGGGTCCGGGCCGCCGACCTCCGAGGAGGACCAGTTCCGCATGCCGGCCAGGGGGTCCTCCTGAGCGGGCGCCGACCGCAGCAGCCACTCGGGGTGCTGTTCGTAGAGCCACGTACCCGGCATGACCCGTTCCGGCTCGAACCAGACGAGGATCTTCACCCCCTTGGCATGGGCATGGTCGCTGATGGGGCGGAGACCCTTGGGGAAGCGTTTGGGGTCCACCTCCCAGGTGCCGACCTGGGGCCAGCCCTGCTCCTGGATGTACCAACCGGCGTCCATCCACCAGTAGTCGAGGGTGAGACCCTCCTCGAGGTACCGGTCGATATGCATGATCTGGTTTTGCTCGTTGGCCTTGATCATCTCCTCGTAGGCCCGGGAGCTGGAGGCCACGAACTGCGGCGGCGGCAGCTTCCCGCCGGGCTTGGGCATGCTATGCGCCATCATCCAACGCCGCCAGAGGTTCTGCGAGCGCGGGTAGTCGCCCTGCCAGAACTGCAGAACCACCAGCGGCGAGCGCACCTCCTCTCCCGGGAGCAGGCTGGCCCGCAGCACCTCCTGCCCGGCGCGCAGGCGCAGACCCCGGCCGGTGTCGCGCGTGAACTCGGCGGCCCATTGGCCCGGCCAGCCCACCGCGAGGATCAGCCCCGCGTCGCCGTACTGCAGGTTGAAGTAGGACCAGTCGACATTCGTGGGGCGCCCGCCAGCCCCTCCGAAGCGCGCCGTGGCGCCCGGAGGCAGAGGCGTCTCCCGCGGCCCGTAGTCGGAACGGTTCGCCTGCGAGCCGGCCGCGTGGTGCAGGAGGAACTCGGTCTCGCCGGGGCGTTCCCAGGCCAGGTCCAGGGCCCGTAGATCCTCCAGCATGGGCGCGGGTCTGTCACCCAGGTTCCGCATGTACAGCGTCCACTCGACGACAGGGAAATCCCGGTACTCGACCGCCTCGCAGCGGAGTTCCAGCCGTGTCTGGGGGTCCGTGTAACGAATCGTGCGGCGGAGCCGCGCGGCATCGATGGCCTCACGGAGTTCGCGGCGCTCCCAGGTCGCCAGCAACTCCCCGGACCGCTTCCCCCCAACCACGAACGAGAAGGGCAGGGCGGCCGGCGCCGGGCTCCCCAGCCGTTCGGCCGCAAAGCGCCGGGCGGCATCCAGTTCCGGCCCGGCCGGCGCTACGGCCGCCGCGCAGTGACTGAGCCCCAGGATGACCGCACACGTCGCCAGCGACGGGCTGGCTTGAAGTGCTGTTCGGACCGCCATGCTCGTGACCCCCTGTTGGCAAGCTGTGGAGACGTGGCACACTCCCGTCGTCCGCTGCCGCTACCATGGCCCGTGCCGACGCGAACGCCAGCCAGTTCCGCCGCTGCGGCCACCGCGCGGGTTCGAGTTCGCGGGGCGGGCCACTAGGGTAAGGCCCCATGCCAGTGCAGTTCCCGCGATTCCACAGCGTCTCCTTCACCTATGCCACGATGACCCGCCCTCTCTCAGCCGGGATCGAGGCGCATTTCCCTCTGGGCTGGATCGGGGTTGTGGGCGCCGACGGCGCCGCCATGGCCGACGGACAGCGCACAGCGCGCCGGCAGGCGCAATGCCGGCGGGTCCACTGGCGCCATCGCAGGGCCCCAGATGCCTGTTTGGCGATCGGCCGGGATGTGGGTCGTCATTTCCGCCCGCCGGTACTAGGCTATGGATCGACGTGAGTGTGAGAACCGGACCGCCAGGGTCCGCGGCAACGGCGAAAGGGGTCCCCATGAGCAGCGCAGCAGCGACCGCAGGCAAGCCGGTGGTGGTGGTCTGGTCGGAGGGCACGGCACCCAAGGACGTCTACCCCGCCGACATCAACGGAGCCATCGCCGACGGGCTCAGGGCAGCCCTGCCGGACTGGGAGGTGGTCAAGGCCAGCCTGGACGACCCCGAACAGGGTCTGCCGTCGGCCCTGTTGGCTCGGGCCGACGTGCTCATCTGGTGGGGGCACCAGCGCCATGGACAGGTCAAGGACGAACTCGTGGCCCAGGTCGACCGGCGCGTACGCCAGGAAGGCATGGGCTTCATCTCCCTGCACTCATCCCACTACGCCAAGCCGAACAAGGTGCTCATGGGCACGCCGTGCTCATGGGGCGCCTACGTGGGTGACTCCACCACCCTGAAGATCACCGTGAGCGCGCCGCAGCACCCCATCGCCGCCGGCGTCCGCGACTTCACCATCGTCCACCATGAGCGCTACAGCGACCCCTATGCCGTGCCGCCGGCGGAGACCATCGTCTTCGAGGGCGTGGCAGCGCTCAAGGACGGCCGCACGGACGCCTCCAAGCAAGGCTTCTGCTGGCAGGTGGGCAGGGGTCGCATGTTCTACTTCCAGGCGGGGCATGAGACGAACCCCGTATTCATGGACGCAAACGTGCGGCGGATCGTGGCCAACGCGGTACGCTGGGCGGCGCCATCCCGCTAGCAGACCTCCGCCGCAGACCGGCCATCTGTCCCACCCGCAGTCCTACTCGCACACACAGCACCAGCCGCCGGCGCTCCCGCCGCGACGGCCCGCCGCATCCGCGTGCACGTGGTGCGCATTGCCGGCATGTCGGACTGCCACATGGGCGGCTCCATGTCCATCGCCGAGATCCTGGTGGCACTCTACTTCCGCGTCCTGCGGGTGAACCCTCAGGACCCCACGTGGGACGGCCGGGATTACCTCACCCTCAGCAAGGGCCACTGCGTTCCGGGTCTGGATGCGGCCCTGGCTCTGCGCGGGTCCCTCCCCGAGGCCATGCTGACGACCCACCTGGAGCCCGGCAGTTTCATTACCGGCCACGCCTGTGCGCGGTTGACGCCCGGCATCGATGTCTCCACGGGGGCCCTCGGGCACGGCCTCTCCACCGGCGTCGGTGCCGCGCTGGGCACCCGCATGGACAAGGCCCCCAACCGCGTGTTCGTCATCCTGGGCGACGGCGAGCTGCAGGAGGGCTCCAACTGGGAAGCGGCCATGGCGGCCAGGCACCATGGCCTGGACCGGCTGACGGCCATCGTGGACCGCAACCGCTACCAGACTGGCGAGACCGAGAAGATGATGCGCCTGGGACCCCTGGCGGACAAGTGGCGCGCCTTCGGTTGGGCCGTGCGCACCATCGATGGCCATGACATGGTTCAGATCCTGGACCGCCTCGAGGCGTTGCCCTTTGAGGCCGGCCGACCCTCTGCCATCATCGCCAACACCGTGAAGGGCAAGGGCGTGGCCTCCATCGAGACCCACCCCATGGCCCGCTTCGATGCGCCCCGGCTCCAGGCGGCGCTGCGCGAGCTGGGCGAGCCGGCGACGGAGGTGAGCCATGGCCAAGGGGTTCGGCGGTATCCTGCTGGAGCGCGCCCATGCGGATTCGCGCCTGTGCGGGGTGAGCTGTGGCTGCTGGGGCTTCCTGGGGCCGCTAGCCCGGGACTTCCCCGAGCGTGCCATCGAGGTTGGCATCGCCGAGCAGGACCTCATCGGCGTGGCGGCGGGCCTGGCCCTGCGCGCGGTCACGGTGACGAACCCGGCGCGGCGGTTGGCAGGCCCCGACCAGTGCCCGGATGACCCGTCAGAACGCGATCCGGCCCGGGGTGGCGTCACCCTCGAGGGTATCGGCGCCCAGGGGCGTGACCGGCGCTCCGCTCAGGAAGACGGGCTTGCCACGCCGCAGCCGGACGCTCACGTCACCCGCGCCGGCCGTCTGCAGCGCCTCTCCCATGAGGTTGGTCACCGTCACCTCCCCGGCCACTCGGCAGCGCAGGGCCACGGTCGCCGCCGGGCACCAGACGGCCAGGACCCCGCCCCGCTGCAGCGCCCACACTCCGGCAGGGAAGTCCTCGCGGGCGGTGAACGCGCCCTGGTTCAGCCGCCGCAGGACCATCAGCAGGGCCCGGTAGGCCGGCTTTGGCCGCAGGTCGCCGGTCAGCACGCCGAAGTTGTCCTCGTGGTAGAACGGGTCCGGGCCATCCGAGCGGAAGTCGTACCAGCTCATGCTGCCCACGGCGCCGCTGGCCATGGCCGAGAGGTAGCAGCGGGCCAGCAGTTCAGCCTGCTCGCGCTCGGGGGTACCGCCGATCTGGGTGGGCCAGCCCATCTCGGTGATCCACACAGGCCGCCGACCCACCTGCTCCGACACCTGGCGCAGCTCGGCGACGAACTGCCGTTCGACGAGTCCCCCGCGGTAGGGGTGAATGGTCAGGATGTCGAACGGAGCCCCGGCCTCCAGCACGCGCTGGACAAAGGCCCGGTCGATGCCGGCGGTCGAGACCCCCAGCACCTTGGCCTCCGGATCCGCCGCCTTGATGGTCTCGTAGGCCCGCCGCAGCATGACGGGGTAGAGCTCCTTCGGGCCGCTCCAGAAGAAGATGTTGGGCTCGTTGTAGATCTCCCAATGCCGGATCCGGCCCTTGTAGCGCTCGACCAGGGCTCGGGCCCAGCGGCAGTAAGCCTCGATGCCCTCGACGCTGTACGAGGGGTAATGTGGGTTCCAGTAGGCCAGGAGCGCATAGACGCAGATGCCGTGCCGCGCAGCCGTGTCGACCAGCGCGTCGTAGAAGCTGAAGTCGAACTGCCCCGGCGCCGTCTCGATCCGCTGCCACTGGAACTCCTCGCGGCTCCACTTGACCCCGGCAGCCTGGGCCAGGGCGGCGACCCGGTCCATCGAGGCATGGCCCGCCGGGTCGTTGCCGTTGCGGTACAGGTAGACGCCCATGCCCCAGGGCGAGTCAGGCTCGAGGGCGGCGCTGCCGGCATCGGGTGCCGGCCCGGTCCAGCCCGCGGTGGCCGGGTCCGGCCGCAGCCCAGGCTGCTCCCAAGTGAAGGTCACGTCGGCAAACTGACGGTCGGCGGGCACTTCGGCCGCCACGGCAAAGCCCTTCCTCGCGCCCAGGGCCGGCAGCTCCCCGTCCAGGGTCCGTTCGGCCAGGACGCTGTCCTCCCAGTCGCGGAAGACGGCCTTTAGCACACCGCGGACGGGCTGATCGGTCACGTTCCAAGCCGCGCAGGTGGCGTTCAGCCTCCGCTGGCCCCCAGCCAGGCCGCCATCGCTCAGCCCGGCGTGCAGCGTGACGGTCCGGTCCGCAGGGAGCTCCGTCACGCAGGCCAGGCCGAGCAGCTCGACACTGCCCGCCAGCGCGCCCCCCGCGGGCGGCTCCAGCACCAGCCCCGTGACCCGCAGCGGCGGCCGCACCACGCCGTCGTCCTCCCCGCCGGAGTGCTCCCAGCCCTCGGGCGGCGTGGGCACCGCGAAGGTCTGCTCGCCCCCGGTCAGCGTCCCCAGGCGTCGCCGGAAGCCCTGGAAGTGCGAGCCCAGCTCAAGCGTGAGCACGGCCCCGGGCATCCCGCCACGCAGCTTCAGCCTCACCTCGCGCGGGTTGCCGAACAGGGAGATGGAGTGGCTGAGCCGGGCGCTGCTGCCCTCGGTCCGCCAGCGCGCGCCGGCCAGTCCGCCGCCATTGGCCCAGAAACCGCTCCCATCGGCGAAAGCGGTGACCTGGTACTCCCCGCGGTAGCGCGCGACCGTTCCCCCCTCGGGTTCGCCCAGCTCGGCGACCACAGCGGCGATCTCCACCACGCCGGTGAGATTGAGCAGGCCCTGGCGGTCCAGAACGATCCCGATCTGGGTCAGCGGTGACGCGAAAACGCCGTCGTTGGTCCCGCCCCAGTGGACGCTCCAGCCGCCGTAACCCACCTCCAGGTCCTGCCAGCCCGAGTGGTCGTAGAAGGTCGCCTTCTGGAAGGTCTGCCCACCGCCATCGGTCATGCGGATCGTGACGCTGGCCTCGGCCGGCTTGCGCAGTCTCAGGCGCCACCGCCGTACGGGCTGGGGCGGGTCCAGCCGGCGGTAGCAGGCCACGTACGCCCCGCCGCCGGTGAAGTCGTAGTGCAGGCGCAGCACGCCCTCGGCAGCGACCTCGAGGCGACCGGTGGCCCCGGGAAACTCGCCACCCTTGGAGAAGATCCACGAGGCGTCGTCGGCAGCGGCGGGCGACAGGCGGAGGTCCTGGGCCAGCGCGGCCCCGGTCGGGATGAGCAGGCTCAGCAGCATCAGGTTCTTCACGCTGGCTCCTTGTGCCCAGGGCTATCTCTTTCCGGCTTGCGCTCGCGGTCTCCCGGCCTTGTGATCTGCCGCGCGCCGGTGTAGGCTAACGCAGCCTGTGTATTGCCGCAAGCGGCCGCCCGCAGACAGCCCCGCCGGTTACCGACCGGCGAGCCCTGGAGACACGATCGCCATGGAAGACCTCTGCCTGCACGCCATCGAGGCCGCCCGACGAGGCAACGTCACCTACGCGGACGCCCGCTTCGTCGCCCTCCGCGACCAGTGGCTCGCCACGGAAGACGAACGCGTCAGCGGCATCTCGGACTCCGAGTCCACCGGCCTGGGCATTCGTGTCCTCATCGATGGGGCCTGGGGCTTCGCGGCCACTGCCAACCTCGGCCGCGAGGCCGTTGCCGCCGCCGCCGCCGAGGCCCTGCGCATCGCCTGCGCCAACCGCGCCATCCGCCGGCCAGACGGCGTGCGCTGGGCACGGGAGCCAGCCCACCAGGCCGTCTTCCGCACACCGGTCGCGCAGGACCCCTTTGCCGTGCCGCTGGAACGGAAACTGGACCTGCTGCTGCGCACGAATGCCGGGGTCCTGGCCGTGAAAGGCGTCCGGAAGTGCCACTCTCATATGCACTTTCGACGCCAACACAGGTTCCTTGCCACGACCGATGGGACGCTGGTGGAGGGCGAGGTGGTGACGAGCACCGCCCGTTGCACGGCAACCGCCGTCGACGCGAGCACTGCCAAGACGCGTTACCTCGAGGCGCCTGCGGCCAATGCGGGCTATGAGCATATTGAGCGGACGCCGTTCCTGGCCGAGGCCGAGCGGGTCGGCAGCGAGGCTGTGGCCCACCTCAGCGCCAAGCCCTGTCCAGTGGGCGAGAAGGACCTGGTGCTGCATCCGACGCACCTGGCCCTGACCATGCACGAGTCCATCGGCCACGCCACCGAACTGGACCGCGTCCTGGGCATGGAGGAGAGCCTGGCCGGGTCCTCCTTTGCCACCCTGGACCAGCTCGGCAAGCTGCGCTATGGCTCGGGGCTCATGACCATCACCTGCGACAACACGCTGCCCGGCGGCCTGGCCACCATGGGCTTCGACGACGATGGGGTCCCCGGCCAGCGCTGGGACCTCATTCGTGATGGCCTCCTGGTGGACTACCAGACCGACCGCGAGACCTGCCATGCCATCGGCGCCGAGCGGTCCCACGGCAGTTGCCGGGCCGACTCCTGGGCCTCCATACCCATCATCCGCCAGTCGAACTTCGGCCTGGCCCCCGGCAAGACCCCGCTGACCCCCGAAGAGCTCATCGCCGACACCAAGGACGGCATCTACATCGACGGCATGGGTTCCTTCTCCATCGACCAGAAGCGGCAGAACTTCCAGTTCGGCGGGGATTGCTTCTGGGAGATCCACAATGGCAAGCTCACCGGGATGCTCAAGGACGTCACCTACCAGGCCATCACCACCGAGTTCTGGCGCTCCCTGGACGCGGTCTGCGACCAACGCTTCTGGATGTCCATCGGGGTGATGAACTGCGGCAAGGGCGACCCCATGCAGATCGCGCAGATGTCCCATTCCGCGGCGCCGTGTCGGTTCCGCAGGATTCGGGTGGGAGGTGCCCGATGATCCCCAGAGACCAGGCCTTCGCGGTGCTCGCTTCAGCCCTGGGTGCGGCCACTGCCGAGAGCACGACGGCGTGGCTTGACGGCAGGCTCTTCGGCTCCACGCGCATCGCCGACAACGCGGCGACGCAGTGCCTGCGCCGCCGGGACGCCTCGCTCTACGTTTCCTCTGCCTACGGCCAGCAGCACGCCTCGGCGTCCACGAACGACCTCAGCCCTGAGGCCAGCCGCGAGGTGGTCCGCCGGGCCGAAGCTGCCGCCAGGCTCTCGCCGCCGGACACCGAGTTCATGCCGCCCCTGCCCGCCGAGGAGGCGTCCCGCTACGCGCAGATCGAGGACTGGTGCCAGGCCACCGCAGACCTGCCGCCGGAACGCGCGCCACGCGAGCTGGAACCAGGGATCGCCGAGGTCCGCCGCCTGGGACACCGCCTTTCCGGCGCCTACACCCATAGCGCAGGCTTCTGCGCCTTTGCCAACTCCAACGGCCTCAGAGGCTACCACCGTTCGACAGAAGCCAGCATCCGCGCCACGGTCCTGGCCGGTGATGGCAGTGGCTGGGCCCAGGCGACCGCCAGCTCAGCCGCAAGCCTGGACGTCACCGGTGTGGTCCGCGAGGCCCTGCAGATCGCCCTGGACTCGCGTCACCCGAGCGACATTGAGCCCGGCAAGTACACGGTCATCCTGCGCCCGGCCGCCGTGCAGGAGATGCTGCCGTGGTACATGGTCTGCGACGCCAAGGCGACCGACGAGGGACGCACCTTCCTGCGCGGCAAGCTTGGCCAGACGGTGTGCTCCAAGCGCATCGCCCTGCGCTCGGACCCCTTGGACCCACGCTGCCCCGGGAGCCCTTTTGTCGGCGACGGCCTGGCCGCCGAACCCGTCGACTGGGTGCGCAACGGCGTGCTCACCAACCTCTGCCGGTCGCGCTACTGGGCGCAGAAGACCGGCCTGGCGCCTTCCCGGGGCCCCACCAACCTTATCCTCGATGGCGGCGACGCCTCCCTCCAGGACCTCATCGCCGGCACCGAGCGCGGCATCCTCGTCACCCGCTTCTGGTACATCCGCGTCGTCGACCCCATGACCAGCCTGCTGACCGGCATGACCCGGGATGGGTTGTTTCTCATCGAGGACGGTCGTATCACACGTCCGCTCAGGCAGTTGCGCTTCAATGAGAAGGTGCTGGCGGCGCTGAGCAACGTCGAGGCCATGGGCCGGCCTGAGCGCATCGAGGGCTGCCTGGTGCCGACCCTGAGGATCCGCGACTTCACCTTCTCCAGCACGACGAAGTTCTGAGCGGCGGACGACGGGCACCCGCGGCGATCCGGCGTCCGAGGTAGGCCGCCGGCCCTGCCCTCCAGGCACGGGGTGGCAGACGGCGCTCAGGAGGGCGGGCACGGGCCCTCCCCAGGGCAGGCCGGCGCGGCACCGGCAGCGGCCTGCCCCGCCGCCGAGGGGATCGGACCGATCGGACGGATCCGCCAGATCACCCCAGCGTCCTCACTTCGCCGGCCGTGTGACGGCCAGCTTAACGCTTTTCCAGATGCCGCCCGCGAGGGCGTCATTTCGGACCCGGACGGCGATGACGTTGGGCTGACCGGGTTTCAGAACACCGGTCACGTCCACGGCGAAGCGCTCGTCCCAGCCGATGTCGGGCGGCTCGGTGTGGGCGCCGACCTTCCTCCCGTTCACCCACACCGTGGCCTGTTCGTCGACGGCGCCGAACCAGAGCCGGAGCCGGGCCCCCTTGGGCATGGTAACCGCGGGAGCATCCCAGGTCAGGCGGTACCAGGCTTCCCCCATGCACCGTACCTCCTGCTCATCCCAGAACCTGCCGATCTGGAGGTTACGCCACTCGCCGACCTCCGGGCCGGGCTTCTGCCAGCCGGCGCGGGCGCCGCGCCGCTCGGGGTCCGTCCGGAAGCGCCAGGTCAAGGGCAGGTCGGCAACGAGGTCGTGGCTCGCGCGCAGGTCGCCGAAGGTCTCCTCGTCGCCGTAGCCGGATTGCTTGGCGGCCTGGGGTACGGGCGGCGCGGGACCGTCTCCCCGGGCCAGGCGCGCCACGGCCCGCCCGTCGTCCAGGGGACGCGGGTTACGGACGCGCAACAGGGCCTCGCGGTAGGCCTCGGGGAGGCGCTCGTTGGTCCACCAGCGGGGGTGCTCCGTGTAGACCCAGACGTAGCGGTCGGCGACCTCGAGGCCGCAGCACACGGAGTACTCGAACTCCTCGGGGGTGAAGTAGTTCTGGCTCAGGTCGTCAGTGTGCCAGGCCTTGGCGCCGTAGCGGTTGTCCATCCAGATGCCGAAGCCGAGGCGAACGTGGCGGCGATACTGGGCCGGGTTGCCCGTCTGGCGCACGAGAGCCTTGAGGACCGTCTCGCGGGCCTTGGCGAACTCCGTGTGGGTGCGGTAGCTGTAGGCGCCCTCGAAGGCGTCCACCAGCGTCGCCCCGTCGGTCGCGGTATCGAACATCCCGTCCAGCAGGTTCTTGAGGAGGCCGTAGGAGACCCTGCTGCGGTCGCCGCCAACGCCGGTGATGCCATAGCCGTAGGTCAGTAGGACGGTGATGTCTGGGTAGTGCCGGCTGAAGGCCTGCATCAGGGCCTGCCCGCGTTCGCGGACCTTGGCCTCGTAATCGGCGAAGCTGCGGGTCTCGCGGTGTGCCTGCTTGGGGTAGCTGAACAGGGGTTCGTTGTACATCTCGATGTCGAACATCAGACCGCGGCAACCGCCGTCGCGGGCGAACTGCCCGGCCAGCTCGGCGTTGTGCAGCACCACGGCGAAGGCGGCATCGTCGAACCAGTCCACGTTGCCAGGGCAGACGTTGAAGCGCAGGAAGTTCTCCGTCAGCCGGCGGAGCTGGCCCTGGGCCGCCTTGAGGTCGGCCAGGCTCTCGGCAAGGTCGGCCGCCTCGAACCGCGTTGCCCCCCAACACTCCCAGGCGAAGTTGCTGCGCTTGCCGCCGCGCACGGCCTCGGCGTGGAAGATCACCCCGTCAAAGCCGTAGGTGTCCATCCGGGCGGCGTTGGCCCTCATGAAGGCTGGCGTCGGCTCATCCCAGCCCCACTCGATGAGCTTCTTCTCTGGGCTGATGCGCACCGTCCGGCCGGCGCCCCGCTCCAGGTGCGCGCATCCTGCCGCCAACAGGGCCACCACCCCTGCCGCAAGCCAGCGCCGCATGTCCATCGCCCATACCTCCTTGGTCAGGGTCCGGCAGGTTGCGGAGGACCTGCCCTCCAGGCGGGTCCCCCCGCCGCGCACACTCCCCGCGTCCCGACGGCGAGAGGGTCACAGGAACCTCAGCGCCGAGGTGTCCCCATGGCGGTAGACGCCGGCGGGGACGCGCTCCAGCTCGCGGTAGTCCACCGGCCTGGGCGTCCCATCCGAGCCGACCAGGAACACCTCGATCCGGTCGGGGTCGTTCTCGCCGCGCCCACGCTCGTTGGCCACGCGATAGAGACCGACGTGGCGCGGGTCGTGCCCCATGATCCAGGTGCCGATGGCGTCCACCGCGACCGCGTTCAGGCCGGCAACGAGGGTGTTCCCGAGCCGGTCATGGCCACGCCGGAAGCCGGTCCCGTCACGGATGGTGCAGCCCTCGAGCAGGTGCAGGTCAGGCTGCACCGCGGCCAGCAGGTCCACGGCGCGCTGCACGTAAGCCTCGTCCCGCCGCCCGTTCGTCTCCCAGAAGGCGTAGCCCGCGGCGAGATGCTGCTGGTAGAGGGCCTCGACCCGCTCCGTCGCATCGGGCTGGAACAGGGCCCGCACGCGCGGGGGCATGCTCTCCAGTGCCGCGACGCCCTGGCAGAACTGCCGCGGCCAGGTCAGCGGCACGGCCCCCTGCATGTTCTTCACCGCCAGGGTCGTGATGGCCAGGTTGTGCGCCTTCATCTTGGGCAGATTGATGAGGAAGGCGTCCGGGTCCCCGACCGGCCTGACAAAGGGCAGCTCGCGATGCACGACGCCATGCACGGGGTACCAGTTCAGCCCGCTTTCGGGGAACTGGTCGGCGGTGATCCTGGGGGTATCCAGGTCGATGTACTCCACTCCCCGTTCCTGCATCAGGGCCATGTAGCCCCGGGCCCTGACCACCTCCAGGGGCGTCCCTTCGGCGACGGCCATGGGGGCGCCGGTGAGCTGCCGCAGCCCTTCGGCCAGCCCGGCCACGAACCAGGGGCTGGTGACGACCCCGTCCTGACCGGGGAAGGGCAGCCCGGTGGCCTTGTCGATCTCCAGGCCGGCCGTGATGTTCGGCTTGATGACGATCCGGCGCTTCGGCGTCGTCCCGCCAGCCGGTCGGAACAGCACGGCTGCCGCCCGCCGGCCGGCCTGCACCATGCCTTGGGCATCGTCAAGCCCGGTCAGACCCGTGCGGAGCACAAAGACCGCTCCGGGCCGCTCCCTGACAAAAGGCTGAAGCTCGATCATCGTTCCAAGCCTACGATAGCTCCCAGCGGTCTGGAGGCGCGGATCTCCGTATCCGCGCGGCGGCTTGCGGAGAGGCCGCCCGCCAGGCATTCCCGGCGGGGCCGGGAGCTTGCCCCAATCCGCGCGGCGCCTTGCGGAGGGGCCGCCCACCAGGCATTCCCGGCGGGGCCGAGAGCTTGTCTCAGATGTGCGTATGTGGCGCCATCAAGCGGCGGCTATATCACCCACGGGTAACGCATCGGCCGGCAGAGCAGCCGGTCGGCTTCAGGGTCCCCCACGAAGCGTTCCGCGGCGGGGTCCCAGCGCAGGGGCCGGCCGAGGCGCGCGGCGATCATGCCCACGTGGCACACCGACGCCGACCGATGGCCGACCTCTGCCGGTGCGGCGGGCCCCTGGCGCGACAGGACGCAGTCGATGAAGTTCCCATGCTGGCCACTGGCGCTGCGGTAGAGCCGGATGCCGCCGGGCCCAATCTCCGACTTCAAGAGCGCCTCGTCGCTGGCCGCCACGTGGGGGGCCCCCGGTTTCTCGATGTGGATCCAGCCCTCCGAGCCCTCGAAGCAAATGCCCAGGGCCTGGTTGGTCGAACACAGCAGGGTCATGCCATTCGCGTAGGTATACTCGATATCGAACTCCGTGGGCGCGTCGTAGAGGCCCTCTTCGGGGAAGACGGCCTTTGCGGTCACCGCGCTGGGCCCGGTCAGGTCCATACCCAGGCCCCAGTGGGCCACGTCCAGGTAGTGCGCGCCCCAGTCGCTGATGTAGCCCTCGCCGTAGTCCAGGATCCAGCGGAAGTTGAAGTGGCAGCGGCCAGGCGTGTAGGGCCTCTCGGGGGCCGGCCCCAGCCACTTGTCGTAGTCGAGGGTCTCCGGGACCGGCTCCGGCGCGGGGTTGCCACTGGCCTTACCGCCTTGGATCTGGAAGCCGCGCGGCAGACCGACCACAGCCCGCCTGAGCTCGCCCAGGCGACCGTTGCGGACCAACTCGCAGGCGTGCCGGATGCGGCCGTCACTGCGGCGCTGGGTGCCCGTCTGCAGGACCCGCCCGCACCGCCGCACGGCCTCGGCCACAGCTCGCCCCTCGGCCACCGAGTAGGCCAGGGGCTTCTCGCAGTAGACATCCTTGCCGGCCCGGGCCGCCCAGACGGTGATGAGGGCGTGCATGTGGTCGGGTGTGGCAATGAGCACCGTGTCGATGTCGCCGCGCGCGAGCACCTCGCGGAAATCCTGCGTCACCTGACAGCCGCCCCCGGCGCCGCTCTTGTTCTTCTCGGCGTAGAAGGCGTCCACCGCCTTGCCCGCGGTCTCGGCCCGCTGGCGGTCCACGTCGCAGACCGCCACCACCTGCACCCGGGGATCGTTGAGGAACACGTGCATGTCGCCGGTCCCCTGGCCCCCGACGCCAATGCAGCCCATGGTCAGGCGTGCCGATGGCGCCGGCGCCTGGCCCCGCGCGGCGAGACCGCCCGCCAAAGGCAAGGCCGCCAAGCCCGTCGCAGAGTGCTTCAGAAACTGCCGACGGCTCAACCCGTGCTTCATGGTGCCACCTTGCGCTGGCCAGGACCCTGTCACGCCCCAGAATGTCGGCCGGAAATGGCCTGAACGCAAACCGCCGGGACGCCGATCGGCAGAAGGTTACCGTGCCGTGGGAGATGGCGGTGGGTAGGCCAAGTGGGCGAGAAGCAGCCCTGATGTCGCCGGCCTGGGTCACGTCTCTCGCCCGCACGCGCTGGCGGGTGGCAGCCGTGACCTACTGGCAGCGCGGGCGCGGACCGGGGGCCCCGCCG
>Ga0172375_10008035_pt1 | contig 14297 bp, 10 predicted proteins | sample LakKiv1m_FD_114537 | JGI IMG/M metagenome (GOLD analysis project Ga0172375, IMG submission 114537) | Freshwater microbial communities from Kabuno Bay, South-Kivu, Congo - kab_092012_11.1m | ecosystem: Environmental > Aquatic > Freshwater > Lake | place: Democratic Republic of the Congo... | reverse complement strand
GTAGGCCGAGCAGTGGTCGGCGCGCAGCGTGTCGATCGTCACCAACAAGACGTCGGGACGGGCACTCGGCCGCGAGCAGGCGGCACCGATGGCGGTCGCCACTGCGACCGCGAGAAGCTGATGACGAAGAACCCGGCGTCGCATGGATTTGGTCTCCGCGCGGTGCTTTACTCGATCCGGAGAGGAAGCCGAAATCGCCCCGCCCGCTCGCCGCGTGGTGAAGCGGGAGCGGGTGCTCGTAGGGAACGGGTCGGGTCGTAGCATGATACAGCCTACACAACTGGCACTGGCCGGTCTCGATCAGTTGAGCGACCTCTCCTCGGTACTGCTGAACTGGGCCAGCCCGGAGCGGTCCTACCTCGGCGCGATCCTCAAGACCGCCGCCCTCGACTCGGCCAACCGCCTGCTGGACGTGGGCTGCGGCAGCGGCGACCTGCTCGCCGCCGCCGCCATCCTGGAACCGGGCGCCCTGCTCTACGGCATCGACCCGGACGAAGACGCGCTCGAACTGGCCTCGCGCAAAATCTACGGCACCCTGCAGTCGGTCGAACTCCACCAGGCAGTGGCCGAGAACCTCCCGTTCGAGTCCGATTTTTTCGACGTCGTCACCGCTACGCTGCTGATGAACACCCTGTCGATCGGGCAGCGCCGCGAGGTGCTGGCGGAGTGCTTCCGGGTGCTTGCCCCCGGGGGACGCCTGCTGATCGCCGACTGGATCGGAAACAACGAGGGCCTGCGCGCGCTGCTCGCCTACCCCAACCACTTCGTGCGCTGGCTGCTGTTCTCCGAGGCTTTCCCGCCCACCCTTGAAGAAACCATCCTGCGGGTCGGATTCCATCCTCCCGAGACCCGGGGGAAGTTCTGGACCGTGCTCGGCACGATAGAACTCGTCGAAGTTTTCAAGCCGCTCCAGGGCTGAACGCCCGGCCCCTCGACAATCGCTGCCGCCCCCCGCTCCATGCGCCAGTAGCACCGACCAGCACGAGCTGAACACCCGGCCCCTCGACAATCGCTGCCGCCCCTCTGGCTGACACATCCATCGGATGGGTATAGTCGAAGCGTGGCCGGTTGAGGGATCGGCCGCGACAAGCCTTTCGGAGTGCCCGTCGAAACCGAACGCAACGGGGCCTGCCTGCCCCGAGGTGATGCTGCGCGCGCGGATTGTTTAGTCCGTCGCATCGCGGCTCGAGCGAGCCGCTCCGCGCGGGGAGAGATGACGATGTACCTGAAAAATTTTCTTCTTACCGTAGTCTTGGCAAGCGTGTTGATCCCGGCCGGCGCCCGGCAGGCCTTCTGCGCAATCAATCCGGACCCGCCGGGCACGCCGGTCAAACTGGTATTCATCCACCACTCCAGCGGCGAGAACTGGCTGACCGACGGCAACGGCGATCTCGGAATCGCGCTGCGTGACAACAACTACTTCGTCAGCGACACCAACTACGGCTGGGGCCCCGGCGTGATCGGCGACACCACCGACATCGGCCACTGGTACAACTGGTTCGCGGGTCCTTCAGCCCCTACCTATCTCGCCGCGCTGTACGCCGAGAGCGGACAGAACTCGTGGTACACACGCCTGGACACCGATCCCGGCGGTACCAACGAGATCGTGATGTTCAAGTCGTGTTTCCCCAACTCGCAGCTCGGCGGCAATCCCGACGATCCTGCCACCGTCGGCGACAACCCGTTGCGCGGCCAGGACGCCTATTCCGAGTTCATGACGGTGGCCAACGCCAAAGGAATCTACAACGACATCCTGGCGTACTTCGGCGCACATACAGAAAAGCTGTTCGTGGTCGTGACCGCGCCGCCGCTGGTCTCGGGCGACACCGACGCGTCGCACGCGGCCAACGCGCGCGCCTTCAACCAGTGGCTGGTGAACGATTGGCTCGCCGCCTACCCGAACGACAACGTCGCGGTGTTCGACTTCTACAACGTGCTGACCAGTAACGGCGGCAATCGCAACACCAACGACGCCGGCGCCGAAACCGGCAACCACCACCGCGTGCGCACCGGCTACGTCCAGCACCTGCAGACCGTGGCCGGCAACACCTCGGCCTACGCCAGCGGCTCGGGCGACAGTCACGCCACTCCCGCCGGCAACAGCAAAGCCAGCGCCGAATTCCCGGCTCTGCTCAACGTGTACTACCACTGCTGGAAAGGCACCGGCGACTGTCCGGCCACGCTGCTGCACGCCGACTTCGCCGCCGCCACGGTCAGCGGCTACGCGCCGCTCACGGTGGATTTCACCGACCTGTCGAGCGGCAGCCCGAGCGGCTGGAACTGGGACTTCGGCGATCTCGCTACCGGCACCGAGCAGCACCCGAGCCACACCTACAGCGCGCCGGGAACCTACACTGTCACTCTGACCATCGCCGACGGCGGCTCGGGAAGCAGCGTCGAGACCAAAGTGGACTACATCACGGTGGCTCCCAGCCCCTACGCCGTCGCTCCCGCCGCCGGATCGATCGGAACCGAGATCGTCGTCACCGGCGTGGACTTCGGCGCGACGTCGGGAAAGATGCGCCTACGTTACGTGGATTCGCGCGGCAAGTTGAAGAGGAAGTCGCTGCGCGTGCTCGAGTGGACCGACACGCGCGTCGTCGGCCAGGTCAAGTCGAAGATGGAGGCGAGACTGAGCGACGTGATGTTACAACCGCGCGGACTCGCCGAAGTAGTGCTGGCCGGCGCCTTCACTGCGATGGCACCGGCGGTAGACATCGTAACTCCGGCCGCGGGCGCAGCGCTGGATGCGGTCGTCGTCGATGGACGCTACTTCGGAACCAGCACCGGCAAGGTGTACCTGCAGCACCTCGAGGGCGGTAAACTCAAAGCCAAGAAGTGCGACGCCGTCTCGTGGACGATGGACCCGACTACCGGCGACGCCAGCGCGACCTTCACGGTGGACGCGGGGCTCGCGCCGGGAATCTACGACGTGGTCGTTGCGAGCAAGATCGCCTCGACCACCGTCGTCGGCGGCTTCACGGTCGAGTAGCAGTCTGTTGAAAGACCGTCCATCAGCCTGTTCAAAATGGCCCAAATGCAAAGCGCGCGCGAAAAACAACGAGCTACGGCGTACTTCCGGGACGCCGTAGCGAGTGGTTTCGCGCACAACGCAGCAGACGGGCCATTTTCAACAGGCTGGTAGCCGGAGCGATTCGCGCGGCGTCGGTGCCGGCCGCTCGGGCGGGTTCGGGCGCGACGCCGCGCGGGCATCGCCGCGCGGCCGCGGTTTCGACTCCGTTGCCGCTCCGTGTAGGCTCGCGGCCGGTTGTGGGCCCGCACGCGCCGTGACGGTGGGGCTCCCGGGGAGTTTTAGCAGTGATCCAGTGGAGTGAGCAGCACCTGATGATGCAGAGCGCCGTGCGGCGCTTCATCCAAGACGAAATCGTCCCTCACATCGACGAGTTCGAGCACGGCGACACACCGCCGTACGCAGTGCTACGCAAGATGTTCAAGTCGTTCGGCATCGACGAGATGGCGCGCGAGCGTTTCCACAAACAGATCGCCGCCGAGAAGCGCGCCGCCGCCGGCGAAGCGATGGTCCCCGGCGCCGAGTCGAAGAAGAGCGGCGGCGCGGCGGCCGCAGACGCGGTCGCGATGCAGATGATTCCGGTCATCGAGCTGTGTCACTACTGCCCCGGAATGGTCACGGCGATGGGCGTTAGCGTCGGACTGACGTCGGCGGCGATCCTGTCCAAAGGAACCACTGCACAGAAAGAACGCTGGGCTCTGGATCTGCTGACGCTCGACAAGGTCGGCGCCTGGGCGATCACCGAACCCGGCTCGGGCTCCGACGCGTTCGGTGCGATGAAGTCGACCGCACGCCGCGACGGCGACGGCTACGTACTGAACGGCAGCAAGACCTTCATCACCAACGGCCCCTACGCCGACACCATCGTGTTCATCTGCCGGCTCGACGAAGGCAACCCGCCCGCGGAGCGCAAAGTGCTCACCTTCGTGCTCGAACGCGGCATGCCCGGGTTCGAACAGTCGCGCCCGGTACGCAAGATGGGAATGCACTCGTCGCCGACCGGCGACCTGTTCCTCAGCGACGTGCGCGTCGGCAAGGACCACCTGCTCGGCGAAACCGAAACGGTCGCGTCGCGCTCGGGCACCAAGGACACGTTCTCGAGCGAACGCAGCGGCGTCGCGGCGATGGCGCTGGGCATCGTCGAACAGTGTCTGCGAGTCTGCGTGGAATACGCCCGCACGCGCATCGCGTTCGGACGCCCGATCGGCGAGTTCCAGCTCATTCAGCTCAAGCTCGCCAAGATGGAAGTCGCACGGATGAACATCCAGAACCTGGTGTTCCGTCAGATCGAACTGGCGGCAGCCGGGGTCAGACCCACTTTCGCCGAAGCCTCGGCAATCAAGCTCTATTCCGCGCAAGCCGCGATGGAGGTGTGCCTGGAAGCGGTGCAACTGCACGGCGGCAACGGCTACACCGCCGAGTACCGCGTCGAGCAACTGTGCCGCGACGCCAAAGTCCTGCAGATCTACGGCGGCACCGACGAGATCCAGATCTCGCAGATCGCGCGCAACCTGCTCGCCAGCTGACGGCCGGCGCGAGCAGGGCGTCGATGAGGCTGACGACTCGGCAGGCCGCGCTCGCGGCCGTGAACGAGGGAACTCGATGACCATGAATCGATCGCAACCGTTGTTGGGGATTACGTCCCGGCCCATTGGCCCACTAGGAAGTGTGGTGGATGTTGATGTTGGCGTGACGGTGGTCGTGGTTGCGAGCGAAAACTGTGGAAGCATGACAAATAGCGCGGCAAATCAGACACGAGCGGCCGGTCTGGCGCGGAAGAAGAACCACGTGATCCGGCGTTAGCCCACAGGAGTCGCGATGAAGGAACGAGCACCACGCAATCGAACGCTCACTTGCAGCGACGCCGAGTTGGCCTCGCTTGCCGCGGAGTTGGTGCGTCTCGCCGCCTCCGCTCGCCCGGAAGAGGTCATCGGGAGGGTCATCCAACAGGATTTTCACGATGTTCGCAGCTTTCTTCCATCGGCGTTCGCCGATCTCGTCATTCTCGACCCGCCCTACAACCTCACCAAAAACTACAATGGCCACATCTTCCAGGCCAAGGAAGCTGAGGCGTACAAGACGTGGTTTGATGATGTCCTGTCCTCGCTCGTGCCCCTCCTCCGGCCAACGGCCACGGTCTATGCATGCAGTGACTGGCAAACATCGACCCTAGTTTTTCCGGTTCTCGACAAACGCTTGCACGTACGCAACCGCATCACTTGGGAAAGAGAAAAGGGGCGCGGGGCCAAAGCAAACTGGAAGAATAACACCGAAGACATCTGGTTCTGCACCGTCGGCGACGAATACCACTTCGATGTCGAGGCGGTGAAACTGAAACGGCGTGTCGTTGCGCCATACCGCGGTGACAACGGCGATCCTAAGGATTGGGAAGAGTCCGAGAATGGAAACTACAGACTCACGCATCCGTCCAACATCTGGTCGGACATCACCGTCCCCTTCTGGTCCATGCCTGAGAATACAGATCACCCTACGCAAAAGCCTGAAAAGCTGATAGCCAAGCTAATTCTGGCAAGTTCACGTCCCCAGGATGTCGTATTTGATCCGTTCCTTGGCAGCGGAACGACGGCCGTCGTTGCCCAAAAGCTCGGCCGTCGCTACTGCGGCGTCGAACTCGACCGAGACTACTGTTGCTGGGCATTGAAGCGGCTCAAACTTGCTGAGATCGACCCCGGCATACAAGGGTACTCCGAGGGTATATTCTGGGAGAGGAACAGCCTTGCTGACCAAAAGCCGCAGAAGGCCTGTAGCACTCGTGCGAGTGAGCAAAAAGGCCTTTTCAATGAATGATGCTCTCCAAGAGTTGTTGGCGCTGATCAAGGGCCACCATGGTATCAACGACAAGGCCCAGCTGGCCCGTATCGTCTTCGATGCGTTTGGGCTGACGAGAGACCGGTCCGTGTATTACTGCGCCGACTTTGCCATCCGGTTCAGTTCTTCGGCGAGCCGCAACTTCGGAAACACCGTATTGTCCCTGTCCAACCTCCGGAAGTACGATGACCGGCCTTTCATTGTCTGTCTGGTCACGCCAGCCGAAAACTACTGCTTGCTGGCGAACACAACGTTGCTCAAGAAGATCAGCCATAGTTCGCAGCAACTGCGCGAGAACAATATCCGCGGAAGCTTCAATGGCTCCGACATCGCCAGAGACTTCGAGGGTATTGCTAACGCACCCGAGAACATCGATCGCCTGTTCGACATTCATGCAACCATCGGGTTCGAAGGCAACCTCGCGCGCTTGGTTGAGGCGACAAACAACATATCGCCGACGGGCATCAAGTTCGTCGTCAGCGAGACGGCGGCTACGGCCATTCTTGCCGCGCCTGAACGCGCGGCACGCTTCGTTCAATCCGAATACTGCGGCGTTCTGAAAGCGGAGTTGGATGCCCAAGTCAGCAAGTTTCAATCTGAAATACTGCTGGCCGCGCTCATCGAGAACGTGAACGTCCGAGGGCGGGTGATCGAATACCTCATAGCTGGGGAAGATGAGGCGTTGCACCAGAATCTCATTGCCGCTTTGAAAGCCGGAGACAGGGGGATTCCCGAATTCAAGACCGACAATGCGCTCGGAGACTACACCCGGCTATTTCCGGCCTATCACACCGAGACGGACGTAAAGACGAAGCTCATGATCCTCAGCTCGAATCCGAAAGCCTACAACCTCGACAAGATGCTGGAGTTCTTGACGAATTCGCGCTCGGTGTTCATGTTCTACTTTGTGGGCGTCGATCCTGGGATAACCGTCAACACGGTTCTGGTATCGATGTTTCAGGAAAAGCTTCTTCGATCCACGATTTTGCTGAAGCATTGGGCGGGTCGGAATTCGCGCGGCGTCACGCAGTTTGAGGGTACGACGATCAATGAGTTGATCGTCAACCCGGAGTTGGCGATCAATACAGAGGAAGCCCGCCAGTTTTTGCAGCAGGTGGTTGCCCTGTAGCTGGGCACGAAAGGGCTAACAACAGCATGCAGCGGACGGCGCTGCGCGCCGCCGCTGCATGCTGAGCGTTGATATGGCTGCTTGTGTCAATCGGGCCGCAGGTCGCCGTCAACAGGATCCGATCCGTTGGTTCATCTGAGTGGAGATCTGCTCGGGAGTCCAGGCGGCACCGCGTCGCTCGACGATCGATCATGCTGATATTCGCGGGTTGATTACCGCCAGACCCGTGTTCGACCCGGAGCTGCCTTACCCTAGGCTCGGGCGTACCGGCAAAGCCAGTGCCCTTAACGCTAACGAGGGTTCTCCGGCACTGCGGTGCCGCCTGGACGGACGAGCAGATCAGATGTTCAGTGTCGTCTCGTCGGGACCTCCTGTTGCGTTCGCGTCAGTCGGCTTCTCATTGCCGACATGCCGGTCGTACTTCCATCGCGATCGCCCACACGAATCCGCAAAGCTCTCTGGCCACGGCCGTGACGACTTTCTGCTTTTCTTTGCCGCGCCCGACAAGCCGCCGGAACCTTCCGCACAGTCGCAACTGTGCCTTCCAGCCGATGTCCCTCACCGGCTTCGGGGTCTTCTGCAGGCGCAGTTCGAGCGGAGGCCCAATGCGCGGACCCCGCTGATATGCCCAAGCCGACTCCGTCAGCACGCGGCGAACGTGGGAGTTGCCAGTCTTTGTGATGCTGCCGTGGCGGACGTGCGGACCACTGGAGTTCTGCGACGGAACCAGACCGACGTACGCCATGAGTTCGGTCGGTGTGCCGAACCGGCAGATGTCTCCGAGCTCGGCTGCCAGTGTGACAGCAGTAACAAAGGAAACTCCTCGAAGCGCCTGCAAGGCATCGACCAACGGTGCCATGCGCCACTCCCTGGCGAAGACGCGAATCTGATCGGTGAGCAGGTCAACGTGGTGTCCGGCCTCGTCGACCATTTCGATGTAGTGCTGGAAGCCGATCTGCTGCGGGGAATGTTCGAGCTTGATGCGTGCGAGCCACCGCCGATGAGCGAGTCCCCAACTTGCCGAGCCGACGTAACGGTGTCCGCGGCGAAGCAGAAGGGCCTTGAGTTGAAGCTTGGCCCGGCGCTGTGCGACCACGGCGTCTTCACGCGTGCGTACGAGATCGCGCAAGGCTTCGTCGATGTCGTCCGGGATGTAGATGGCGTCAAGCTCGCCGGCCCTGTGAAGGCGGGCAAGCGTGATTGCGTCGCGGCGGTCGGTCTTGATCCTGTCGCCGGATCTCTTGGGAATCATGGAGGGCGAAACCACGATGCAATCGAGGCCTTTGGTGGCAAGATGCCGTTCCAGGACGAATCCGCAGGGGCCGGCTTCGTAGACGAGCTTGAGACGGGCACCGTCGCGAGCGATGCGGCCCAAGGCCTTGTCGACCGCCGCCAGGTCTCCGCCCACGGTCCCGAAGTGACGTACTTCGGCGCTTCGGCTACCTTCGGCCACAGCGATATCGACGGAGTCTTTGTGGACATCCAAACCGACGAAGAGTGTGCTAGGTTTCCTCACGGCCTGCCTCCTTGTATGTGGCTCTGTGCCGAGCCGGTTATTGGTCCGCTCAGCATAACCCACGATCTGCAAGTTGAGGCAGGCCGCCGCTGTTCACGCAGCCATGGTGTCTAGATCGCGGGCTGGGCGTATCACCGCGCCGCGGGCTGCGTTCACGACCCGCGTCGGATGGCTACGAGTATGCCCGAGCCTGCCGGGCACGGCGCGTGTTCTTGGTGATGTCGGCGTGCTACTCCTGAAGGCGTTTCTCAGGAGGGCCATCGTCATGCGCAAACTCCAACTCCGCCAGTACTGTTGGGCCGCAAGGACACCCCCAACGCCCCTGGTCGCTCTGTCACGAACCAAGTGTTTGGCGGCCGTGGTCATACTGACCTTACTCACTCCTCAGGTCGCCGGTGCGCTGGAGTCGTGCTCCGCCAAGCTGCGCCGTAAGGATGGCGTGATCGTTGTGGGAGCCACTTCGATCCACGGGCAGCTTGCGTGGGCTTCGGTCGAGATGGTCACGCCGGAGCCGTTGACGCAAGAGCACTGCGCCCTGATCAGTGGCGGCTCTCACTGCACGTTATCGGATCCGGAGCAGATCCCTCCGCCTCCGCCACCCTCCGACTGCGTCGTGCGACTCTCCGACGAATCCAGTGAGTGCAGCACGTACGTGAAAGGCTGTGTGCAGGGGGAACGACGCGTGATAGCGTGCCTTCGCGTGAGCAACGACGGCAAAGAGGTGATCTACCAGGGCTGCAACGTCCACATCCGCAACGCTCTGGGCGCCACGGCGACCAAAGACGCAACCGGCAATCTGATCATCGGCTGGAATGAAAGTGTCGGCACGCCCGACCGTAGTGGCTCGCACAATGTGGTGGTCGGGCAGCAGCACTCCTGGAGTGCGACAGGCGGCGTCGTTGCCGGGTTCGCGAATACGATCTCAGCCGAGTCGGCGTCGATTCTCGGCGGAGCACGCAACGTCGCCGATGGTTTCGGCGCTGCGATTCTCGGAGGTTGGCGGAACACGGCGAGCGGAGAGGAATCCACCGTGTCCGGCGGGGCTTCAGGCATGGCTGTTGGCCTCTGGTCGTCCGTCGCGGGCGGTGATTCCAACACAGCCTCGGGCGAGTACAGTTTTGTTGGCGGCGGCGCCGAGAATGCAGCAACGGGAGATGCTGCAACAGTAACTGGCGGATCCGTCGGCGAGGCGAGCGGGAACGTTGCGATCGTTGCCGGCGGGACGGGTAATCTGGCGGCCGGAATGGAAGCCACCGTCGCTGGCGGCGAGTACAACGTCGCGGGAGCCGACGATTATGACATCGGTCCCACTGTCGTAGGCGGATTTCTTAACGTTGCGTTGGGGCACGGCTCTGTAGCAGTCGGTGGCGATGAGAACCGAGCCTCCGGCCCTGCCTCGACAGTGAGCGGCGGAGAAAGGAATGTCGCTAATGGCCAACACTCGACGGTGAACGGAGGGGCTTTCAATTCCACCACGGGCAGCCACTCAACTGTAGGCGGTGGCGCCCACCGCACTGCAAGCGGCGAGTCGGACTGGGTGGCCGGCAGCCTCTTCGAGGATGAATAGACTGTAACGTCGTGAGCTTCACGAGCGTCGCGCTGTGGAGTAAGCGCGTCTATGAGGCGAAAGAATCGGCGGGTCGCGCTCGCCGCTGTGAACGTGAGAACTCGATGATGCGGACTTCTCGGCAGGTATTACCCGCAACCGCGATCAGCGACGCAAGGATCCGGGCTTCCCGGCTGGTGTTGCTCACAACCTGGATCAGCGTTGCGACGCTGATTCTGTGCGCGCCGCCGGCACGCGCGGAAGTCACCCACGTCCTGAAGCAAGTCACCTCGCTGACACAGGGCCGCATCGAGCAACCCGAGATCCGCCAGATGGACGGGAACTTCGTCGTGTTCGTCTCCGACGGCGACGTGATGGGGCCCGGCACCGCCCACCTCGGCCAGCGCGAAGTCTATTTGTGGTCGCGCGCGACCGACTCGGTCACGCAGGTGACCCACACGATAGGCGGCGAGAGCTACGACGCCTCGCGAGTCACCGACGACTACGGAACCCACCGCGGCGCGGTCATCGCGTTCGTCTCGACAGGCAACCTCGACCCCGCCGGCACCAACGCCGACGCCAATCCGGAAGTCTTCCTGTGGCGCATGGACACCGGAGAGTTCCGTCAGTTGACCGATACCGCACCTGGCATCGTCAACGCGGAGCCGGTCCCGTCCGACACCGGGTCGTGCATCCTGTTCCAGTCCAGCGGCGACCTCGACAACAACGACGGATCGTTCGAGAAGAGCACGGCAACCGGATTCAAGAACGCCGACGGCAGTCTCGAAGTATTCTACCTCGACTTCCACGACCTGACGTTCGCGGACTTCCACGTAACGCAGATCAGCAACGGCCCGGCAGGCACGACCAGCAGCCACGGCAGCGCCGGCGGCTACTTCTTCTCGCTCGAGTGCTCGAACCAGACCTATCAATCGGATCACGACCAACTCGGCGAAGGCATCAGCGGGATCAACGTTTACGAACACCGCAAGCGCGAGCTCGAGCGCGAACGCCTCTCGGTCGGCGGAATCGACGGCGGATCGAGCATCGACCCGCGCATGGCCGGCACCGGGCTGGTGACCGGCGGACCTTCGGTGGTGTTCTCCAGCGACGCCGACCTCGCACACAACGGCTCGACGGGATTCCAGATTTACAAGCGCGCGATCCACACCTGCCGTCAGGCGCAACTGACCGCCGATCCCGGCGGCGGCCACACTCACCCTTCGATCAGCGACGGCAGCCGCACCGTGGTGTTCGAGTCGACCGGCGAAGCCGCGGATCCCGGCAAGCCGTCGCGGCGCGGCCCCGACGGCCCCCACAACGCAGACGGCAACTCGGAAATCGTCCGCATCATGGGACGCCACAAGGTACACGTCCTGACCCGCACCACCGGGTGCACGAACGACCAGGCGTCGATCATGGGCAACGGCCGCGGAGTCGCGTTCCGCTCCGACTGCGACTTGATCGCCGGCAACAATTCCGCGGGTGTGGCGCAGGTGTTCGCCTACTACGAAGCGTACATCCGCGAGACCTACTCGACGCCGGCAGACTGCCTGATATCCGACGCCTGTTGCAGCACCGCCAACGGATGCTACGAATTGATCGTGGCAAGCGCGCGAAGGATGCCCCGGCGGCTGCCGTGATCCTCGCCGTCTCGGGCCGTGCGCAAACGTATGGCGCGCCCGCGATGACGCGGGTTGAAACCCGACCGAAACAACTGTAGTCGCCCACCGGTGGAACCGCGCAGGCCCGCAACGCCTGCGGCTCCCTCAGTGTACGTCAAAGGAGCGAGTCGATGCGCAGTGCGAAAGACTTTTTCAAACCACTGGCAATAGGTGCCCCGCAGCCGGTCCGCGAGATTCCCTTCCGGCCCTCGCGGATGATCCACTTCTTCGATCCGAGCAATGCCAAGATGGCGGCCAAACTGCCAGACCTCGCCAAACAGTGCGACGTTCTGCTCGGGAACCTCGAAGATGCGATCCCGGCCGACAAGAAGCTGGAGGCTCGCCGGGGCCTGGTCCGCATCGCCAAGGAAACCGATTTCGGCAAGTGCCAGTTGTGGACGCGGATCAACAGCCTCGACTCGCCGTGGGCCTTGGACGACCTCGTCGAGTTGGTCAGCGAGATCGGCGATAAACTCGACGTGATCATGATCCCGAAGGTCGAAGGTGCCCAGGACATCCACTACGTCGATCGAATCGTTGCGCAACTCGAAGCGCGCTCAGGACTGAAGCGGCCGCTGCTGTTGCACGCGTTGCTCGAGACCGCCACCGGCGTCGCCAACGTCGAAGAAATCTGCGGCGCCTCCCCGCGCATGCAGGGACTTTCGCTGGGACCGGCCGACCTGGCCGCCTCACGGCGCATGAAGACCACGCGGGTCGGCGGCGGCCACCCCGGCTACCTGGTGCGCAGCGATCCCAGTCCCACCGACGAGACTGCGCCGCGCGCGACCGCGCAGCAGGATTTGTGGCACTACACGATGGCGCGCATGGTCGATGCCTGCTGCGCCCACGGCATACTGCCGTACTACGGTCCGTTCGGTGACATCAAGGACACGCTGGCTTGCGAAGACCAGTTCCGCAACGCGTTCCTGATGGGTTGCGTCGGCACCTGGAGCCTGCACCCGGTTCAGATCGAGATCGCCAAGCGCGTGTTCAGCCCGCCTGCCGCCGAAGTCCTGTGGGCCAAGAAAGTCATCGCCGCGATGGGCGACGGCACCGGTGCAGTGATGATCGACGGCAAGATGCAGGACGACGCAACCTTCAAGCAGTGCCGCGTGATGGTCGATCTCGCGCGCGCCCTGGCCGCCGACGACGCGGAATTGACTCGGGCATACGAATTCGACAAGGGTTCGTGATCCGGCGCGTACTGGGGCAGGTTCTTCTCGGCGCCGCCACGCTGGTGTGCGTCGCGGCGACGGTCGAACTCGCGGCCGCTCTGCGCCGCGCGCTCGTCTGCCCGGGGGCTCCACCTACATTCGCGGTTCCGGATCGCTCCTTCGGATGGACGCATCCCGCCTCCACGACCGTTCACGCCTACGGCTGCGCGGGTAGCGAGTACGAGTGGTCGACGTGGGTCGCCTTCAACTCGCACGGCCTCAACAGTTCGGAGCACACTTACCGGCCCGATCCGGACGTGGCGCGAATACTGGTGCTCGGCGACTCGGTAACCGAAGCCTTGCAGGTGCAACGTTCGCAGAACTTCAGTGAACGATTGCAGGCGATGCTCCGCGAGCGAGGGCGGCCGGTCGAAGTGATCAACACCGGCCACGCGGGCTACGGCACCGACAACGAGTTGCTGTTCTTCGAGAGCGAGGGGATCCGCTACCGGCCCGACGTGGTTCTGCTCGCGTTCAACCTGCAGAACGACGTCGCCGAGAATTCGCCGGTGATCGCCGCGAAGATGTACGCCGGCGGGCCCCAGCGTCCCAAGGCCGACGTCAGGCTCGGACCTGACGGCAAACTGCTGATCGACAAATCGGCCTACGAGCGTTTCGCGCAAACGTGGGAGGATCGCGGCTGGACGGTGAAGCCGCCGATGCCGTGGCTGCGCAGCAATTCGTTCTTCGTGCGTCGCATCTACGACCTGCTCGGCGGCGATCGCGGCCCGTCCCTGCCGAGTTCTGCGTATCCGGTCCACTTCGACGTCTACCGCAGTGCCGAGACGCCGGATTGGGCCGCAGCGTGGAACATTACCGGCGCGCTGCTGCGCGAATTGGGGCGTGTCACTCGTGCCTCAGGCGCGCGCTTTCTGGTTGCGGTGATCCCGTCTCACGAAGGCGCTGATCCGGCGCAGTGGGAGAAGCTGGCCCAGTGGTTTCCGGCTCTTGGCGACGGAACCTGGGACGTCGAGCTTCCGCGGCGACGCGCATTGGACCTGCTCGCCGCAGAAGGGCTCAATGCCATCGACACGACACCGGTGTTTCGACGACACCGAGACGAGAGCGGCGAGAGCGGATTTTTCGGATTCGACCCGCATCCGAACGCCAGCGGCCAACGGTGGATCGCCGAGGCCGTGATGCCGGCGCTCGAGCGCGAACTCGCCGCGGTCGAATCAGCGCCGCGGGTCAAGAGTTCGCAGCAGCCGGCGGCGCGGTGACGGGCCGGCGTTGCTGAGGCAGCCGCGCGCCGCTCAGTTGCTCGCGCCGCTCGGTTGCTCGCGTCGCTCAGTTGCCCGCGCCGCCGAGTTCGGCGATGGCCTTCGCCATCGCGACCGCGCGTTTGGCGTTGTCGACGTGCAGGTTCTC
>Ga0172375_10008034_pt1 | contig 14298 bp, 15 predicted proteins | sample LakKiv1m_FD_114537 | JGI IMG/M metagenome (GOLD analysis project Ga0172375, IMG submission 114537) | Freshwater microbial communities from Kabuno Bay, South-Kivu, Congo - kab_092012_11.1m | ecosystem: Environmental > Aquatic > Freshwater > Lake | place: Democratic Republic of the Congo... | reverse complement strand
CCTTAGCAAAGAATAATTCGTAGCGAGCGAAGCGAGCTAATCCCTACTTAAATAAAATTCTTAGCAGAAACTCTTTTCATCTTCTTATCTGATTTTATAACTGCTATATCAAATCTTTCTAAACTAAATTTCTCTGCTTGTATTTCTCTGAATATTTCTAAAGCAAGTTTTATGCCTTCTTCTGTTGTTAGATTTTCATGATATTTTAATCTTAGTTTTTCTTTTATTTTTTCGTCATTCTCTCCGATTGCATCAGCTTTATATTGGAAATAATTTCCTGTTACATCTGTTGAAAATAATTTTGGTTTAGAATCATAACCTGCAAAGATCAAAGCAACACCAAAAGGACGAGCTCCGCCATATTGAGAGTATTGTTGTTTTACATTTGCAATTTCACTTACAATGGGTTCAATATCTGAAGAAGTGTCATAAGTAACATGATGTTGCTGAGCTAAAACTCGTGCTCTTTCTATTAAAACTCTAGCATCAGAAGTAATTCCTGCTGCAGAAGCCATGATATGATCATCAATTTGAGATATTTTATTAGCTGATTCTTCAACAATTAATTTATCTTTAGATCTTCTATCTGATACAATTATTACTCCCTCTTTGCATACAATCCCAATTGTTGCAGAGCCAAGTCTAACTGTCTTTTCTGCGTATTCTACTTGAAGAATATGCCCGTCTGGTGCAAACATTGTTGCAGCACGATCATATCCCATTACTTGATGTTGCATGTCTTCCATTTTAAAAATCTGTTAAAATTTAGTAATTAGGTTAAAATTTGAGAATTTATAAGGTTTGTGGTAATGAATTCTTATTTTCCTAACCCCTTCAAAGTTCCAGAGATTTTTGTTATATTAATACCTGCTAAAGCAAGGGCGGCTTTTACTTTCTCAAGCTCTTCGCGTCTTACTGCAGAGATTGTCTGATTATTTTCGCTTAATACTTTTATATAAGCTGATTTAGCAAAACCTAAAATTCCGATGTAATCTAAGATTGCTTTTTCTATTTTTTCATTGTCTCTTTCTTGGATTAACATATATCTACGATTGTCTCTTTCTGCGTTTTTTAGCTTTAGTTTTCTAGTTAGTTTCATGTTACTTCTTTAAATCAGATAAGTTTATTCTCCTTATATTCTTTTGCTTATTTATTCTAAATTGGCGGATTATATAATAAACTATTAATAAAAATATAACAAAAAGTATAATCAAATAGATTATATAATCATTCTTTGTTACATCTTTAGTTATTTCTGGTGTTTCTGATACTTCTTGATTGCTTTCATTATCTTCCACCATTCCTTCTGTTGCATTAACAATAATACGCTCATTTATCTCTTTTATTGTTAAATTAGCTTTATTATTTAATATTGAATTTAATTTCAAATATAAGTTGTAATAATCAGAAGAGTTTATACTCAATTTTATTTCTTGTCCTACGAATAAGGTTAAGTTAATTGGATCGCTTCTAATTATTATTTCCAGATTATTGCCCGAGATCTTGGTTGTAGTTATTGTGTGACTTTGGCTTGAAATTTGAAAAGTTAATTTAGACGATTGAGTTAGTTGTTCTGTATATCCTTGTTGCATTTGGGAATTCGTAATAACTTTTGGTAGCGCAACAGTACCTCCGCCCCCACCTCCACCTCCAGAGGAGGTTGTGATTTCTGGTGTAGTCAAAATAATTGTTCTTGTTTCAGAGTTTGCAGAATTTCCAGATAAGTCTAGACAGTTGACATACCAATTATAACTCCCAGAAGATAATGTTTTAGAGAATACATTTGTTAGAGATTTGTTTATTGTTAAATTAAAATTTATATAATTGGAGTCTCCGGAAATTATTAAACTACAATTTGAAATTAAATTAGTATCTGAAACATTAAACTGAAAGTCAAAAGATTTTGATGAAGTTGTGTCTGAATAAGAGGCTGATGGAGAGATTAAAGTTATGTTTGAAGGGGTTGAATCATAAACTATTGAATAATTTGTAGAAGAAAATGCTACATTAGAATTATTATTTTCGCTTAAACAATTCCATTTATAATTTTCTTCTTGAGTAAAACTATAGTTAAAAGATGAGGAATTTGTTTGACCAGTGATTATTTTTGTCTCATTATAAACAAGAGATGTTGAATTCCATAAGTAGAAAGTTACGTTAACTAAATTATAAGAAGTGGGAGAACTTGAATTACAAGAAAAATTGTTTCTAGATATATTAGTGTATGTGCTATTTATTGGATAACTAAGAGCAGTTAATACTCCCCCTAGAGTGAGGGTATAGTTAGTATTATAGAAAATATAATTGCTATTCTCATCTACTCCCAAGCAATTCCATTTATAATTTTCTTCTGGAAGGTTTGTCAAGTTTATTTCTAGATTATAACTACTTCCCGAGATATTATAAGAAGTTTGGTTATAAAGAGAAGTTGAATTCCATAAGTAGAAAGTTACATTTTTTAATGATAAATCTGTAGCATTACATCTAAATGTCTGATTTGAGTCTGAAGTTAATATAGAATTATTAGGGGAAATTAAAGTTATGTTTGGATTTTGGTTATCTTGAGAAATTATTGCATTATATACATTAATTCTTGAGAAATTATTACTCCCTTCTGAAAATAATTTTCCAGTATTAAAAAAGATTGTTTCAATTTGTTTTGTTGTATTAGTTCTAGAAGTTAATTGTAAATATTGTTTTAATAAAGCAATTGCTCCTGAAACATGGGGTGTTGCCATAGATGTTCCTGAAAGGGAACCATAACCTCCTGATAAAATAGTTGAATTTATTTCACTTCCGGGTGCAAAAAGTTTAACGAGCCAATTTCTATTTGAAAAATTAGAAATTGCATCTAATTCCGTTGTAGATCCTACAGGAGTAGAATTCCTGATACATGCAGGTAAGGCAATAGATGTGCTACTCCCGTCGTTGCTTGCTGCAACAACAACCGAGATATTCTTAGCAACAGCAGAATTAATTGCGTCTGTCAAATCTGTCCATTCTGAATCACAGTAATCTGTATATACGGCTGTTGTTCCAATGCTAATACTGATAACAGAAATATTGAAGACTGAAGCATTATTAACACACCAATTTAAACTATCTAGTAATGCTTGGCTATCACATGAACTTGTAGGGCCGCATGCTTTTAAGATGACAAGTTTTGCTTCTGGAGCGATACCTTTTATTGTCCCGTCTGCAGCAATAATTCCTGCAACATGTGTCCCATGATCACTATCCCCCATAATATCATTTGGATTTGAAGAATTTTTTGGATTATAGAATGCATACCCCCCAATTACTTTTTCACAATTTCCTGATAAAAGTTGAGAAGTAGTACATGATCCAAAATCTGAATGAGAATAATTGACTCCACTATCAATAATACAAATTGTTTGTCCTAATCCTGTTAAATTTAAGTTATCTTGTCTTAACTTCCAAGTCTTAGAGGCATTTATTATGTTTACAGAATCTTGTAAACTTGTTCTAAACTCGGGTTCTTTAATTATTTTTTTTACATAACTTAGATTATTAAGTTTAGATAAATCTTCTTTATCCACAATTAATGTTAAGGATGGTTTTGTTTGAGATATAGAAGTAACATTAAAGCTTTCATTAATCTCTTCTAAAATTGATTTATTTGTTATATTTAAAGAAATAATTATTTCTACTTGATCCTCTTGATTTAAATTATTTAAAACTTGATTACTTATTTTTGGTAATTGGTTATTTGATTGAGAAGAAATAGGGTTAGCACCCATAAAAATTAATAAAAATAAAAAAATACATAATGAAACACCTCTTTTTTCCATAATAATATGTAGAAGAAATCTTATATAAATTTATCTTTACTTACACTCGCCATTAATACACTGACAATTAGAATCTTTACAATTATATACTTGAGCACAAAGATTTCTTTTAGGACAATCGCTTAATTTAAGAGTATAGTTGATTTCTTCTGCTTTTAGTACACATTTTTCTTCTCCACCTGAGCTACAAGCACAACAAGTAGTTTGCACTTTGATGCAGTCTGAATCAGCCCTGCATAAGTTTGCGTTTGTATTATCTGGTTTTTGTAAGATGTTGTAAATAAAAGATATAGTTATTAACAAAATTAAAATAATTATTAAACTAATGTAAATTATCCTTTTTTTCATAATAAGATTAATATTTCAAACTATAAAAATATAACTATAACCATAAATATAAAAAGCATTTATTGTATATAATAATAAGATGGTGAAAATATATGCTATAGGAGGATTTAGTGAAGTTGGTAAAAATATGGCTGTTTTAGAAACAGGAGAAGATGCGTTTATATTTGATGAAGGATTTTTTTTGCCCGCAATTGTTTCAATGCAAGAAAGAGATGGATTCTTAACTGAAAGAAAGCTGCGTGCTGTGGGTGCTATTCCAGATGATTCTATTATTGAAAACATTAGACATAAAGTTAGAGCACAATTTGTTGGACATGCACATTTAGATCATGTAGGGGCTGTTCCTTTTATGTCTGATAGATATAATGCTCCAATTTATGGTACTCCTTTTACAATAGAAATACTAAAATCTTTACTTTTAGATAATCAAAGTTATATAAGAAATCCAATAAAAGCAATACAACCAAATACAACTTTTTTTATTCAAGGAAAAAGTAGAAAATATCAAGTTGATTTTATTAATATTACTCATTCTACAATACAAACAAGTTTGATAGCCATTCATACAGACAAGGGAATTGTTTTATATGCTAATGATTTTAAACTTGATAATAACCCGATTGTTGGACAGAAACCGAATTATCAAAAATTAAGAGAGATTGCTAAAGAGGGAGTTTATGCACTAATTGTAGATTCATTATATGCCCCCGCAGATAGGAAAACAAGTTCAGAAAAAATAGCAAGAACAATGCTTGAAGAGGTTTTGTTAACAACACAAAATAGAAAAAATGGTGTTGTTGTTACAACATTTTCTTCGCACATTGCTAGATTGAAAAGTATTGTTGAATTTGGACAACAAATGGGAAGACAAGTTGTTTTTCTTGGGAGAAGTCTAAATAAGTATTGTGATGCTGCAAATAAACTAAAATTAGCTCCATTTTTTTCGGGAGTTAGGATGTTTAAATATAGAAATCAAGTTGAAAAAATACTTAGCAAGATAGATAGAGAAAGAAGTAAGTACCTTGTTGTTTGCACAGGACACCAAGGAGAACCTGGAAGCATCTTAGAAAGAATTTCTAGAAACCAATTACCATTTAAGTTTATGAGAGATGATAATGTTGTTTTCTCCTCAAGTGTTATTCCCGCTGAAGTCAATAAAGAACAATTTGAAAAAATGGAACAGAAGCTAAGAAAATCCAAAACCAGAATCTTTAGAGATGTTCATGTTTCTGGCCATGCTGGAAGAGAAGATTTAAGAGATATGATTTCAATTTTGCAGCCACAGCACATCATTCCTGCACACGGAGGACCAGATAAAACAGAAGCTATGATTGAATTAGCAGAAGAAATGGGTTATAAACCTGGAAAAGATTGTCACTTAATGATGGATGGAGAAACATTAAGCCTTTAGTATGAGTATCTTAACTGGAGCTATAAAAAATGCATTAGAAAAAGGAGAAAGCCTAGACTTGGTTGCTCAAAGTTTCATTAATGCTGGCTATGCAAAAGAAGAGATTGATAAAGCAATTAATGAAATCAATTCTCAAGGATTTTATAGGAATGAAAATCCTATTGCAAATCCACAACCAGCAGTACAAGGATTAAGGCAGCAAATTCCATTTGAAGCAAAGTCTAATTTTAAACCACTTCCAACAATTGGTTTTGAAGAAAATAAAAGACCCTTTAAGATTTATATATTCCTTGGGATCATCGCAATATTAATCCTCATAGGTGCTGCTCTCTTAGGATTATACTGGAATAAACTTTTTTAGACATGAACAAAATACTTAAAACCTATATAAGAAATCCTGAAATAATTATATTTTATATTGCATTGTATTTGGTCCTTTATTTATTCTCATTAATTAGTATTAATAATCCGGGATATAACGCTACTATGGATTATATTTATTTAATTGTGCCCAAAATATTTTTAGTGCTAATCTACTCAATATTCATCTCAATGTTTATTGGAGCTAGTGGAATAGCATTAACTAATGAGTTTAGCATCAAAAGATCTCTAGGATTTTTTAAAAAATTTAAAGGTAATTTAATATTTATCTTATTTTTTGTGATAATTTACTCTATCATTTTATTCTTATTTGATAAACTTGGTGTGGAATTATTAAATTATTTCTCAAGTATAACTGCTGCTATAATACTAGGCTGGTCTAATTTTTTAGTGTTTACTTTAGTCTCTATATTTTTCATATTCTCATTCTCATTTTATACTTTACTAAATAGGAGCGTATATTCTTCAATACTGTCTTCTTTTGTAATTGTAAGAGAAAATTATCTCAAGACCCTATTATTCCCCATTATTTATTTGCTGTTAACTTATTTGATTGGTTTTACTTATTACTCTCTTGTTCAAGATTTAATATACTATTTAATTGTTTATCCATTATTCACATTAAGTCTAGTCCACTCTTTTAATAAATGGAGTAAAAAATAATAAGATGTACCCGATAAGTGAAGATTCCTTATTTTTAGCAGAAATTTTAAGAGGGTATATCAAAAAAATAAAGAATAAAAAAGAAATAACATACTTAGATATGGGTACTGGTTCGGGAATACTTGCTTCTGTTGCTGAAAAAGCAGGAATAAGAAAAGAGAACGTAATTGCTGTAGATGTTGATAAAGAATGTGTTAATTTCGTTAAAAAAAATGGTTTTAATTGTATACAATCAAACCTATTCTCAAGGATAAAGAAAAAGTTTAATATCATTACATTTAATGCCCCCTATCTCCCTGAAAATAAGTTTGATAAAAAACCAGACACAACTGGAGGAAAAAAAGGAGATGAGATAAGTATAAGATTTATAAAAGAAGCGAGGAAACACCTTCTGAATAAGGGAATTATCTTTTTGCTAATATCTTCATTTACACCTTTTGAAAGAATAAAAAAACTTAAACCAAAGGTTATTGCTAAAAAAAAGTTGTTTTTTGAAGAGTTGTTGATATTAGAGATAAAATCAAGCATATAAATAGTTTTAAACCCTGCAGATTTTGAATTTTTATGGTGAGGTTCGCACACTTTGCAGACTGCCATCTGGGAGGGTGGAGACAAGAGGAATTACAAAAAGTTAATTTTGAGAGCTTTAAGAAAGCAGTAGATACAATTATCGAGAAAAAAGTGGACTTTTTACTTATATCTGGAGATTTATTTGATTCTGCTTATCCTCCAATAGAAATTTTAAAGGAAACATTTGCAGAGTTTAAAAGAATAAAAGAAAACAATATACCTGTATTTTTAATTGCTGGGAGCCACGACTTCTCTGCTTCTGGGAAAACCTTCTTAGATGTGCTTGAAAAATCTGGTTTTTGCAAAAGCGTTGAAAAATATGAATTACAAGAAGATGGGAGAATAAAACTTGAGCCGCTTTTATTTAAGGATATGGCTATATTTGGATACTCTGGCAAAAAGTCAAGTATGGAGATAGAAGATTTGAAAAAAGTTTATTTTAATTCTGTTTATCCTTTCAACATATTTATGATTCATACAACAATAAAAGATGTTATAGGTAACCTACCTATTGAATATATCGAGAGAAATAAACTTCCTCTGGCAGATTATTATGCTATGGGTCATATACACCAGGTTTTTAAGAAAGAAGAGGCAAGCTCTATATTTGTCTATCCCGGACCAATCTACCCAAATAATTACCAAGAACTTGTTGACCTTAATTATGGTAGCTTTGAATTAGTAGATATTGATGGTGGAAAAATTAAGACTGAAAATATAAAAATAAAAATAAAAGAGGTTGTTTCTCTAGAAATAGAATTAGATAATGGCCTGACTGCAACAGAGAAGATTATCCATGAATTGGATAGAATTAACCTTAAAGACAAGATCGTATTATTAAAATTAAAAGGTAATCTCACTCATGGAAAAACCGGAGATATTAAGTTTAATGAAATTGAAAGTTTTGTTCAAAAAAAGGCTTGTTATTCTTTCTTAAGAAATACTTCTAGTTTAGAATCATTAGATACACAAATAACAGTGGAAGTAGAAAATTCTAGTAATATTGAAGAAAAAATAATTGAAGAGTATACAAAACAGAACCCTACTGACTTTAATAAGTATATAACTGGGATTATTGAAGCTTTAACTATTGAAAAAAATGAAGATGAAAAATCTAATACTTTTGAATCTCGTTTTTTAGGAGAGTTAAAAAAAATTCTTAATTTAGGAGAGATGTTATGATATTAAAGAAACTTATAATGAAAAATATCAGAAGTTATTCTAAATTAGAATTAGAATTCCCAGAAGGTTCTATACTACTTGCAGGAGATATAGGTTCTGGAAAGACCTCAATATTACTAGCATTACAATTTGCTTTATTTGGACTACAGCCAGGACAAAAAGGTTCTTCGTTAATTCGCGTAGGTGAAACAGAAGCATACGTTTCTTTAGAGCTAGAGATTAATGAAGAATTGGTAATAATTGAAAGAACAATTAAGAAAGCCAAAAATGGGAGCATAAGTCAAGGTTCAAACAATATAACTATAAGTGGGAAAAGGGAAGAACTTTCAACATCAGAAGCAAAAAATAAGATAATTGAAATGTTAAACTACCCTAAAGAGTTCGTAAAAAAATCTAATTTACTTTACAAATATACTGTTTACACCCCTCAAGAATCAATGAAAGAAATAATTCAAGAAAGCCCGGAGATACGGTTAGATACCTTGAGGCATATATTTGGGATAGATAGATATAAGAGGATTAAAGAGAATTCTGAGGTTTTTATACAAAAAATAAAGGAATCTGTTAAGCTAAAAGAAGTTGAGATACGCGAAATTAATCTCATTAAAGAAAAATTAAATAATGAAGATGAAAAGAAAATAAAGCTAGCAAGAGAGATAAATAATCTGAATATTGAGTATAATTTAATTTCAAATTCTAAAAAAGAAGGGGAACAAAAAATAAAGGAGTCTGAAAGACTTATCTTAGAGAAAAATAAGATTAATTCAGAGTTAATAAGAAGAGACACCGAGCTTAAGGGTAAAAAAGAACTAAAATTAAAGATTGAGAAGGAAGTAGACTTAATGTGTCTTCAGTTAAGAGACAAAATAGAATTTTCAGTAGAGAAACTACAAGAAACGTCTAATTTAGTTATAGAGCATAAAAATAGACTAGATAATCTAAATATACAATTTATAAAAATAAATTCTGATATTTCTGTGCTATTATCTAAAAAAGAGAAAGCAATAGAACTAAAAGAGAAGGTTCTTCATTTGGAAAATTGTCCTACTTGTTATCAATCAGTTGAAAGTGGGCACAAAGAAAAGATATCTAAAAGGACACAGTATGAAATTGAAGATATTAATAGAGAATTAGAACCAAAAATAATAGATAAAACTAGGCTTATTAAGGATATAGAAAATGAAAAGGAATTTATTAAAGGATATGAACAAGATAAACAAGAATTAGAAAAAGACAAAATAAAATATCAGCATCAAAGAGATATTGAATTAAAGATTAAATCAGATACAATGACTTTAGAAAAGATTAATTTTGAAATGGGTGCTCTTAATTCACAGATAAATGAAGCTAAAATAAGCTTAGAAGCTTACAAAGATTTTGAAAAACAGTACGAATTATTAAAATCTAACTTTGATAATCTGTCTAAAAAAACTAGGGCACTTGAAATAGAATTAGCACAAAAAAATAAAGAAGCTGAACTAATAAAGATTAAAATAGAAGAATTAGAAAAGGAGATTAGTTATAAAGAAAGAATAAAAGAACAAGTTAACTATTTAAGACAATTACAAGACTGGATAGAAGAGAAATTCCTCTCTCTTATAACTATGGCTGAAACTAATGTTCTAGCTAAATTAAGAGCAGATTTTTCAAAATTGTTTAACGAATGGTTTTCAATTCTTGTTTCTCAGTCATTATCTGTAAGACTAAATGAGGATTTTACACCAATAATAGAAAATCAAGATTATGAGATAGATTACGAATTTCTATCTGGGGGAGAACGTACTGCTGTTGCTTTAGCTTATAGACTTGCTTTAAATCAAATATTAAACTCCTTACTTTCAAAGATAAAAACTAAGGACCTAATTATACTAGATGAACCAACTGATGGTTTTTCAGAGCAACAATTAGATAAGATGAGGGATATATTTGATCAGTTAAACTCAAGACAGATTATACTAGTAAGTCACGAGCAGAAAATAGAAGGTTTTGTAGATAATGTTATAAGGATTAAGAAAGAAGGCGCCAGTAGTATTGAAAAAAGTAAATGATAAGCTTTATAAATTGAAATTTTCTTTAGTCTTTATGGAAATTAAGATTATAAAAGAAGATAAAAATGAGCTAGATATAGAGATGAATAGCCTGACAATCGCAGAGCTATTGAGAACTTATCTCAACAAAGAAGGTACAGAAATAGCTGCTTGGAGAAGGGACCATCCAAGAAAGAGTCCAATTTTGCATATAAAAAATGATAATCCTAAGAAAATAGTGAAAAAAGCAATTGCAGCTATTGAAAAGGATTTAAAGGCTTGTTCTGACGAATTCAAAAAAATGAAGTGAAGATTTAAAAAGCCCTTGGCTTTTATTTAATCAAGGAGTGATACATTATGAATTTACTTATCTCTAACACATTTATGGGCCTGTTTTTCTTATCTTTGGGAGTTTTAGAAGTATTAAAAATCAATAAGCTTAAAGATTATCCGGCATTATTCTGGTTTTGCAATATCTCTCCATTTCTCCTGGCTGTTGGTTTTTTTACAGGGAGTATACAGTTTATTAAAGGTTTAATAAATCTGGGAGTTATTCCTCAATTTATATCTTTAGTTTCATTAACACTTGTTGTATTTTTTGGGGTAAAGATTGAGGTATTTAGAACAATTAAAAAAGAGGGGATTATTAGTGTTATAATTGCGTATATGATTCATTTATTTACAATTTTCATTGCGTTGTTAGTTACTATGCCTATACCTGCTACCAAAATATCTTTATTTTATTCTGTTGTTGTGTTCTCTCTTTTATTTGTATTTAGCTTTTTGTTTACTCGAAAAAAGGATAATGTTAATTTTATATATAATCTAAAAGAAATTGGTTTTTACCCCTCTTCTTATTATAAATATATTTGGCTTCCAGGTTCTATGATTCTTTTAGCGATTCCTACTTATTTGCTACAAAATTGGATATCCAGTTTATTTTAGAATGGTAAAACGTATTATTATAAGCGTACATGATGTTTCGCTCAAATATAAAAAAGAACTTATAGAGATATTTTCTAAATTAAAGTATATAAAGAATAAAGAGGCTTTCGTAATCTTAAACTGGGAGAATAGTCACAATTTAAAAGGGAATAAGAAATTTATTGCATTTTTAAAAAAGAACTTTTCATTGGATCAAATTAATCTGCATGGTCTGACTCATGATGGGGAATTTATAAATAACAGCTATAGAGATAAGGCGAATATCTTAGATAAGTCTATTACTTTATTTAAGTTAATATTTAAGAAAAGTCCTGAAATATTTATTCCTCCTAATTGGAACAATTCTAAAGACCTAATTAAGGCATGCAAAAATAGTAAGATAAGTTATACAGAAGACAAGATGAGTATTATAGATTTAAAGAATAATAAGAGAATATTTTCATTACCTATTTGCTATGATTATGGTTATAATAATATACTAAATAAATTGTCCCGGGCTTATGCTTATGTTATTATATTTATCTCATATATAACTAATTCCCCCTTAAGATATACCCTACATCCCTTAGATATAAGCAATGGAAATTTCAAAATGGCTATAAGACTACTAAATAAATTACTATCTGCTGGATGGGTGCCCATGACAAATAAAGAATTTTGGAACAGATATAGGGTAGAAAAATGTTAGATATCACCTCTGCAACAGTTTTAGTAGAATTCCTTAAGATTCATGGTTATTGGTTTCTGCTAGTACTAATGATTCTTGAGGGGCCGATGATTACATACATTGCTTCTTTCTGTGCGGCCATGGGTTTTTTTAATATCTATCTTATTTGGATAATTTCTATTTTAGGTAATCAACTTCCAGATCTAGGATATTATCTTCTTGGAAGAAATATGAGATTCAAAACAATTGATAAAATCTTATTATTTCTGAGGCTCACACCAAAGAAAATAAGGTGGTTAGAAAAACACTTAAAAAATCATGCTATCAAAACGATAATAATTATAAAATTAGTCCCAATTTTCCCTGGGGCCGGCCTGTTTTTAACCGGATTTATGAAAGTTCCATTTAAGAAATTCTTTAAGGCGAGTTTTACTGTCGACTTTATTGCGTGTACTACAATCACAATACTTGGATTTTATTCAGGAATAGCTATAAATGAAATGAGTAAAATATTCAAAACTACTACATTTATAATTCCCTTAGGGATAATACTAATAGTTATATTCTACTTTGTGCTTAAAATTGTAACAAAAAAGATAGCTGGAAATAAAAAAGTAAATATCAAAAGGCCAGAATAAAACTTTATTTGCCCCTTACATTTAATAATAATCTGAGCAGGGGGTTAGTTATAAAGTTTAAGTGATAAGCAAATCTTAACCAATAATAAGTAAAAAACTTTAATTTATTATAATTTTCTCCGTAACCAAAGTTCTTTATTGGGCGCCAACGTTCTTTGCCTCCAGCATTATGAACTATTGGAATTGGAATATTATTCTCATCTAAGAATACTCCTGCTTTTATTTTAAACTTGTTAACTGCCGTAGAAAAGATAAAATTATATTTTCTATCTATCTCATAAAAACCATGCTTATAAAGATAATAATTAACTAATACCTGATCTGGTCCAAATAAATCTGGTTTTGAGATATTTTCTGTAATAAAATAACAAAGAGATATTAACTTTTTTCTTGGAGCAATAATTACTCCTGCATTAAGGACCTTTTTATTTTTTAGCTCTTTAATTATACTCCTAGATATTTCTGATTTAATTGGGTTAGATATGAGAGAGGATTCATTTGTTCCGGCTTGTAATCCTTCGCTAGATATCCTAAAATCTGTTTTATGCTCCTTAAACAGTATCATAAAATTACTTTGAAAGATCACATCACCGCCATCAACAGCCATTACTTGCTCGTAATTGTTCTTTTTTAAAAATGCTAATATATCCCTATATCTTATATTGACTATGTGGCCATCATTTTTGCATTTTATTATTTTTGCCGAATTTGAGATTTTATTTTTTTGTTCTCTTGTTAATCCATAATCTAAGATTACAATATCAATATTCTTTAGATCAACATTATCTGTTAAAGATCTAAGCCAATGATTAGCTAAAAAATCTCCATATTTAGCATCAGAAGCAGTTATAATAACATACTTTTTCATATTGTCTTAAAAGAAGATTAATATATAAAGGCTTTGATAAAAAGATATTACTATTCTTTTATCCTCATCTTTCTTATGCTTTTTAATACTAAATTTAAGTTAAATATTTTATAAAAATATTTTAGAATGAGATAAGATAGCCATTTAACATTGTTATAATTTTCTCCGTAGCCAAAGTTCTTTATTATTCTAAAAATATTCTTATTCCCCGAGTTATGAACAATAAATATCTTTTCTTTATTATCGAAAAAAACGCCCTTGTTTATATTAAACGTTATCTTTGAACTAAATAAAGTATAATTAAAAGTTCTGCCTAACTCTTTAAACCCTTCTTTATATAATGTGTAGTTTAATATAACCTGGTCTGGACCATATATTCTCCTATTTAAAATTAATTTATCTATATTTACACAAATCTTTTTTATTTTTTCATATGGGCCAAGAAATAATCCTCCATTAATCGGCCTTTTGTTAGCCAAAACCTTAATTATCTCTTTAGATAATTCTGTTGAAAAAGATTTATTTAATATAGAAAACTCAATTATATTATCTCCTGCCTGACTTTCTACTTCGCATACTGCCCTATAACTATTCTTATCTTTTTCAAATAATCTACTAATGTCTCTTTGAAATATTATATCTCCCCCATCGCATAATAATATTTGCTTATAATGATTCTTGTTTAAAAAATTTAGAATGTCTCTATATCTTATATTGACTATGTGGCCATCATTTTTGCATTTTATTATTTTTGCCGAATTTGAGATTTTATTTTTTTGTTCTCTT
>Ga0172375_10008033_pt1 | contig 14299 bp, 14 predicted proteins | sample LakKiv1m_FD_114537 | JGI IMG/M metagenome (GOLD analysis project Ga0172375, IMG submission 114537) | Freshwater microbial communities from Kabuno Bay, South-Kivu, Congo - kab_092012_11.1m | ecosystem: Environmental > Aquatic > Freshwater > Lake | place: Democratic Republic of the Congo... | reverse complement strand
GCCTACGCCGACGAGGTCGGCGCCGACGGCTACGGGGCCAACGCCGGCATGGCGGTGGAGCGGGCGAAGGAGCTGGCGGGGTAGTGCCGGCGAGGCCACCGGTGGCGCGTCAGACGAGCTCCGCTTCGGCGGCTTCGACGTGTCGCCGGAGTTCGGCGCGCACGTTTTCGGAGAGTGGATCGGGCGTGTGTGATCGCAGGATCTCACGCGCCCGATCCTCCGCGTTCTCCAGCGCGCCCCGCTTTCCGGAGGCGAGCCAGGCCTCATAGGGCGTCCGGTCCCAGACGCCCGGCCGCCAGATCTGGTCCATGTGCGTCCGCGTGTGCTTCTCCGCCAGATAGGTGCCGTTGGGACCGACCTTTCGGATCACGTTCAAGGCCAGCGTCTCATCGCTCACCTCGATGCCGCCCGCGACCTTCTGCACGATCCCGTAGACCTCCGCTTCCATGAGGAGGTGCGCGAAACTCAGGGTCTTGGAGCCGTCGAGCAGCCCGCAACCACTCATCATCTCCGCGCCGGCCGACACGCTGGCCAGCGTCGAGAGCGCGTCGTCGACGGCGGCCTGCCAGTCGGGCTCCTTAGCGCCGCTCGCCATCGTGCCCATGTTCATGGCGAAGCCGAAGTGGTGCGCCATCTGCGTCGCGGCGGCGGCCAGGACGTAGTCCTCAGGGCTGCCGCCGGTATACCCGCCCGTCTTCAGGTCCATGACGCTCGGCGCGCCGGCCATGAACACAGGCGCTCCGGGGTACGCCAGTTGGGTCATCGCGATGTTCGCGAGGACCGCCGCGAGATTGACGACCAGGTTGCCGGCCAAGGTGACGGGCGCGGAGGCGCCGGCCAGCGTGAGCGAAAGGAAGCCGACCGGCACACCGGCCTCCGCGCAGACGAAGGCCGCCTCGAGGCTGACTGCTTCGTTGCCGAGCGGGTCGATCGGGCAGGCGATGAGGCTCATGATGGGCCGGCGGCGGAGCTCTTCGGCCCCGCCGGCCACGACACGGGCCATCTCGACGGCGCGCCGCGTCATGTCTTCGCCGACGACATCGACGGCCTGGAAGTGCTTGCTCGTGTTGGCGAAGACGGCCTCGAGCTCGTGCAGCGGTCGCGTCGCAAGCGGCACGTCTTCGGCAGTCACGACCGGTCCCCAGTAGAAGCTCACCTGAGGAACGGCATCGACGAAGCGCGCCGAGTCGGCGACGTCGGCCTTGGTGCTCGGCCGTCGCTCGCCGGTCTCGGGGTCGACGACCATGACGCCGCAGCCGTCGTTGCTCAGGTGGCAGGCCGTCCCGTCGAGGACGATGTCGCAGCGAGGGTCGCGGGCGGCGAGGAGCGGCGCCTTCGGCGCCCCCTGCCGCGCCGCCCGGACCACCGGCTCGGGCATCCACGCGATCTGCGACGCGCGATCGACGCGGCAGCCGCCGCGTTCGAGCGCGTCGAGTGCGCGCGCCAGCGGGAACCGCACGCCCACGTTCGCGAGTGTCTCCATGATCGCCGCGTCGATCCGCTCGACGTCGGTATCCTCGAGGACATCCCAACGCAGACGGGGTCGTACAGGATCGATCCTCAACGGTAGTCCTCCCGGCCCTGTGAGGCATCGAGGTCGTTCACACGGCCTCCACCCACTCCCCGGGCTAGGATATACTCACTTCGTCCGTCCAGACGAATGAGGCGGGGCCCGCACCGTGGGGGAGCGGCCTGTCCCGCCTTCACAACGAAGGGGGAACCATGCTTCGATCGCATCGGCTGCGACGCAATGGCCGCTGGGCCATCCTGGCGCTGGCGGCAGTCCTGCTCGTGGGTCTCGCGGTAGGTCTGACAGGAGCCCTCGCCTCCAGCGAGAGCCCCGCCGCCGACGGCGGCAAGACCATCCTGCGGCTCGGCTGGACCAACGACCCCGACAACCTCAACCCGTTCATCGGCTACGAGTCGTCCTCCTACGAGATCTGGGCGATCAACTACGAGCTGCTGGTCGGCTTCCGCGCCAGCGACTACGCCAACGTGCCGGGCGTCGGCCTGGCCACCGACTGGCAGACGTCGGACGACGGCAAGGTCTGGACGTTCACGATCACCGACCAGTCTAAGTGGCAGGACGGCAAGCCGCTGACCGCCAGCGACGTCGCCTTCACCTTCAACTACATCATCGACAACGAGCTCGGGATGTTCCTCGACTACGTCAAGTTCATCGACAAGGTCGAGGCGACGGACGATACGCACGTGGTGTTCACCTGCTCCAAGCCCAAGGCCAACATGCTCGGTCTGTGGATCCCCATCCTGCCCGAGCATATCTGGAGCAAGGTCAAGCCCTCGGAGGTTGAGAACAAGTTCAAGAACTCGCCTCCGATCATCGGCTCAGGGCCCTTCCAGACCGTCGAGTGGAAGAAGGGCGAGTACGTGCGCATGGCCGCCAACAAGGACTACTGGCGCGGCGCCCCCAAGGTCGACGAGGTCATCTTCCAGACCTACCAGAACCAGGACACGATGGCGCAGGACCTCAAGACCGGCGCCATCCAGAGCGGCTGGAACATCCCTTCGGCACAGGTAGACCCGCTGAACAACGAGCCCGACCTCGAGGCGATCCGCGGCGTCGTCATCGGTCTCGATGAACTCGGCTTCAACTGCGCCGACAAGAAGGTCTTCCCCAAGTCCACCGGGCACCCCGTGCTTCAGGACCCCGCCTTCCGCAGCGCCCTGCAGTGGGCCGTCGACAAGGACAAGATCGTCTCCATCGGCTACAGCGGCGACGCCGCTCCCGCCGACTCGCTCGTCACGCGCGACTACTACTCGGCCGAGGCCGACTACCACTGGACGCCGCCGGCCGAGCAGGCCTACAGCTTCGACCTCGACAAGGCGCGCCAGGCGCTCGACGAGGCCGGCTACCCCGACGCCGACGGCGACGGCGTGCGCGAGTACAAGGGCAAGCCGATCAAGCTGCGTCTGTACGCTCGCACCGAGTCCACGTCGAGCCAGAACAGCGGCAAGCTGATCACCGGCTGGTTCGAGGAGGTCGGACTCGACATCGACTACCAGATCATCGACGACGGCGCCCTCGGCGACAAGCAGTACAACTACGACGGTGACGACTACGCGCCGGACTTCGACCTGTTCATCTGGGGCTGGGGCGGCGACGTCGACCCCAACTTCATCCTCTCCGTCATGACGACCAGCTCCATCGAGAGCTGGAGCGACTGCATGTGGTCCAACGCGGAGTACGACAAGCTGTTCCTCGAGCAGCAGACGACGATCGACGTGCAGGAGCGCATCGACATCGTGCACCGCATGCAGGAGATCATCTACGACGAGTCGCCGTACATCCCGCTGGTGTACCCGCTCGATCTGGAGGCCGCGAACAAGGGCAAGTGGAGCGGCTGGGTGCGGGCCGGCGAGGACAAGGGCATGTGGTGGTACAACACCCAGCCGGACACCTACGTGGCGGTGCACCCCGGCGCGACGACCACTGAGGAGGGCGGCGGCTCGAGCACCGGGCTCATCGTCGGTATCGTGGTCGCCGCGATCGTGGTCCTGCTCGTCGTCGTGCTGCTGCTGCGGCGACGCGGCGGGCGCGCCGAGACGGAGGGATGAGCGGAGCGCGCAAGGGCAGCAGAACTGTGGCGCAGCGTGCCCGGGGCTTTGCCCCGGGCACGCTGCTCACGGAGTTGCCGGCCACCGCGCTCCGCATCCTCGGCGCCTCCAGGCGGATCCTCGAGCGTGATGGGTTCGCCGGCCTGACCTACGAGGCCATCGCCACTGAGAGCGGTGAGTACAAGGACTCGGTCCGCTACCACTTCGGCGGCAAGGCGGGGCTGATCGCGGCGCTGGTCGATTCCTCAGTCCACGATGCGAGCCTAGGGATCTACGCTGAGGCACGCGACGAACCGGACCCCAGGCGCCGACTGCCGGCGGTGATCGACGCCAGTCGCGAGCTGACCAAGGGCGACGACACCTGGGCGACCTGGGAGTTGCTGCCACACGTCTTGCGTGATGACGGGCTGCGTCCTCGGGTCGCCGAGCTGTACGAGTCGTATCGCGAGCACTATGTGGAAGTGCTGGACGCCGGCGACGATCGCGAGAGAGCGGTCCGGGCCCGCGACTACGCTTGTATCGTCCTCGCGGTACTCGACGGCCTCGCCCTCCAGAAAGCGCTCGACCCCGGGGGCGTCGACCTCGAGCGCGTCTTCGATCTGTGGCTCGCGGTGGTGACCGGGTCCCTCGGCGCGGTCATCCCGGACGACCTGCCGAACGGCGGCTGACCCCGCCGCTCACCACGCTGCCTGTCGCCAGACGCGAGCGCGGGCGGCGGGTGCTCACGCACCCGCCGCCCGCGCCGCTGTTGGTTCTGCTGCCCGGCCTGCCGGCCGGACCCCTCAGAGTCTCTCGTCCCCCGGAGGCAGGGGCGTCTCGCCCATGGGGCCGTTGGAGAGAGGAACCTCGGGAATCGCCGTATCGGCGAGGTTGTCTTCGTTGAGCGCCGCGCCGGCAGGTCCCTGGAGCGGGACGCGCCGACCATCCGGCGCGAGGTCGTCGGAGGCGTCGGACCCTGCGGGAGGCCCGTCTGGCGCCGGCAACTCCTGGTCCACCTCGAGGATCCCGAGCTCCTTGGCGTGCTCGGGCTCCTTCTCGGGCAGGATGTGCCGCAGAAAGCGCTTGGTGCGGTCGTCCTTGGGGTGGAAGAAGACCTCGCTCGGCGGGCCCTGCTCGATGAAGTAGCCGTCGTCCATGTACACGACGCGGTCGGCCACGTCACGGCTGAAGCCCATCTCGTGGCTGACGACGATCATGGTCATGCCTTGGGAGGCGAGGTCCTTCATGACCTTGAGCACCTCGCCGATGAGCTCCGGGTCGAGCGCGCTGGTCGGCTCGTCGAAGAGCATCAGGACCGGGTCCATCGCCATCGCGCGAGCGATCGCGACGCGCTGTTTCTGGCCGCCGGAGAGCTGGCTGGGGAAGAAGTCCATACGCTCGCCGAGGCCGACCTTCCTGAGCAACTCGTGGGCCTTCTCGATGGCGGCCGCCTTCTTCTCGCCCTTGACGAGGATCGGGCCCTCGGTCACGTTCTCCGTTGCGTCCATGTGCGGGAAGAGGTTGAACTCTTGGAAGACCATGCCGCACTTCATGCGGATCTGGTGGACGTCCTTCTTGAACGTGCCGCCGTGACTGCCGCAGGTGACATGGACGCCGCCGATGCCGATCTCGCCGGTCGTCGGGTCTTCGAGGAAGTTGAGACAGCGCAGGAACGTGCTCTTGCCCGAGCCGGAGGGCCCGATGAGCACGACGACCTCGCCCTTGAAGACCTCGAGGTCGATGCCCTTGAGCACGTGGTTCCTGCCGAAGTACTTCTGCAGGTTCTCGACCTTGACGATGAGCTCGCGCCCTTGGTCGTCGTAGACGGGAGTTGGAGTAGATTTCGCCATGTTACTTCTTCCCCTTCTCCTTCTCGCGGGCCTTGTCGCGCGCCATCCGCGTCTCGAGTTTCGCCTGCCAGAAGCTGAAGAAGATCGTCAAGGCCCAATAGAAGGCGGCCGCTACCAGCAGGGTCGAGAAGTTGTTGAGCGACGAGGCACCGGCCAGCTGGGCGCGGCGAAGGAGCTCCTCGACGGTGATGACGGACACCAGCGAGGTGTCCTTGATGAGGGCGATGAAGTCGTTGCCCACAGCGGGGATGACGATCTTGAAGGCCTGTGGCAGGACGACGCGACGCTGTGTCTGCCAGCCGCTGAGGCCGATCGCCCAGGCGGCTTCGTTCTGCCCCTTGGGCACCGCCTGGATGCCGGCGCGGAACACCTCCGTGAGGTACGCGCCGTAGTTGAGCGACAGGGCGGCGACGCCGGACCAGAACGCCGGCGGGTTGTAGGTGTCGGGCAGCCCGAAGGCTTTGATGAACTCGGGGACGCCCTGGTAGATCACGATGATCTGCAGCAGCAGCGGGGTCCCTCGGAAGAGCGAGGTATAGAACGTGGCGACCCAGTACGGGATGCGCCCGAGGACCATCCTGAACATGTACTCCTTGCTCTGGTAGCGGTCCCACGCCTGCTTGAAGGTCATCTTCTTGGAGAGGCGTCCGAGCGATCCGAGGAGGGCGAAGATGCAGGCAAGGACGATCGAGATGACCGTCAACTCGACCGTGACGATGGCGCCCGCCGCGATGTACCAGAACCACTTCCTCATGACTTCGGTGTTGATGAGGCTGCCACCCGTGGCCTCGCCCTCCGACTTGAACTCCCACGAGTACGTGTCGGCGGTCTTCCCATCCCTCTCGTCGTAGACCTGCAGCGGCTGGCCGTTGGTGTCGAAGAGGGCGACGTCGAACATGAAGTCGCCCTCGGCGAAGACGGGCTCGTTCCACTTCATGAGAAGCGTCGGGTTGCCCGGCGACAGTTCGATCATGCTCGCGGGCGTGGAGAGGACGATCTCCTCACCATCCACGGTCAGGATCGATGCGGCGGGGTCGAGGTCGGCGCCGTTCAGATTCAGGTTGATGTTGATCTGGTCGCCCGACCACTTGGTGCGTGCGCCACTCGGGTCCGGGATGACCCCGAGGACGACCGGTGTCCCTTGGGGCGCCTGGAAGGAGGCGGACGGCGACGGACTGGCCTCACCGCTCGCCAGCGCCACAGGCGCGAGCGCGGTCAAGACGAGCGCGAGCAGCGCGGCGAAGAGGCCGATGCTCGCGAACCCTGCGCGTCTGTGCATCTTGTGCTGACCTTTCCTCGAAATGACTGCGGCGGGGGCGCCGAAGAAGCCGCCCCCGCCGCGCGAAGTCAGGCGGCGTGTCCCGGAGGACTCACCGTGAGACCGCCGACTACTCCTTCACGCTCAGGTCGATGCCGTTGTACCACTGCTTCGACATCTCGGTGAGCGCGCCGTTCTCGTGCATCTGCTGCACGCTGTACGACAGAAGGTCGACCCAGTCGGTCTCGCCCTTCTTGACGGCCATGGCGAGGTCCTCGTAGTACAGGGGCTTGCCCGAGAACTCCATCGCCTTGCCCTCGAGGATGGCCTGCTGACCGGTGGGGCCGGCGGTCATCACGAAGTCGATGTTGCCGTTGAGCAGGTCCGGGAACGTGTCGGCGTCAGTGGTGTACGTCTTCACGATGGCCCCGCCGTCCGCCTTGAGGAAATCGTAGTACGTCGTCGCGGCGCCCACGCCGACCTTCTTGCCGGCGAGGTCCTCGACGCCGGTGATCTGCGTGCCGCCCTTCTTCACGAAGACCTGACCCGAGGTGTAGTAGTACGGGTCGCTGAAGTCGAGGGTCTCCTGACGCTCGGGCGTGATGGTCATCGAGCCGATCGAGACGTCGTAGCGGCCGTTGTTGAGGCCGCCGGGGATGGTCTCCCAAGCGGGGTGCTCCCACTTGATGCCGAGGCCGAGGATCTCGGCCATACCCTTGGCGACGTCGACGTCGAAGCCCACGACCTCTTTGGTCACGGGGTCGACAGAACTCTGCGGTGCGTAGTTGGAGTCGTTGGCGACAACGACCTCACCCTTCGTGACGATGTCCAAGGCCAAGCCTGTCGGCTCATGGCCGAGGATGGCCGTCGCGCGCTCCATCGCGGAGCCCGACGGCGGAGCGCTCGACTCCTCGTCGGTAGTCCCTTCGTCGCCCCCACAGGCGACCGCAACAGCCATGATCGCGAGGATCGCGACCAGTAGAATGGCTGCCCAGATGTAGGTCTTGCCCTTTCTCATGCCTCCGTCCTTTCCGGCTGACTTGACCCTGACGTGCCGCGTGACCCGCTCAAGGAGTCTGTCGCGGGCGCGGCCCCCCACCGCTTGTCAGGACGTACCGTGCCGCATTCCCCCCAAGCGGCCTCTGCCCCGATTTATACAGCACACGATTCAAAAGACAAGCCTCGCGAGCCTGCGAAGCCATCGGGTGAACGCCCCATCACGCCCCTAGGCAGTGTCAGTCGACGGCGGCCAGACGGCGGAGTTCGGCGTCGACCGCCTGATCGAGGGCGGGCGGGCGATGCGTCCCGACCGCCGCGACGACCCGCTCGTGCGCCCTGTCGACGGCCGTCTGCCGCCCACCCCCCGCCCAGTAGCGCTGCGGCTCATCGACCATGAGCGAGGGCCCGATCTCCAGCGGGGCCGGCTCGACGGCCGGTGCACCCAGACCCGAGAGGTCGATGCCACGTGCGATCGCGCGCGCCTCCGTGAGCGTCTCGACGGCCAGCGCCATCTCATCGAAGCTGAAGATACGCCCGCCCGACACCATGCCGACGCCCGTCAGCATGTCCACGCCGGCGGCCAGAGAGAGGTAGGTGGTCGTCGTGTCGTCGAGCGCCGACTGCCACCCCGGCTCCTTGGCGCCGCTCGAGTTCACACCACACTGCGTCGGCAGGCCGTAGTACTGCCCGACGTCTCCGACCGCTGCGGCCATGATCGTGTCTTCAGGTGCGCCGCCGGTGAAATCCCCGCTCTTCAGGTCCATGACGCTGGGGATGAGGCAGATGAACACCGGGGCTCCGGGGAACGCGGCCTGGATCACACACACCGCGCTCAGCGCCTCCGCGATGCCGACCACCAGAGAGCCGGCCATCGTGATCGGCGTCGTGGACCCGCCCATGGGCATGGTCACGAAACCGATTGGTATGCCGGCCTCCGCGAAGACGAGGCCGGCCTCCAGCGTGCCCGCGTCGTTGCCGAGCGGCGTGACCGTGCCGAGCAGAGCGCTGATCGGCGGCTCGGCGCGAAGGCTCTCCTCCGAACCGCTCACCGCCAGCGCCATGCGCACCGCGACCTCGGCCAACTCGGGCTCGACCACCGTCACGGTCTGGACGTGCTTGCCGGTGTTGGCGATCGCCAGGTAGAGCTCGTGCAGACCGCGGACCTCCGTCGGCCGGTCCTGTGCGCTGACCGCCGGCCAACAGAAGTCGACCTCGGGCATGGAGTCGACGACGCGGCTGATCGTCGCCACGTCGTCCGCAGTCGTGCCGCGCTTCTCCCCGGTCTCAAGGTCGTAGATCTCTACGCAGCAGCCGTCGGTGGTGATCAGCGAGCGCTCCCCGGTCACGAGCGGCGCGGCGGCGCGGGCGCCGAGCGTCATGCGGGCCGGAGCGAGGCCGATGAGCCGCCGCACCAGCTCCCGCGGCATCGTCACGCGCGCGCCGTCGGCCGTGGCGCCTTGCGCCACCAGGGCGGCGCGCGCCCGCTCGGAGGGTATCGACACGCCGACTTCAGCGAGCACCTCGAGAGCCGCCGCATCGAGCCGCTCAAGTTCTCCGCGCGCGAGGACCGCCAGGCGGCCGGCCGAGCCGATGCTGTGCGTCAGAACCTGCGTCATGTCGCGACTCCCCACTTCATCCGCCGATATCGTCGGCCCATGGCCGCAAGGCCACGGCCGCTCGACGGCCGCGATTCCTTGTCCGGCGACCGCGATTCAACCGCGCGCCGCGACAGGCGCCTCCCTGGGCGCGAGGAGCGTCCGGAGGTCGCTGCTGCGGACCTTGAGCATGGTCGTCGTGGTGCCGCCGCCACAGTACACGACGTCCGGTCCGAAGACACCCGGGTCGGCGACCACGGGCAGAGGGGAGCCGAGGGCACAGGGCGGCACCGCCCCCGGGCGGTACCCGGTCAAGTCGAGGACGTCTTCACCTCGGGCGAGCGCTGCGTGGCTGCCGCCCAACTCACGCGCAAGCGCGACCGTGTCGACGCTGGTGTCGCCGGGCACGAGTACGACGATCGGCCGACCGTCAAGCCTGAAGACAAGGGTCTTCACGACCTCGCTCACCGGGACGCCGAGGGCCGCCGCAGCCAGCTCGGCCGAGCTCGAGAGAGCGGGAAGATGGATGACCTCGTGGGGCACGCCCTCTTCACGCAAGAGGTTGTGGACATCACTGCAGGACCGCACAGGAGCAGCCTCCTCTTCGGAGGCGAGAGTCTAGCATGTTTGTCGGGTCCGGAGGCGCCGGGTACCATCGATCCATGGGCGACGACGACACGGGCGCTGAGGGAGCGGCGACACCTCCCCCCGAGGGCGGTGGCGGGAGCGGTCGCAAGCGCTGGCTCCGCCTGGGTGGCGACCTTCTGCTGATCGTCGGCGGACTGGTGCTCTCCTACCCGTTCTGGTCGGCAGCGTACGCCCAGGTACAGCAGACGCGGCTGGATTCCACCTACCGCGAGCAGAGCAGCGCGTTCGCCGAGGGAGTCGTCGCCAACGAGGATACTCGCACGCACGGGGTTTCCGACGCCGAGCTCGTCCGCCGCCTCGCGGTCCTCTTCGCCCGCGGCCTGAGACCGGGCGACCCCATCGGCCGCCTGCGCATCCCGCGGATCGGCCTCGATCGCCTCGTGCAGCAGGGGGTCGGCGGACGTCTGGCGCTCGACCCCGATGGCGACCGCGCCCTCCTGAGGAACGGCCCGGTCCACTACGGCGTCACACCCCTTCCCGGAGCCGGTGAGCCGTTCGCCGTCTCCGGCCACCGCACGACCTACGGCGCGCCCTTCAACAAGCTCGACAGGCTGCGGAGAGGCGACCCGATCTTCATGGACACGCCGTATGCCCGCCTTCGCTACGAGGTCGTGCGCACAAGCACCGTCCTGCCGTCGGACATCGGCGTGCTGCGTGACAGGGGCTATGGGCTGGTGCTCACCACCTGCACGCCCCCATACAGCGCGAGCCACCGCCTGATCGTCTGGGCGACGCTGGAAAAGGCGCGGCCGATCAGCGCGGTCAGGAGCCGCTGACCGGCGGTGCGCCCTCCGGCGGTGCGACGGGGAAAGGCGGCCGCTCGGTCGATGTGCCCTCGAGGAGCATCACGAGCAGGCGGGCGCCGGGCTCCCCGCCCGGATAGCCCGGCGGCACGAAAACGAGCGCCTCGGCGCCGGACATCGAGCTGAGGATGCCCGAGCCTTGGGGCCCGGTGGTGGTGAAGCCCCACGTGCCCTCCCGGCGGACGAGCCGGCACCGCCGCGTCTCCGTGCGTCCCTTGGTGCGCTCCACAGGCTCCTCGGCGGCGGCGAACACGTGAGGCCGGTAGATGTCCGGCCGGCCGAGAAGGGCCAGCACGGCCGGCCGGATGTACATCTCGAAGCTGACCATCGAGGCAACGGGATTGCCGGGGACGCCGAAGACCAGCGTGTCGCCGCGAGCGCCAAACGCGAGCGGCTTGCCCGGCTTGGTCGCCACGCGCCAGAATCGGCGCTCCACACCGAGCTCGTCCTGCACCTGCTTGACGAAGTCGTAGTCTCCGACCGAGACGCCGCCGGAAGTGATCACCACATCGTGCTCGAGCGCGAGGCCGATCAGGCGCCGCGTCTCGTCGAGGTCATCCCTCGCGATCCCGAGCAGCACCGGCTCGGCGCCGGCCTCAAGCGTCTGGCCGTACGCGGTGTAGGAGTTGGAATTGCGGATCTGGCCGGGGCCGAGCGGACGGCCGGCCGCAACGAGCTCACTGCCGGTCGCAAGGATCGCGACACGGGGACGGCGCGTCACACGGACCTTCTCCAGGCCGACCGAGGCCGCCAGGCCGATCTCCGTTGGGCCGAGTCGCGCGCCGCGCTCGAACAGCAAGTCGCCGACGGTGACATCCTCGCCGGCCCGACGCACGTTGGCGCCGGTCGACGGCGCCCGGTCGACGATGATCGCGGCGCCGGAGCCGGGCGTCGTGTGCTCCACCTGGACGACGGTGTCGACGCCCGGCGGCAGAGGGGCCCCGGTCATGATGCGAGCCGCGTCACCCTCGCCGATCGGCTCCGCGACGTACCGTCCGGCCGGGATGTCGACGACGACGCGGAACTCCCGCCGCCCTCCTTCGAGTTCTGCACCGCGGACCGCGAAACCGTCCATGGCCGAGTTCGTGAACGACGGCACCTGCTCCGGAGAGACGATCTCGGCCGCGGCGGTGCGACCGAGCGCCTCCAGCAGCGGTACGTCTTCGGCTTCCAGGGGGCGCACCGCCGCCAGGACGCTGTCCAGAGCTTCTTGGATACTGATCACGTCGGTCTCCCAGGGTGGAGTCTCATCTGCTTACGCATCTTAGTAAACTCCGCGCCGTCGTGGCCCGATTGATTACCACGAGAGGGGACGCAAAGGAGGGCCTCGTGAGCAGGGATCAGCAGCAGGCACGCAGTGATCGAGACCCGAGCGGGCCGCGCAAGCGTCGGGTCGACGCGCTCAAGGGCCTGGTCGCGGAGCGGGGGTACGACGTGCCCGCCGAGGACGTCGCTGCGAGGATCATCCGCGACGCGATCGTCGTCGCAACACCGGAGCGACAACGCTGAAGAGCGCCAGCCCGAGCGCCGCACCCGCGACGTCGACGACCGCGTCGACGGATTGCGCGTCGCGATACGGGAGCGGCCCCTGGACGAGCTCTATCGCGACCCCGAGCGCCGCCGCAGACACCAGCGCCCACGCCAGCATGACGCCGCGCACCTCCCAGCCACCCAGCGCCACCGCGAGCAGGAAGCCCAGCACCGCGTAAGTCACGAAATGCCCCAGCGTGGTCAGCAGGACGTCGCGACCCCCCGCCACCGCGTGCACGGGGCCCTGCGTCGGAAGCACCCCAGAGAGCACGATGACGACCGCCCAGAGCGCCGCCGCGACTGCCCAGCCACGCCCGGCCGGCGTCACGAAGCCGTGCCTTGAGTCTCCGTGGCGTCGGCAGGCCTGGCCCCGCGACGCCCCTCACTGCCGCCGAAACGCTCGTCGCCGGTCTCGACCAGCACGGCGACCGACCCGGAGTGAAGCCCGATGCGCGCCGCGCCGGCGTCCAGAACGCGGTTACCCAGCCCCAGGCACGCTTCGGCGGGCAGCGCTCCGTGGTCGAGCGGATACTCGAGACCGGTGAGGGTGACGCTGGCGTCGCCGCCGAGTGGGGCGAGCGAGACGCGCGTTCCGGCGCCGGCCCCGAGCACGACGTCTGCCGGCGCTCGAAAGACCCGCACCGTGAGCGAGGGCGTCACCAGGCGCGCGGGCACACCGAGCGCCGCCAAGCGGCCCAGGATGGCGAGGTGCCCGAGAGTGTGGTCAAGCGCACCGGTGCCTCCGGCGAGCACCAGTTCGCCGGCGCCCCGGCGCAGTGCCTCGTCCACGGCCAGCTCCCCATCTGTCGAGTCCTTGCGCACGGGGTGACGGATCAACTCGACACCCTCACCCTCGAGGCGGCGCGTGTCGGCGGCGCTGAGTGAGTCGAAGTCGCCCACGACAACGTCGGGCCTCACGCCGAGGCCGAGCAGAAAGCGGGCGCCACCATCGGCGGCGAGCACCTGGCGCGCGGACGTCACGAGGTCTCTGTAGAAGCCGGGCTCGCCGTACTCGCCGTCGAGGAAGACCAGCGCGACCCCCGTGGGGGGGTCAGCCGGCCCGCCTGCGGCGGCCGGCCGCCTTCGCTCCTCGCGCCCGGCTCGCATCACGAGGCGAGCCGGCGCTCATCCGGGAAGGCGGCGTCGTAGGCGCGCAGCAGCGGCCACAGGACGATCGCCGTGACCGCCGCTGAAGGCAGCAGGTACAGCAGGTTGTAGGTGAGCGAGTACAGCCATGGAGCCTCCCAGGCGGGGGCGTACTCCGCGAAGAAGATGAGCCCGGAGATGAAGTGACAGGCCAGACGCGCGCCGGTACCCAGCGCGACGGCGCCCGCCAGCCGGAGGACTCCTCCGGTCCCGGCCGGCGCGCCGACCGGGACCAGCCCCGCCAGACCGAGACCGGCGAAGGCAAACGGGTAGTCCAGGACCGCCTGAAGCGGGTGATAGATGTAGGGTGTGCCGGCAACCCCGGTGAGCTGCAGAAGACCGAAGAGTCCGCCGGCGACGACACCGGGGACAACACCTCGCCGGAGGGCCACGAAGAGGATCGGCAGCATTTCCAGCCCAAACGATCCGCCCTGCGGCATGCGCAGCGGGAAGGCTTGGGCGATCCAGCTGAGCGCCGCGGCCAGGGCGACGGCGACGCCGATCTCGGCCACCGCGCGCACACCCCAGTGCGCCGGGTTGAGGTTCATTCGGGTGCGCACGTCTGGCGTGGTTTCGGATGAATGGACGAGCGGGCTGCTCACGTGATCATCTCTCCCTTCGCTGGAATTACCCAGCAGCGCCCAAAGGCACCGCCGCCCCGATGGGCGGTCAGGTTCGACGCGTCGGCGCTAGGAAGCGCCATCTCAGCTCCTCAGCCAGGAGCTCCGCAGGACATCACCAGTCTACCGCAATGTCCCTCGGCGGGCCATGCCCGTTTCACGCCGCCGGCCGACCGTTCACAGCCACGTGTGGAGAGTGTGGATAACCTGCTTTCCCCATGCTCTCAGGCTCACGATTGTGGTGGATAAGGCGTTGACGAACGCGGACTACCTTGACACGATGCTCACGATTCCT
>Ga0172375_10008030_pt1 | contig 14302 bp, 10 predicted proteins | sample LakKiv1m_FD_114537 | JGI IMG/M metagenome (GOLD analysis project Ga0172375, IMG submission 114537) | Freshwater microbial communities from Kabuno Bay, South-Kivu, Congo - kab_092012_11.1m | ecosystem: Environmental > Aquatic > Freshwater > Lake | place: Democratic Republic of the Congo... | reverse complement strand
TGTCGCTAAATACAAAAAAGCCCTTGTTTTGGGGACCACTGGATTAAGCGATGCGCAAAAAAACAAAGTAGAAGAGGTATCCCGGGTCGTTCCGGTAGTTTTTTCGCCGAATATGTCTATCGGTATAAATGTATTGTTTGATATCCTTCCTGAGATAGCCAAAAGGCTCGGGCCCGATTACAGCGTCGAGATCGTTGAGGCGCACCATAAAACCAAGAAGGATGCCCCCAGCGGCACAGCCAAAAAAATGGCTGAAGTAATTTCTGCCGCCACGAAAAAAGATGTGCCGATGCATTCGGTCCGATTAGGGGATATTTTCGGTGATCACACGATAGTTTTCTGCGGCAATTCAGAGCGTATTGAGATCAGGCATCAGGCGCATACCCGCGACCTCTTTTGCGTCGGGGCGTTAAAAGCCGCTAAGTGGATCTTCGGCAAGCCGGCAGGTTTGTATTCGATGCAGGATGTATTGAAAGGGTAAAAGATGTTCAGCTTATCTAAAAAAGTTCAGTCGCTGCCTCCGTATTTATTTTTGGAGATGGATAAAGCCAAACGTAAAGCGCGTCAGGAAGGCAGGGATATTATTGATCTGGGGATAGGCGATCCTGACCAACCGGCCCCTGCGCATATTATTGAGGGGTTAAATCAGGCAGCCGGGGACCCGGCAAATCATCGCTATGCGCTGGATCAGGGTATGCCTGTATTACGCCAGGCGATCGCCTCCTGGTATAAATCCAGGTTCAATGTCAATCTGAACCCTGATACTGAGATATTGCCTTTGATCGGGTCAAAAGAGGGGATTGCGCATTTTCCTCTGGCTTTCCTGAACGCGGGGGACATTTCCCTTATTCCCGATCCCTGCTATCCTCCCTATAAAGGCGGGACTATCCTCGCCGGCGGGTCAGTGCAGCTTATGCCCTTGCTTGAGGAAAATAATTTCCTGCCGGATCTAAAACGCATACCGTTTTTAGCGCGTAAAAAAGCAAAGATCATCTTTGTGAATTATCCGAATAACCCGACCGGCGCCTGCGCCGGAGATGAATTTTTCCGGGAGCTGATCGATTTCGCCAAAAAAAATAAGATCATCGTGGTTTCGGATCTGGCCTATTCGGAAATGATTTATGACGGATATAAAGCGCCCAGCCTGCTTGAATTTCCCGGGGCCAAAGATGTGGCTATCGAATTCCACTCATTGTCTAAAACCTATAACATGACCGGCTGGCGCCTGGGCTGGGCCTGTGGAAATCCCCGGTTGGTCGCGGCTTTAGGCAAGGTGAAATCAAACATTGATTCCGGGGTGTTTTCGGCTATCCAGCTGGCTGGAGTTGCCGCGCTTTCCACAGGCCAGGATTTCACACGCAAGATGTGCCAACTGTACCAGGAGAGGAGGGATATCCTGGTTGAAGGATTAAGGTCTCTTGGTTGGCAGGTAACTAAACCAAAGGCAACATTCTATCTCTGGATAAAAATTCCCGGAAATACCGATTCCATAAGCTTTGCCTCCCGGCTGCTTAATGAAGTTGATATCGTGGCTACTCCGGGAGTAGGTTTTGGAAAGTACGGCGAAGGTTATATCCGCATGGCCCTGACTGTCCCAAAAGAGAGGATAAAAGAGGCTTTAGAGCGGCTGAAGAAAATATCTTAAATGGCGATCTGTTATCTCGGTGCCGGTTCAAACCTGGGCGATCGCAGAAAGAACATAAAGTTGGCTGTTAAAAAGATCAACGCGCTCAAAAACACCTCCGTGCTTAAAGAATCCAGGATCATTGAAACTGCCCCCTGCGGAGGCCCTGCCGATCAACCTGATTTCTTGAATGCCGCGTTAAAGATCGAAACTAAACTCCCCCCGATAAGCTTACTGAAAGAACTCAAAAAAATAGAAAATGACCTGGGCAGGATAAAAGGTGTGCGTTTCGGCCCCAGGATCATTGACCTGGATATTTTGCTTTACGGGGACAGGGTAATGCACGCTAAGAAGCTGGCTATCCCGCACCCGCGGCTTTTTGTCCGGGATTTTGTAACCAGGCCATTACTTGAGGTTTTATGAAAGTTTTCCGCAGCTCCGAAAAACTAAGCGCCGCGATAAACAGGATAAGGGGAAATGAAAAAAGCGTAGGTTTTGTGCCTACGATGGGCGCCTTGCATGCCGGGCATTTAAGCCTGATCAAGCAGGCAGCCAAAGATAATAATACGGTTGTGGCCAGTATTTTCGTAAATCCCGCTCAATTCGGGCCGAAGGAAGACCTGAAAAAATATCCCAGGCCCATTAAGAAGGATCTTGAGCTTTGCCGCAAGGCCGGAGTTGATTTTATATTTCTCCCCGGTAATAAAATCATGTATCCTCAAGGTTACTCTACTTTTGTCAATGTTGAGGGATTAAGCCAAGTGCTTTGCGGGGCTGCTCGTCCCGGGCATTTTCGGGGGGTAACTACCGTAGTTGCCAAACTGCTTAATATTGTCCGGCCGGATGTGCTTTATCTCGGGCAAAAGGACGCTCAGCAGGCGCTTATAATCGCCAGGATGATCAAAGATCTGAATTTTCCGGTCAAGGTCAAGGTTATGCCTACTATACGAGAAAATGACGGATTGGCATTGAGTTCCCGTAACGCATATTTAAGCAAAAAAGAAAGAAATGACGCGGTAGTTTTATCTAAAGCCCTGCTTCTTGCTCAAACTTTAATTGATAACGGCCAGCGCCAGGCAGATAGAATTATAAGCAGGATTAAGCAGCTTATTTCAAAAAAGAGGTCAGCCAGAATAGATTATGTCAGCATCGTGGATTTAGAGAATCTAATGCCTTTGAAAAAAATAAAACCGGGCTGCCTTATTGCTTTAGCGGTAAAAATAGGAAGAACTCGGCTTATTGATAATATATATGTCTAAAAAGACTAAACTTAGGATCGGGATTGTTGGTTGCGGGGCGATCGGCGGCTCGCTGGCAAAGGAGATAGTTTCGAATTTCTCCAAAGATGCCAGTTTAGCTGCTCTTTATGATATAAGGCCGGAAAAAAGCCTTGACCTTGCCAGGAAGCTAAGAAAAAGCGTTAAATTATGCGCGGCTAACCTGAATAATCTAATTAAAAGATCAGAGCTGGTTATTGAGGCATCTTCAGCCAGGGCTTCCTGGGAGATCAGCCGTAAATGTTTGTCCGCCGGCCGTGATATTATGGTGATGAGTGTCGGCGGCATGGTCGGACATCCGGGCAGTTTACAATCATTGGCTGGGAAGAATAATGCTAGGGTTTATTTTCCCAGCGGCGCTATCTCAGGGATTGATGCCCTGAAAGCCGCCAATATCGGGAAGGTGCGTAAGGTGGTCCTGACTACGCGCAAGAACCCGGCGGCATTCAGGGGGGTTGAATATGTGGCTAAAAGGTTTAAGCTCGATGGTTTGAAAAAAGATAAGCTCCTGTTTTCAGGGAGTGCATCCAGCGCGGTGAAGTATTTTCCGCAAAATATAAATGTGGCGGCTGTCCTGGGGTTAGCGGGAATAGGGATGCGTAAAACACAGGTGCGTATTATTGCCAGTCCTCATACAGCCAAGAACATCCATGAGGTCCAGATCCTATCCGACGCGGCCTCGATATTCACGCGCACCGAGAATATCCTGCACCCGCAGAATCCCAAGACCAGTTACCTTGCGGTGCTGGCGGCAATAGCGACTTTAAAGCAGATTTTGCAGCCGATAAAAATCGGCACGTAATCAAACAAAAGGAAAGGGGGTGAATCAAAAAATGGCAGAGAAAATAATGAAAGTAGGAGTAAAGAGGGAGAAAGGTTATCTCTATTACATTGACAAGCAGGGTGATGTCTCTTGCGCCAAGATGGCCAGAGGCAACAAAAAGGGAGGTAGCCCCAAGAAGGTGGCAAAATGCGGTATCAAAAGAAAAGCAGGCTACCTTTATTTCCTGGATAAGAAAGGCGACGTCTCTTGCGCCAAGATGAAGAGAGGCGGAAAGAAGAAAAAGAAGTAAGTAGTTTCCACATAAGCCCCGCCCTTAGAAATAAGGGCGGGGCCTATTTATTCCGTTTTCCATCCCAACCTTATTATTTATTGCATGATCTTAATAAATCCAAAATCAACTAAATTCGGCATATTCCAAAGATACGTTCCCCTAAGCGTCCCTATCGGCCTGGGTTATCTTGCCGCATATCTCCTGATGAACGGGAGAAAAGCCGAAGTAGTAGATGAGCATATCGACCCCTTGTCCAGGCAGCTGGTGAACAGCCTGCTGGAGAATTTATCTCCCCCCTATATATTCGGCATCTCAACTTTAACCGCCTGCGCCCAAAGAAGCTATGAAATTGCCGGACAGATAAAAGATTGGTACCCCGATTCTATAATTATCCTAGGGGGGATACATCCTACCGTCTTGCCGGAGGAGGCGCTGGGAAACAGGGCAGTTGATTTTGTCATAAGGGGGGAGGGGGAGGAGATATTGCTGGAATTATACGACGCGATAAAAAACAGGAAAGACCATTCGCGGATAAAAGGGCTCTCGTATAAAAGCGGCGGCAAATTCATCCATAATCCGCCTGCCGAGCTGCCTGTTTTGGAGGATTTTCCTCCTTTTCCTTATCATCTTTTTGAGAAAGGCCTCGGGAAATACAATTTCAGCTTTATTTCAAGCTCAAGGGGCTGCCCGTATGATTGTATATTTTGCAGCCAAAGGAGCATATCCGGCAAGAAGTTCCGCTACGTGCCTGAAAGGGTTGTCCTGGATCAGATAGAGCTGCTTGTAAATAAGTATGAACAGGGGCATATTAATTTCGTTGACGACAACTTTACGGCGGATAAGCAAAGAGTGATCCGCTTATGCCGGGGCATCAGGGAGAAGGGCCTGCAAAAGAAAGCCAGTTTTGACTGCCAGACCAGGGCTGACGCGGTTGATGATGAGCTCCTGATCTCGCTAAAGAGCTCGGGGTTCAGGATGATAAATTACGGCCTGGAGACGGCCTCGGAGAGGTTGATGGTGCTGTTGAACAAGAAAGAGACAGTGGCCGATAACATCGCGGCGGTCAAGCTTACCAAGAAATACGGCTTCGGCGTATCCGGGACCTTCATCTTTGGCCTGCCGACAGAGACCAGGGAGGAGCGATGGCAGGCCTATAAGCTGGCCAAGGAGCTTGACCTGGATTATGTAAGGTTCAATAATCCTACCCCTTATCCGGGAACGAAGTTATATGAAATAGCCAAAAGCGAGGGCCGGCTCTTCGTGGAAGAAGGGTGGGCTAATCTCAACGCCTGCGCCTCGCTGGTGCAGGATAGCCTCGCGGAATCCCGGCTGCCTTACTTTCCCGAAGGGTGCGAAGAAAATGAACTGAAAAGAGATATCATCAGGGCCAACCTCTTTTTTTCGCTTAGGCCGATAAAGGTCTTTAGGCTGTTAGTCAAAAGGATCGGGCCTGCGGGATGGTTTTATCTTCCTCCCCGCTGGTATTTGAACCCGAAAGAATGGTGGTGCCTGGTTAAATTGGGCGCCAGTTTATCGAGGTCATTGGCAAAAATTTATTTATGAAGATAAGCACAAAGACTAAAGAGGTCATCGGGGTAGCGGCGGTAATGCTGGGGATACTTATCCTGCAGTGGAGTTTGTGGGTCTCCGGCAAGCGGATGGTCAGCCACGACAGCATTATATGGTTCGGCGTTTTCTCCTATTTTTTTGACTGCCTGCGGCATGGGATCCTGCCCCTATGGAACCCCTATATGAACTGCGGGGAGGTATTCTTTTTGAATATACATGTCCTGCACCTATGGGACCCTTCAACACTGCTCCTGGTCTTTATGGGAAAGTTCTTTAGGATCAACAGCTTGACCATTTATCAGCACGATCTATTATTGCGCTACCTGATCTTTATTTCCGGAAGCTACCTTTTCTTCAGACGCCTGGCAAAATACAGGTTCAGCGCTTTCTTCGCTTTCATTGTTTTGTCATTCTCGGCCCTTTGCAGCTCGTACCTCAAACAGCACGGTTTTGTCCTTTGTTTTTACACGCTTCCCTGGATCTTATTTTTTTCCTTTAAATTCCTGGAAGAAAAACAGGCAATGTCATTCTTCTGGCTGTCTTTCTTTTTGGGGATGGCATTTTCTACCTCCGGCTACCATATAATGTATCTCGTTGTTTCCTGGGCGGTATTGCTTGCCTGTATTTTTATTTCCAAGGGCTTCACCTGGCCTAAAAGCGGATTTTCGGCAAATGACCGTAAGATCATATTCGGGGCTATCGCGATATTCCTGCTTCTTTCCTTGAATTTGATCCCGGTCTTCCTGACATATATCCGATATACGGTGCCGGATGTCAGGATGATCGAAGCCCCGAGTGCCGCCAACAGCTATCCGGCGGATTTCTTCAACTTGTTTACCCCATATTCCTTTATGCTGCATTTTGAAATGATCTATTTCAGGTCGATCCATGTTTCGGAAGCATTTTTGTACATCGGCTTGATCCCGCTGTTTCTGGCTATAGTCGGCTTATTCTACTCCCGCCATAAATACAGGATCGGCTTTACGCTGGCTTTGGGTATCACGCTATTATTGATGCTCGGCCCCAAGTTCGGGCTGTTAAAGTTATTCTCTTATTTTTTCCCCTTCTTTTTTATAGTCAGGAATACCCATATCTTTGCCACTTTTTTTATTTTTTGCCTGATTTATTTTACCTGTATCGGCACTGACGTAATAATCGAGCGGATAAAAAACCCGGGATCGGAAAGAGGATTACCCAAAGGGTGGGTCCTGTTCGTCATTTTGATCAGCGTAACGGCCGTTTTGATCAACCGTTATGTGTTGGCGGTCTTCCGCGCTCCATTGGCCCAGTTCCCGGAACGTTATAAGGCCGTATCTTTGATACTGGGGGGGGATTTTGCAACGCTCTTGAATAATATATTCATCCGTTCCTATCACAATATCTTTTTATTTATAGCCTCCGTATTAGCGGTATTTTTCGTTTTTAAAAGCCCGAAGATAAAACTGAAGTTCAAATATTCTATGCTGGTCTTCCTGGTGCTTGCGGATCTTTTTTTGTTTAACGCTGCCCTCTACAGGTTTACGACTATGCCGAAGGCCGACCTTTCTTTGTGGCCCAAGGAGAAGGTGGCTTATAATGACATAAGGCTGCCGCTTATGCTGCCCAGGTATCCTTTTCTTGGTTTCGCTCCGGCGATGCAAAGGATATTCTCCGCCTCCAGCTCCAGGATACCGGGGATAACCACGCATTTTTACCAGATGAAGGATTTCTTTGATTTCGAGAACAACAAAATGGTGCCTCCTGAAACCAAAGAGATCTTTATGGGGGTAACGGCTGAGAGGATGAAACTAATAAGCGGGGCGATTGTCTTGCCGCTTGAGCGCCAGGCCCGGGAATGCGCCAGGCTTGATGAGAAGATAACCCGGAGGGTAGTATTTATCGAGGAGGAGCCCCCGGAAAGATTTTCAAAACTAAAAATACCGCCGGAAAATATCGCGGAGAGCCGGATTGTCAAGGGAACGGTTAATATCCTGGGATTTGATCCCAACAGCATGCTTTTGGAGGTGGATCCAGAAGAGGATTGCGTATTTTATTACAGCGATGGGTTCGACAGCTCCTGGAGGGTTTTTATAGACGGCAAGGAGGATAAGATTTATAGGGCCAACATGGCCTTTAAAGCGGTTATGCTCGAAAAAGGCGCGCATATTGTGCGCCTTACTTACGATCCCCGGTTCTATAAAATAACCCTGTTTTTATATTTTGCGGGCCTATTGCTGGCAGCTGCCATGCTTCTATGGAGATCTCTATTCAGGAAGGGCGTTAAATGAAAGTTTGTTTTGTCCAGAAGCAGACCTTCCCGTATTTCGGGGTCATGGCGCTTTCCGGCTGCCTAAAGAAACAGGGCTATGAAACCGATATCGTGATAGATGCCTGCGAAAAAGACGCGGTTTCGGCCTTAAAAAAAACTAAACCCGATCTGATCGCTTTTTCCGTATTGTCAAACGAGCATGCCTGGCTCCGGCAGCTATCCTCGGAACTAAAAAGAGAAATCCCCGCTGTTCCCATAGCCGTGGGAGGAGTTCATGCGATTCTCTATCCGGAGGAGGTCTTGGCGCTCCCCGGTGTAGATTATCTCTGCCGGGGGGAAGGGGAATCTTCATTTACGGAGCTGGCCCGCCGGATCGCTTTAAAGAAACCAGCTGCCGGCATTTCGGGCATTTGGCGTAAAGAGAATGGAAAGCCCCAGATGTTAGGCGTCAGCCCTTTAACCGGAGAGCTGGATTTATTTTTTGAAGACCGTTCCCTTTATTATGAACGTTACCCCAAACTGGGTAAGCTGGCCTTAAAGGTTTTTATGTCTTCGCGCGGCTGCCCGTTCCACTGCTCTTTTTGCGCTAATTCCTCGATTATGCGGGTCTTTGAGGGGAAGGGAGAATATATACGCAGGAAGTCAGCGCGGCATTTTGTGGAGGAGATAAAGCGGGTTGTCAGCGATTATCCCGCGGCTTCCCTGTTTTTTGCCGATGACCTCTTTGCCGTGGATGCCGCCTGGCTTCGGGAATTCGGGCCTTTGTATAAGAAAGAGGTCAACCTTCCCTATATATGCACAGCCAGGATCGACCTGCTTGAAGAGGAGCATGCCCGGCTGCTTAGCGATTCAGGATGCCATACCGTAAGCTTCGGCGTGGAAACAGGGAATGAATTATTGCGCAAGAACCTACTTAATAAAACCATAAGCAATAAACGCATATTTGAGGGAGCCCGGATCATCAAGAAAATGGGCATCAAGATACAAACTTCGAATATGTTCTGCCTGCCCGATGAATCGGTTGAGGACGCGCAGGCGACGGTTGACCTGAATATCGCCATCGGCGCCGATTATATGTTTACGACAGTCATGCTGCCCTTCCCGGGGACCGCCTTAGCGGAGCATTGCGTGGAAAAAGGGCTGCTCAAGAAGGAATATTCTTTTGAGGATATCCCCAATTCATTTATCCAGGATTCGGTGTTATCTTTGAAGGATAAGGAAGTCCTGCTTAATATTCACAAAGTCGCCCATCTTTGCCTGCGTTTTCCCCGCCTGAAACCGTTCCTGATGCGTATCGCTAAAAAGGTCAAGTGCAGGCAGTTGTTTTTATTTCTCTGGCTCTCCGGGACTTTTATCAGGTTCAGGGATGAGAGGCAGCTTACTTTGTGGAGGACAGCCCGTTATCTTTGGGAGTACCGCAAGGGCTTATAAAGGTAAATTGCATGGAAAGAATAGATAAATTTCTTCAAAAATGGGACAGGCACCTGCTCTGGGCCTCCATTCTGTCGTACATCCTTGTTTTCGGGTATTTGTGTTTTCTGAAATACCACTCATTCAACTATCTGGACTGGGATCTGGCCAGCGATGTGATCGTGCTCCGGAACAGCGCCTGCGGCAGGCTTCTATATTACCCCTTCCTGGAGCAGATAATCTTCGGGGCCCATTTGTATCTAATAATATTCCTGATCTTGCCGGTATACGCGCTCTTCCAGACTCCTTTGACGCTTCTATTCCTGCAAAGCATATTCCTGGGGCTGGCGGCTTACCCGCTATATCTTCTAGCCAGGCGCAGGCTTAAATCTGCATTCTCCCTGGCTATAGCCGTTGCCTATCTATTATACCCTTCGGTGGGATATATGAATTTGTTCGAGACGCATTTTGATATATATGAGATATTTTTTCTTTTCTTTGCCTTGTATTATTTTGAAAAAGAGAATTTTAAAAGATTCCTTGTTTTTATAATATTAGCCATGTCCTGCAAGGAAAATGTCAGTTTAGCGGTAACGATGCTCGGCATTTACGCCTTGATCCGGAAAAGGCCAAAAAAATGGGTCTTAACCCCCTTGTTGGCAGGCGCCTCCTGGTTCCTATTATCGGTAAAGCTGATAATCCCGCATTTCGCCAAAGACGCCGGATTGTATCAGGGCGGGTTCATATTCAGCCACTATTATAAGCACCTGGGCGGTAATTTCTTAGAGATGGTTAAAACCATCATCCTCCACCCCGTAGGCACCGCTCTATTTGTTTTTAGCCCTCCCAAGATAATTTATATCCTTCAATTGTTTATGCCGGCCGGATTCCTGGGGCTGTTGAGCCCGCTGGCCTTACTGCCGGCTGCCCCGATTTTCGCGCAGAATTTATTATCTTCGGCGCCTAACCACTCTTTGATTTATTATCAATATACGGCTTTACTTATCCCGTTCATATTCTTTTCGGTGATCCAGGGCTTTTCCAGGCTGCTGCGTTACAAACCGGTTATCAGGAACCAGGGGGTTTTATTATTCTGCTTTTTCGGGTTTGTTATTTTTTCCGGGATCCATTTGGCTGCCCCGCAATTCAATATCATTAAGCGCGCGCACAGGTACCAGCTTGACGATCTTAGCCGGCAAAAGGAGAGGCTGGTGAGTCTGGTGCCGCAAAATTCACCGGTTATCGCCACTTTTCAATTTTTACCGAAATTGGCCAACCGGCAGGATCTCTATTCCCTGCACTTTATAGCGATGGGTTACAAGATGTATACGAATGTCAGCTATGAGGCGCCTAAGAACCTTGAATACGCTTTGATAGATTTTAACGAGCCTTTTCTACTGAAGGCATTTTTCCCTCCGCCGGCCGCAGGCAATATCCGGGATTTTCTTGAAACAGGAGATTGGAGGGTTTTTGCCGCCTTTGATGATACGGTCTTATTCAGAAAGGGATATAAGCAGGGAGAGCGGCTCTGCGAAGAGGTAGCTAACCCCAAAATAGCTCATCCACTTAACCTGGTTTTAGATAACGGGATCATTTTCCTGGGCTATGACCTGGTGGATGATAAAATATCCGGCAAGAACCTCCTGCATCTGGTATACTATTGGAAAAAGATAAAAGAAGGCAATCCTCCCCCGGGGTTCCTTATCCGCTTCTCAAGCCAGTCCGGCAATATCAGCTTTGTAAAAAGCCATGTTTTCGGATACAGGGCATATCTTCGGGATGAATGGAATCAAGGCCAGATCATGAAAGAGCACCACTATATCCTGCTTCCTCAGGGGGCGGAAAAAGAGAGCTACAGGATCGATTTCGGGCCGTTCATTAATTAGAGGCAGCGCAATGTCAAACGAGAGCATAATTATCCGCGGGGCAAAAGAGCATAATCTAAAGAATATAAACCTGGACCTGCCGCGCAACAGACTGATCGTTATCACCGGATTATCCGGTTCCGGCAAATCCAGCCTTGCCTTTGATACGATCTATGCCGAGGGCCAGAGGAGGTTCGTAGAGAGCCTTTCCAGTTATGCCCGGCAGTTCCTGGAGCAGATGCAGAAGCCGGATGTTGAATTTATATCCGGATTATCTCCGGCCATTGCCATTGAACAGCGTTCTGCCGCAGCTAATCCCCGCTCAACGGTTGCCACCCAGACCGAGATCTATGATTATTTAAGGTTATTGTTCGCCAGGATCGGCAGGGTCTATTGTTATAAGTGCTCCTCGCCTATTGAAAGGCAGAGCGCTCAGGAGATAGTTGAGACTATCCTTAAGTCCTGCGCAAACAGCGATGTCCAGATCCTCTCTCCCGTGATCAGCGGCAAAAAGGGGGAGCATAAAGATATCTTTCTGCAGGTGCGCAAAGCCGGATTTGTCCGGATCAGGGTTGACGGCAAGTTCTATGAGCTCGGCGATAAGATAAAACTGGCAAAATATAAGGCGCATAATATTGAAGTAGTGGTTGACCGCCTGAAGATCAGGCAGGAGGCCGGGAAGCGGCTTACCGATTCCGTGGAGACCGCGCTCAAAACAGGCAAAGGCATGCTTATTGTAAGTAGGGAGGGGAGTAAGGACGCGATCTTTAGCGAAGAATATGCTTGCTCAAAATGCGGCATAAACTACGCGGAGTTACAGCCGCGCAATTTTTCATTTAATTCCCCCTATGGAGCCTGCCCTGAATGTAACGGCTTGGGCACTAAGCTTGAGTTTGACCCGGAGCTGATCATCCCGGATAAGGCCAAAAGCATTAACGCCGGAGCCATCGCTCCCTGGAAGCGCGGAGGCAGGGGTTACATATTTTATTACCGCTGGCTTATCCGCCAGTTAAGTTACCGTCTTAAATTTGACCTGGATACCCCGTTTAAAAAATTGCCAAAGTCGGCGCAAAAGGCCATTCTTTATGGCACGGATGAAGTAGTGGGTAATAAACCTTTTGAAGGGGTTATCCCGAATTTAGAGAGGTTGTTTCACCAGACGGATAGCGATTATCTTAAAGGAGAGATAAGCCTTTTTATGTCCAGTCTTTCCTGCCCGGCATGTAAGGGAGCAAGGCTTAAACCCGAAAGCCTGGCAGTAAGAGTGCAGGAGCGCAACATCTGGGATGTTACCCGGATGTCCATAAAAGAAGCGCTTAATTTCTTCAGTTCGCTCAAATTAACGGATAAAGAGAAAACGGTCAGTTACCAGGCCTTAAAAGAAATAACCCGGAAATTAAAGTTCTGCGTTGACGTGGGCCTGGATTATCTGACCCTGGATAGAAAGAGCTCTACCCTTTCCGGCGGCGAGGCGCAGAGGATCCGCCTGGCTACCCAGGTGGGTTCAGGGTTGGTAGGAGTTTTGTATGTCCTGGATGAGCCGAGCATAGGTTTACACCAGCGGGATAATCAAAAGCTCCTGGCGACATTAAAGGCCTTGCGCGACCTGGGAAACACTTTGGTTGTAGTTGAGCATGATGAAGCCACTATTCTTAGCGCGGATTACATAGTGGATCTGGGCCCGGGAGCGGGCAGGCACGGCGGAAAGGTTATTTTTTCCGGGGTAAAGGATAACCTTCTAAAGGATAAGGATTCCCTGACCGCCAAATACCTGCGCGGGGAGCTTAAGATAGATCTGCCTGTAGCGCGTCGGCCGTGGAGGAGAGCCAAATATATTGAGATCAAGGGGGCCGGCGAGCACAATCTCAAAGGTATTGACGTGCGTTTCCCCCTGGGCACTCTTATTTGCGTAACCGGGGTAAGCGGTTCGGGTAAATCCACCCTGATCAGCGATATACTTTATCCGGCCCTAGCCCAAAAGATTTACCGGTCAAAGGCCAAGCCCGGCGCATTTAAGGGCATAAGCGGGACCGAGAATATTGACCAGGTTATCGTGGTTGATCAGTCCCCCATAGGCAGGACCCCGCGCTCAAATCCGGCAACCTATACCGGGGTGTTCAGCCATATAAGGGATATATTCGCTCAGCTTCCCCAGGCGCGCCTCAGGGGGTATAAACCGGGAAGATTCTCTTTTAATGTAAAAGGGGGCCGCTGCGAAGCCTGCTCCGGCGACGGAATAAAAAAGATCGAGATGCATTTTCTGCCCGATGTATACGTAAAATGCGATCTCTGCAAGGGCCAGAGGTTTAACGCCTCGACTTTAGAGGTCCAATACAAGGGCCGCTCGATCGCCGAAGTTTTGGAGATGACCGTTGAAGAGGCCCTGGAATTATTCGCTAATATCCCTAAAATAAAAAATACCTTAGGATACCTCTCTGACGTGGGCTTAGGTTATATCCAGCTTGGCCAGAGCGCCACTACTCTTTCCGGAGGCGAGGCGCAAAGGATCAAACTCTCTTCGGAATTATGCAAACGCTCTACCGGTAAAACCCTTTATCTTTTGGATGAGCCTACTACGGGTTTGCATTTCGCGGATGTGGCCAGGCTGATAAATGTGCTGCAGAGGTTGGTCGAGCGGGGCAACACGGTTATAGTGATCGAGCATAATTTAGAGGTAATCAAATGCGCGGATTTTATCATCGATCTGGGGCCTGAAGGAGGGGATAGGGGGGGAGGGTTTTTGGCCGGCTGTTCTCCGGAGGAGCTGCTGAACCTGGAGAATTCCTACACCGCCGGATCCCTGAAAGAATTCTTAGCAAACAAATGAAGAGCATAAAAATAGTTTTTACGGTCGTTATTATTTTAGTTTTGGCAGCCGGCTCCCCGGCTTACTCTGTCCCGGAAGAAGCCAAGGAGGCAGAGCTTATCTTTATGGCTAAAAAAGCATACGAGGACGGCTTTTATGAAGTCAGCCTGGGGATGCTAGAACGCTTTCAAAAAGAGTTCCCCGGCTCAACCAAGGCAGCGGAGGCCGGGCTTTTGCGGGCTGAGTGCTATTTTTACCAGGCACGCTACCTGGAGGCATTAAATATTCTTGAGGGCTTGTTAAAAGATCCCGGCTCCGGGCCTTTCCGGGATGCCGTTTATTTCTGGATCGCCGAGGTGCATTTAAAAGGCGCTGATTATCAGAAGGCGGCCAGTTTTTATGAATCGGTGGTCAAGGAGTTCCCGCGTTCATTTTACGCCCCGGCAGC
>Ga0172375_10008029_pt1 | contig 14303 bp, 8 predicted proteins | sample LakKiv1m_FD_114537 | JGI IMG/M metagenome (GOLD analysis project Ga0172375, IMG submission 114537) | Freshwater microbial communities from Kabuno Bay, South-Kivu, Congo - kab_092012_11.1m | ecosystem: Environmental > Aquatic > Freshwater > Lake | place: Democratic Republic of the Congo... | reverse complement strand
TGGAGGTTGTTTCCAGAGAAACGGACAAATTGGTGTTGCAGGAGCAACAAATGGCGCTGGTAGTAATGGAAATAATTCTCTTGGCTGTGAGGGAGCATCAGGGGGTTCAGGCGGAGCAGATGAATCAGGAGCAGGTGGAACAGGTGGAACACAAAGTGCAACTTCTGATGCAAATATGTATATGATTACTAAAAATATTTGGTTTTAATTAAATAATTTATAAATTATATGCAATATACTCTATTATCTACTTTAATTAGCAGAATGCAGAGATTTCAATTTGCTAATTCTATTGAAGAGCAATATTTGGTTAGAGATTTAGATGAAGCACTTCGTAGGCGCAGAAGAAAACATTTATTTCCTTGGACTCTTCAAAAAAGTGTGCTTAAAGTTTTTGATGATGTCTTAGAATATCCAGTTGCTACTGACCACGATGAACTGGCATATTTGGATTTAACAAAAGAAACAAGTTATGAAAATAAACCCAGATACCGTTATACTTCTTTACAACAGTTCTACGAAGATCCAGATAATAGAAATCAGATGGCGGAAATTTGGGATGCTGGAACTAAATATCTTGGAGTGAGATATAAAGATATTGTTAGAGGAACAAAACTTTTGAATGAAGCTGAAACAGTAGATGATTGGAGTGTGTCTGGTGATGCTACGGCAGTTGTTTTGGATAATGTAGTTTTCAAAAAAGGCAATGGTTCAATGAAAGTTAGTATTACAAACTCAACCAATACTGCTACGATTAAAAATACTTTTACTGCTTTTTCAGACAGTAATTACAAAAGAAAATATCATTTTAAGTGGATTAAATTCGCTGATACTGTCCCAACTTCTTTAGTAATGCGATTACAAACAGATGATAGTAATTATTTACAAAGCGGAACGATTACTACTCAATTTTCTGGACAGGCATTTAAAGCTAATGCTTGGAATTTAATCGGATATGATTTAAATACTGCCACCGAAACAGGAACTTTTGACTCTGCAAGTATTGCTAGTGAGGTAGTAGTTTTAACTGGTGCCTCGACAGGAACTTATTACTTTGACGAAAGCAATCTAAAGGAATGGGAGGAAATGGATTACTGGTATTATTCACAATATAATATTAAAACAAATAGTGCGTCTGTAGGCGATCAAAAATTCTTTTTTGAGAGCGAGGCATATTCTACCGATAGTGCTTTAATTGGTGACGATGAATGGGCTGATGTAGTTATGTTTGATGCGCTTTTAACTTCTGCTCAAGACAAAGAAAATAAACAGGCGATAAATGATTTTTTAGGAAAATTAGCAGATGCCGAAAATTCATTATATGAGAAATATCCTGATTTAGTTCCAATTCCTATAACTAATTCTTATAATTTTATTAATGACTTTAATGAAGAAGCCTTAAATGAAATTTATGATTAAATTTCCTAATTTAAAATTACTACTAAAAAATAAGGCGTTTATTTTCGTTTTAAGCGTTTTAATTTTAATTCTTGGTGCATTTGCTATCTATAATAAAAAGAACGCTGTAGAGCCAAGTTTTGGGTCAAATACAGATTATTTAGCAGGCGATTTAGAAGGGTCGCAGTGGTTTGTTTATAATAAATTTGATGGCTATCAAACAAAGGCAGATCCAGAGAAAGTAAGTGATGGCGCTAATCCGCAAGGACAAAATACAAGTATTAATTTTGGAGATAGAATTTCAAATAGAAATCTTGGTTATGAACTTTTTCCAGAAACAGACACTTACGCTTCCAGCACTTCCAAGGTTATCTCACTTCATACTTTTCGTAAAAGGGATGGCGAGAATATAATGATGAGAAAATGGGGAGACCAATTAGAATGGTTTGATGTTAATGGCAAAACTTGGGAGCAACTTTCAGAAGGATATTCTACAAGCACTTCAATGGATTTTGCTGACTTTAATATTAATACTGATTTAAGTTCTTATGTTTATTTTGGTGATGGAGTAGCTGACGCAGCAAAATGGAATGGTGCTCATACAAATTTAAGTTCTGCTTTAGTTGGAACAGAAGACAGAATTGAAGTTGACGATGTTTTAGATCAATGGACTGATACTGGTTCAGTGGTTTATTGTGGCCAAACTTCTGCCTATTCTTTTCTTAAAACTACAGGAACACCTGCTTTTGTTTTGACAGGAACAGCATCTGCTTGCGCTGATGGTGAAGCGGTGGCACAAGCAACCACAACAGATGCTACAGATCCGAAAGGAAATATCTATTTAGTAGCAGATAATAGATTATTTATTTCTGGCGTTGCTTCTTCTACACAAGCTATTTTCTTTTCTGCTTATGGGGATGCTGATAATTTTTCATCTTCTGCTATTGTGTCTTCTTCAACTGACGCTGCTCCAGGAATCTTTAATTTAGGAGAAGGAGGAGGTGGAGTCGTTGGATTAGTTCAAGATGAAGGTTCGGTTTATGCCTTTAAGAAATCAATAATTTACAAAATATCACTTGATGATACTACTTATTCAATTGTCCCTCTTAAAACTTTTGATGGAAAATCTCAAACAACAGGAGCTATTAGTAAAGATTCAATCTTTGCTGGAGGAAATGGTATATTTTTTGTCACACCAGATAATCAAATAATGAATTTAAGTAGAATAGAAAATTATGATTATCCGCAGATAGTGCCAATTTCAGATATTATCAAACCCACCGTTGATGCTATGCGTTTTGCTTCGTCTACTGGTATTGTATTTAGAGATAAGGCGTTCTTTTCTGTTCGTTCAGATAATACGGCACAAATAAATGATACGGTTTTAGTTTGGAATATCTCAACTAAAAATTGGGATTCACCTATTGTTGGTTGGAATGTTTCTGATTGGACTGTTTATAATAATGATTATTTTGGAAATGGTCTTGATGAATTATATTTTGGAGACGATACTAATGCTAATGTATTTAAAGTTAATGAAAGCCCATTAGATTATATCTATTCTGTCAAAAGTAATTGGCGTTCAAAAGCATTTGATTTTGGATTACCTTATGCTCTTAAAGAAATAGATAATATTTTTATAGAAGGTTATATCGCTGATAATACTGAACTTACAATTTCACTTCTTTTGAATGATAATGGTTTTACACAGATATACCAGACAGTTTTAAAAGGAAATGAAACTACATATCTTTTTAAGGCTGATGATTATAATGTGTTTGGCTTTTCTGCATTTGGAACTAAAAGATTTGGCACGAACGATACTGCTTCGGGTGTTAAAAAATTTAGAGTTTATCTTAATAAAAATTTGAAAAGGATACCATTTTATACAGCACAACTTGAATTTGCTTCTGATGGTGAAAATCAGAATTGGGAAATCCTTAACTATGGTTTTAATGTCAGAAAATCTTCTCAGCCTATGCCTACAAACTTAATGAGAATTTTTAACTAATAAATAAATATATGTCCTTAACACCACAAATGATAGTAGATTTGAACAGAAGATATGGCTCTCAAGATATGTCTTCTAATCAAGGTATAATGTCAACAGCCTATCCTAATATAGGAATAACCTCTACTAGAAGTATAGTTGATATGACTTCAGGCGAAGTTCTTGGTTCTTTAGATCCAATTAAAAGTGAAGTATCTCCAGGATCTTCAGGTATTGTTAATAATATTATTGGAGATAGCAATGAGTTTGTTGATGGAGATACCAGTATTAGAGATGATAAAAATGCTGTATCTTCTGATGCTAGTGCTATTGATTCAGCAACAAATGAATTTATAAATTCTACTCCTTTTAGCGAAACCACTGAAGGACAAGAAGCAATTGATGCACTAAATACTATGCGTTCTAATCTTGGTATTTTAACTGATGCTGAAACAGAAGCTATAAGTGCAGAAGCAGATGCGGCAGGTAAACCATATGATGTTTTGATTGAACAAGCCAAACAGGAAAAACAAAAAGGTATGGCTTCTTCTCTTATTCGTGCTGGTCAAAGAGGAGGATTAATGTCAACGCAATTTGCAGGAGTGGCGGCTTTAATGAAAACAGAGGGTGGAGATTATGTTGGTGCAGGAGGTGCATTAGAAAGAGTAAAATCTGTTTATGATTTGAATATTCAAAATTTAGAAGCTAAAAAACAACAAGCAATTAGTCAAGCAAAATCTGCTGCCCAAAAAGCAATTCTTACAGGAAAAAGAGAAGATCTTGATTTAGCCTTAGATTTTTATAATTTAGCTAAAAAGTCATATGATGATTCTATTCAACTTGCTAAAGAAAAAGGAGAAGCAATGAGAGCAGTTAAAGACCAGCAAATTAGGATAGCACAATTTGAAGCAGGCGAAGCAAGAGCAAACAGAACACAAGCATTGGCAGAAGCACAATTTAATTACAAAGTTAGCGAGGATCAAAAGAAAAATGCGATAGATAATATTAAAAGAATGGCTGAAAGTCGTATTGATATTTCAGGACTTACCGATGAAGAGATTAGTCAATTAGAATATGATGCTGGTTTGGTGCCTGGAACTTTTGAAGCATTTTATTCTAATTTATTTGAAGATGCTCAAAGAGGCATTTTGTTAGATAATTTAGAATTAGAGCAAAAAATAGCCAGTATAAATTCTACCAAAGCATCTACTGCTAGAACATACCAATTAATGAATAAAGAAAAAGAAGGAATGACCGACGAAGAAAAAGCAATGTGGGCAGATGTTGATATATTAAGAACAGATCTTGAAAGTGGTAAAATTGTTTGGGGTCAGGCTTATTATACTTTAAAAAGCAAATATAATGCACCAGATGAATTTATTGATAAACAATTAAACAAAGAGAAGTGGTATCAAACTGGTGCTTATGAAAAACAAGAAACTGAAAGAAAAGCAGGACAAACACAATCAGAGAAAGATTATATGGAAGAATTAAAGAATAGTGGTTATAGTAAAAAAGAAATAGAAGAACAAATGAGATTTAATTTGGAATTAGATAAAGAGGTCAAAACGCCACCATTTATTAAGAAATGGCTAGAAGAAAACTTTTAATATGGCTATAGATTGGTCTAAATATACAAACAATCAAACAGCAAAAAAGACCACATCAGGTATTGACTGGTCTAAATTTGTTGCACCTAAAAGTGCTATTGAAAAAGCAAGAGAGGCAGGAGTTGGACAAATGTCTTTAGCTGGCAGGATACCAACAGAGGCAGAATTTCAGGATATAGAACAGCAATCTCAAATGTCATTGGCATTTCCAAGAGAATCTTATCGCACAACTGCTCCAGAAAAAAGAATGACTACAGCTCCAAAGGGTATTCCCGTAAATTTACAAACAGGGAACAAGACAACGGGAGAGAAATTTTCAGATTGGTTAATTGGTAAAATTTCAAAGAAAACCAATCTTTTGGAAAGACAGATACCCTTTTTGTCAATTATTTTAGATAAATCTGAAGAAAAGGTTAATTCAGGAAAAAATAATATTGTAGATAATTTTTTGGTAGGAATTTTTAGAAGTTCAAGAAAAGTTAACCTTGGAAAAGATATATCAAAAATTTTTCCGAAGATTGAATACAATGAAACAAAAAAAACAGCACTTACTGCTATTACAGAAAAAGGAATATACGGAATAGTTCCATTTAAAGCAAGTATTGAAGATTTAAAAAGAAATTATGAAGTTTATTCAGCTTCTACTAGGATGAAAGAAGGTAGAGCAACACCAGAAGATTTATTTACTCTTAAACAAGTGCTTGATGATGCTCAAAAAACAAACACACTTGGATATGGTATAACATTAGTAGTAAGAGATATGATACCATTTGCGGGAGAATTATTTTTTACTAGTGGAATTTATAATTTTGGCAGACAATTAACAACTAAAGTTGTTGGGAAAACACTAGAAAAAGTAGCATCAAAAGAATTGGCTCAAAGTTTTATAAAAGTTTCATCGGAAAAGATAACACAAGAAATGGCAAAAAATGCTATAAAGTTAGCACCAAGATTATTAGCTAAGACTATAACTGGTATTGGTGGAGGTATTATTAGAACGCCATTTTACGGAGTAGCAAAAATACCTTCAGATGCAATTAAAAATTTAATTCCAGAATATCATTTTACACAGGATGAATTAGGAAATCTTAATTATGTGATTGATAAAAATGGTGATAATTTTTTAAAGGCTTATGCTAAATCAAGCTTAAGTGGTTTTATAGAATCAGCATCAGAAATGAGTGGTGGTTTATTTAAATATGCATCTAAACCTGTTATGTCAAAAATAGGTCAATTGGCTTTTGTAAAAAGTTTTTTAAGAATAAATCAAAAAGCTACTACTTCTACTTTTGGAAAAATTTTAGAATCACTTCATTGGGATGGTGTTTTTAATGAAATGCTTGAAGAAAGAGTAGCTGATGTTTCTTATGGATTATTAAATAAAATTGGATTAAGTGACCAAGAATTAAAATTTCCTTCAAAACAACAATTACTAACTGAATTAATATCTTTTTCAATTCCAGGTGTTGCTTTATCTTACTCAAATTATAAACAAAAAAGTTATGATGATTCTCTTAAAAAAGTATTAGAACAAATACAAGAAGATTATATAAATATATTTGGTTCTTCAAAAATAATATCCCTTGAAGGTATTAAAAAAGAATTAGCCCTCCAAAAAGCAGAAAGTTTTAAATTAAAAAATTTATCCCCAGACGAGCAGGAAAATTACATTAATAATCAACGTGATTTTGTAGCAGATAATTTAGATAGAGCAATTGAAACTGCACATAATAAAATAAATGAATCATTATCTCCTGACAAGGGTGGTTTTTATATGGATATTTGGGGTGAACTTAATGACCTTAAGGATTTAGTTGAAAAAGGAAAAGATAAACAGTCTGATATTTTGAATGGACTTGAAAGTATGAAATTACTTGGAATGGATACGGAAGTTTCAACTGAGAGTTATAAAATAGATACTTCTGAAACAGCTTTAATAGAAGAAGCAAAGAAGTATAAGACAGCGGAGGAATTTGTGAAGGCACAAAACGCCTACAAAATATTTTCTGAAAAATATAATGTTTCAGGTGTAAAAAAAGAAATTCAAAGAGAAGCATTAGATAGTTTTCAGAAACAAGGAAGACAGTTAGCAAATACGATAGCAGACGAGTTAGGATATAGGAATATAGATGAAATACCAGAATTTGGTGTTAGGAATCTATTAAGAAATCTGTATGACCCGAATTATTTTGATAAGAATTTAACTTTTGAAAAAATTATAAATAGACTAAAAAATACTACAACTGATGTCAAAATCAAATCCCAACTCACTGACATCTGGAATAAAGCACAGGAAGAAACTTCTTATAAAATACAGGAAGAACAACTAACCACCAAGATTCTATCTAAACTTGAAGGCAGGGAAACAGTATCCAAGCAATTTATTTCTGACCTAACCAATTCAGGGGATTTGAAACAGGTGGAAAAAGATTTAATTAGAGAAGTCCTCACTACCGAGGGCGATGTTGTTAATGTTGCTAATTTTTCAAATAAAGTTAGAAATGAATTGCTACCACTTAAATTAGCTAACCCATTTGCTTCTGAAAATGAACTTGGTGGTAAATATGAAAATATTTCACTTCCCGATGAAGTTCGTGGAAATGTTGCTAACTATTATGAACATATTTGGGAGTCACCTATTAAAACTTCTGCTGGTGATGTTCATTTTCAAGATGTTACTGAAAACTATTTTGGTCATACCCGTGTTGAAGATATGGCTAATAATACTTATACAATGAAAGAAATGTTTGAAGGAAAAGCTCCTAAAAAAGCTAAATTTATAGATGTTAAATCCGAAGGAATTATTAAACAAGGAACTCTCGGAGACACCCGTCGTATCATTGAAGTCCAGAGTGATTTATATCAGAAGGGACATATGGAAGATATAAGAACTGGTTTACGGAAAACAGTTTCCGAATCTAAAACTCCCGTTCCTTTGGCAGAGAAAAAACTCGCTGGATATAATAAATTAGCTCAATATAACGACCCCACCGCTCACTTCCGTATGGTTCGTGAAGAAGTTAAACTTGCCGCCAAGGACGGAAAGACCAAACTTCAATTTCCGACAGGCGAAACAGCGATGAAGATTGAGGGGTTAGGAGAGCAAAATGTTGATTTTTTCAATAACAAGGGAATAAAAGTTAGAATAAGTGATATTGTTTTGGGAGCAGAAATTCACAAAAGGGGATTAAGGAACGATAAGTGGACTATTGTTGAAATTTTGGACGAGCCTGGTAAATTTAAAATGATTCCAAACCAATCAATGATTAGTGAAGAAAAATATAATGAATATTTAAATAATCAATTTGAGGAAAATAAAAAAGATTTTGAAGGTGATTTTATTAAATTTAATAATAAATATTATCACAAAAATTTCTCTGAAAGTTTTGATATTTTTGGACGTATAGATACCAATAATCCCATCTATCGTTTCTATGAGAAAGACCTTGCCCGATATTTGAAGAGCAAATATAATGCTCAATTGGTTACTGATAACAAGGGTGTTACTTGGTTTGAAGTTGATATAAAATCTGAAATGGCTACTCAACCAGTAGAGGCATTTAAAGTTTCCGATAAAAAATATCCTTTCAACACTACCGTTGAAAAGATGAAAGAATTTTACGATGATATGTTTGGTGATAGTGTTTTATTTGAAACCAGTAGTAGAATTACTACCCCACAAGGATTTAATGCTCTTGGTTCTTCCCTTAATGGAATCGTTAAGATGGTGGAACAGGGCGGACTGGTAAACGACAAGGTTGGCTATCACGAAGCCTTTCATACTTTCTTAAACGACTTTATTAAATCCGAAAGAAAATCCGCTATTGTGGATTATGTTAAAAAGAATTACAGCAAAGAGTTAGAGGTTTACAAGGAATACGAAACAGATAATAAAAAAGCCGAAGAGTTTATTGCTGACAAATTCGCAGAGTTTATAAAAAACAAGGAAACTAAATATACTGGATTAAAAGGTTTCTTCCGGCAGATTTTAGATTTTGTCAAAAATGTTATTTCCAACAAAAATGAATTTAATGATTTATTTGGAATGGCTGAAAATTTACAAAAATTTATACAAGAAACAGAAGAATATAAAAAGCTTACTGTATATGATGTTGAAAAGATAAAGAATGGAGAAAATAAATTTAAATTATTACATTCTACAGCAAGAAGTGGAGATTATAGTGATGCTGATATGTGGTTTGATATTGACGAAGGAGGCTTCGCTACACAAATATTTGATATGCAAGGAGGTGATTTAGGATGGTATAATGTGGATTCAAAAAATACTTTAGCTGTTGAAGATACCGAAGATGCTATAAATAAACTTTTTGGCAAGAATAGTGAAATTTTAAAAGATTATCAATCAGGTGGAGGTTTTTTTGCTGATGAAACGATGATGATGATAGATAATGACATAACAACAGAGGCCAGAAAACAAGGATATGATTTAATTTTCTTTAAAGAGAGAGGACATGGGGGAACTGAAGTAGTTTTATTAAAACCAAATCAAGCAAAACTTGTAAGCATACGAAGAGAAGGTGAGGATGATTTTACTATACCTAAAAAATCAGAAATAAATGTTAAAAAAACTAGTAAAAGAATTGAAAATGCTTTTTATGGAATTATTGTGTATAAAAATCTTGAAGGAACACCAGAGGAAGTAATTAAGCGCTATAATTTAACAAAAAAAGATTTAAAAGATTTAGAGAGAAAAGGCGAGTGGTTCAAAAATGCTGACAATTATAATGATGAAGAGAAAAAAGAAATTTTTGATTTTAATGAGAAATTAAAAAAAGCAATATTAAATAAAACATCTTATAAAATATCTTCAACACAAATTAACAAAATTACAGGAAAAGAACTACCTCCTTTCATAAAACAAAGAGAGACTACTATTCTGAAAAATAGAATTAGAAATATAATCAAAGGATTTAGAGAAGGTAGAACATTTACCAAACAAGAAATATTTAAAACTCAAACAGAAATTTTAGATATTTTAAAAGAATCTAATCTTGACCTTAATGATAAAGCCAAATTCATTGCTACTATAAAAAATATTCAAACTCAAGAACAATTACAGATACAACTTCCAGTAATTGAAAATAGAATTTTGGCACTTGAAGAAAGTTCAGAAATTAGAAAATTAAAATTTCAAATAAGAAAAGAATTAGCACAAACAAAAACTCAAAAACAAACTGGGAAAATAATAGGAAAATATACACCAGAATTACAGAAAATTTTGAATCAAATGAGAGAATCTGTTAATCTTACGCAAAATCAAGCAACAGAAAAAATTTATAATAATCTTGAAAGATATAAAGATACTCTAATGCCAGATGAAGTAGCACAAGAAAATAGAATTTTACAGATGATTACAGGCGACCAATCAATAGAAAATCTTCAATCTATTTTATCCGACATTAAAGAAATGAAAGAAACTGGTGATATTGCTGTTTCTTTAAAAGAATTTAATCGTCAAGCAGAAATTCAACAAAATGTTGATGCTGCTATACAAACTATTAGCGGAGGTGAAGGATTGCCTGCAGATATTTCAACTATTGGTTCTAAAAGACCAAAAACAAAAAACTTATCTCAAAGATTTAAGAATTGGATAAGTGGAACAGGAAAAGGAGTTGTGGGTTGGAAAGATTTACTTGATATGTTGTCTTTTAAAGATTTAACAACCGAACGAAATGAGAGTTTTTTAAATCGCTTTGGTGATGTTTTGTCTGAAAAAAATGCAGAAAAAACTTTAAACAGAAATGATGTAATGCAGTTCAGAGAATTAATTCAAGATTCTTATAATATTAAAAAGGATAAAGATATTAGAAATACTCTTAATGATTTAAATGAAGAATTTGAATTAGGAACATTTAAAAGAGAAGATGGAGTTGAAACAACTTTAAAAATGACAAGAGATGAAGCAATTAAAAGATATATGGAATTTCAAGATCCAACTCTTAATGAATCATTTGAATATGGCAACAAATATACACAACAAATGAAAGAAGCCATTATAGGAATTTTAACAGACGGTGATATTAAATTTGCTGAAGCTCAATTAAATTGGTATCAGGATAAATATGAACAGATAAATGAAATATATCGTGATATTTATGGTATTGATTTAGGATATAATCCATTTTATTCTCCTATTCAAAGAGAGGGTATTTCATCTGAAGATATTATTGGTTTTGGGGAGTTTTTACAAGAATCCTATATTAGACAATCTACTGCTCCAGGCGGATTAAAAGCAAGAGTAGAAAATTTGAAACCAATTAAAATTCAATCTTCAACTATTGCTATTCAAAAACATTCTGCCGAAATGAACCATTTTATAACTTGGGCAAAAAAAATGAAGGATTTGAGATCTGTATTTGGTAATGAACAAGTTAAATCAGCAGTTCAGTATTATCACGGAGATAAAATGTTAAAGTATATAGAAAGTTTTTTAACTGATTTTACTCGTGGTGGAGTTTCTACTGCTTCTAATTTGGATGTATTAGATAGATTCCGAGGAAGATTTACTCAATCTGTTTTATATGCTAAACCATCTATAGGTGTTAAACAATTAACTTCTTTTATAACATACGCAGATGAAATTCCAATTAAAAATTTTGTTAATGGTATAAAAGATTGGGCTATTAATCCAAAAGTAAAAACTAAATTTTTACTTGAAAATTCTGAACTTTTAAAGTCAAGAGGATTAAATCTTGAAAGAGATCTTGAAACTGCGATGAAAACAGATAAATATAGAAATTTTAAAGCACATCCAGGATGGTTTAATTCTTTAGGTATTATGATAGAAATAGGAGACAAAGGTGCAATAGTGATGGGAGGATGGAGTGTATATAAATATCATTATGACAATGCAATAAGTCAAGGAAAATCACAAACAGAAGCAATTAAAATTGGAATAAATGAATTTGAAAAAGCAACAGAAAGCACACAGCAATCAGCTGACATTTCTGAACTATCATATTGGCAAAGAGGAGGTTCTTGGGCTAAATTGTTTAGTATGTTTCAGTCTGCTCCTAATCAATATTTTAGAAAAGAATTATCTGCTTTTAGAAATTTGTTTGCTGGTAGAATTTCGCCAGTAAAATTTGCTAAAACTATTGCTATATATCATATTATTTTACCTGTATTTTTTCAAATGGTAACTAATCTTTTTAGATGGGATGAAGAATCAAAAAAAGAATACTTAAGAGCAAGTATTCTTGGTGCATTTAATGGTATTTTTATTGCAGGCGATTTGCTTAATGGATTGCTTGCTATTTTAATGAGATTAAAAGATTGGGGATCTGAGATTCCAATTCAAACTATAACTGACGATTTTAAAAAAGGAATTAAGCATTTACAAACTGAAAATTTGGAACTAGAAGATGTTTTAGAAGCTGTTAAAGATTTTTCTACAGGTGGTGGTATAATAGCAGGTTGGCCAATAAAACAAATTATTCAAGATTTTGATGCTGGTGCAGATATTTTAGATGGTGAATATTACAAAGGATTAGCAAAATTTTTAGGATGGTCAGAATATATGATTGGTGGAACAGAAAAAACGGGTGGAGGAACAGGCAAAAGAAAAACACTAAAAAAGGTGAATTTCCCAAGGCATGTTCGTTTTACAAATGACAGAAGAATCCGCTAAATATTTGAATTCCATCCTAAACAAAAAGTAGTAATTCCTGATGCAAAAAAAGCAGACACAGTGGCTACAACAAATTTATTATTAGAAAGTGAACCCATTAACCAAATAAAAAGAATCACTCCAATTAGAGAGATAATTATTTTAAATGCATAACTTGATAAAATTTTATTTATCATATATTATTATAATTCTCATCTGGTGGAGTATATCCAAGTTCAACTTCTATATCATAAATTAGACTATTAAGTTGTTTGTCGTCTAATTCACTTTTACTTTTTATATTATGTTGTGCTTTAATTTTATCATTTAATTGATCTATATCAATACCATTTATTTTAGACATTTCTCCAAGTAAAGCATAATATCTTGCGTAGCGATTTTTTCTTGTTTCTTTTGGTAATGTTTCTTTTTCTTCTGTTACTATTATATTGTATATACCATTATCTAAAAGTTTTGGTATATCTTTAATAGCATCATATTGATCTTGAGATACATCAAAAGAAACTCTCCATCCACGATCCGTTCTAAATTGTTGAATATAAGGATTATATCCTTTAAATGTAATCATATAATTAAAACGAAGGATTATCAGTTTTTGGCTTTTGTTCAAAAATATTGAATTTTCCCTCTAAAAAGTTAAGTTCTAAAATCATATTACCATTATCAAATTGTGTTATAGTTCCTACAGGAAGCCAAAAGTTTTTTTCATTCCCATCTTTACCTATAAATTTTTTTGCTCTAGTTACATTGTATTTTTTCATAGCGTTTAATCTCATTTTTTAAATAAATGAGTGTTAATTTTTTATCTATTTTATTATGTGTTTGAAAAGCAATTAATCTTAGAACAATATACCAATTTTCTCCTCGTTTATCTCTTAGCCAATCTAACATTTCTATCGGTGATTTATGAAATGAATGTTGTCCAAGAACGTGATGTAAAGCACACAGACAACATCCGTTACGCTCATCCCAACGAACTGCAGGATTACTTCTTGAATAAATATGATGAGAGTTTAAAGTATCTTCTCTTCCACAATATTCGCATTTATTCCTTGCTTTTAATTTTACTAATTTACTCCATAGATTATCAAGTTCTTCTTTTAGTTTTTTGTCTTCAATCATAAAAGTGAAGGTTGGATTGCTAGTAATCTTTTTTTTGTTATTTCACAATATTCTTGTGATATATCAATTCCAATATATTTTCTTTGAGATAATTTTGCCATTTTACAAGTAGTTCCACTTCCGCACATTGGATCCAAAACCATATCTCCTTTATTACTCCAAGATTGTATATGATCGTTAGCAAGTTTTTCAGGAAAGATAGCTGGATGTTCAAATGCTATTTTTTCCATAGAAGAACCAAAATATCCAGTATTGTATTTCCAAATATTAGTTCTAACTCCAAATGGTTTAATTTCACTTGTGTATTTATTTGGCACCAATGTTCCATCTTTTAGTCTTTTAGTATTTTGTCCCCAACTTTTTTCCCATATATTTTTTCTATCGGCAATTAAATTAATTGTTTTTGGTTTTTTCCCTTTACAAAATACAAACATATATTCAAATACCTGTATATATCTATTTATATCTGGGTACTGTGGGCTTTTTTTCATATATATCATTGTGTCGTATAATTTGAAAACAAGATCCAAGA
>Ga0172375_10008028_pt1 | contig 14303 bp, 16 predicted proteins | sample LakKiv1m_FD_114537 | JGI IMG/M metagenome (GOLD analysis project Ga0172375, IMG submission 114537) | Freshwater microbial communities from Kabuno Bay, South-Kivu, Congo - kab_092012_11.1m | ecosystem: Environmental > Aquatic > Freshwater > Lake | place: Democratic Republic of the Congo... | reverse complement strand
GATAAAATCGAAAGAACAACAACCAATACAACAGCCATTGTGAGAAGAATAATAAGAAGAGCTTGACCTGACTGATTGTTTATTTTCTTTAACATTCTCACAAATTGAGTTTAGCAAGTAAACCTATATCAAATCAACTATATATAGTACATAACGAACATTAATTGTTTCTCAAATAAATTTTAGTAGTAGTAGTAAAATTTCCTCTTATTTCCGGAATCGAAGTGGTTGCATCCTCAGCAGTTATATTTACAGTAACTGATGGGGGATTACCTGATTCGCTTTCAATACAAGTAAATGAACAGGTGGTGATATCAATTTCTTCGGTATTTAATCTAGCTGAACCTGAAGCAATGTAGCCCAAATCGCCACTTAAATTACAAGTAAATCTATTTGTTGTTCCATTATCATCAATATATTCAATATAGCTAGTATCCTGTGAATTGGGACAATTAACAATATCCTGCGCACCCCTTAATTGTCTTTGGATAATCGATAGAAAGTAATTGACATTATCTCTTATTTTAATTGAAGAATTTCCTTTGTTGGCACTTCTTAATGTTAAAAAAATTGCATTTGTAGTTAAAACACCGAGGACAGAAAAAATTATAATGATGATTAGTATTTCAATTAAAGATAATCCTTTTTTATTTTCTATTTTCATATATTTTTAATTCCAATTTGTTAAATTAGTTGTTGAATTTGCTTCGTGATATCCTTTAGAATCAATCCAGTAAATTCTTACCAATACCTCTATTGTAGTCTGTTCAACATCAACAATTGAAAAATCTATTTCCCTTTTTAAAAGTGTATCTGTAATATTTTCTGTATCACTACACTCTCCAACGCTTGCGCTATCCCAAGATAATTCTGGAAAACAAATTGTCTGTTCCATTAATCCGGAAAGAGATAATAATTTAAAATTATTCCAACTTTCTTCTTTTTGATTTCTAACCCATTCCAGAGTTGCTTCAGAGTACCTTGTAGCAAGAGTCTGATTTTTAGCAAAAGAACTATTAGTAATAGATATAGTTGCGACAGCAACAATAGCTATCATTATTAAAGTCATAAGACCCAATGCAAGAACAATTTCAAAAAGAGACTGCCCCAGTTTTTGATGTATATTATTTTTTTTCATTATTAAGTTTTTCATTTAATTTCTCCCGACTGTGTAACCAAAACAGAACTGGTATTTCCCGTACTTGGCTGGGTAATTGTAATTTGCATATCGCTAGATAAGTTTGTTCCCTTGCTTAATGCCTTAAAAAAAATCGGGTTTTCAGGAATACCGATTGATAACCCGTTCTCTGAAGGAACTGTTTTAACAACAACTGTTCCGCCGCTACAAACTGCCTCGACAACATAACTTTGATCTGCAGTAACTCTCAAATAATATCCATCGAGTCTATTAGTTCCATTACACTCAACATCAATTGGTTTTTCTCCAGAAATTGCTTTTTCTCTTGCTAAAGAAAGATCTGATCTAATTTTTCTGGTAAACGATCTTAAAACCTGAATTCTTGAGTAATTTCTAAAACTTATAAAACCAAGACCAAACAGAATTGACATGATTGCCAAAGTAATTAGGAGCTCTATTAATGTGTATCCTTTTTTCTGAAGTTTGGACATTAATTTACTATACTATATTCGGAATAATAATATAAATTAATTATTATCTAAATTTATACCTAAGGGTTGGTTATTAAATAATTACAAGAAGTACTTCCACAGCTTACGCCCGCACTGCAAACATCATTGGTTCCACCTTTTTCTAAAGCCGCACATAATTCATAAGTATTTCCACCAATACCCCTAAGGTATCCATAAGGGACGTTTGTTGCAGGATCTACTGGTACTTGTAAAATATATATGTTTGTTGCAGGGCAATCTGTCGTTTCTCCAGAACCAATTAAAGTTGTACTTAAAGTTTCTGGATATTCTCCACAATCTGATCTATAAATCTCAAAACCGGACTTTATAAGTTCAAGATCTGATTTTCTTTTTGCATCTCTTCCAGATTTTTTAGAAGCCTGTAATGAAAAAGCAGAAAGACCAATCAATACAGCAATAATCGAAATAACAACCAATAGTTCTATTAATGTAAAGGCTTTTTTATTTAACAATTTCCTTTTCATAATGCGTTTGGACAAGTTGCTACAGTTGGAGAAGCCGCATATACTCCAGAGTGTCCACTTGAACACACAACCCAATAGTTGTCAGTTATCTCAAGCTGTGCCCACAAAAGGTAATCTGTAGCATCATTTAAAATACCTCCCGTACCGTTTGATAAATAATTGTAAGTAGATGTTTCTTTCGGATCATCGGGGCAAGTCCCAGATATCCCCAAAGTTGCACAAATAGAATCTGCCGATACTGCTGTAGTTTTTGAAGGATAAAGACCATTATTATCATTAGCAAAGTTCTCAAGAGCAGTTTGATACTGTTTTAAATCAGATTTTCTTTGGGTGTCTCTTGCTCTTTTTTGAGATGATTCAAATGAAACCAAAGCCAGAGCTGTTAATATTCCAATCATTGAAATAACAACTAATAGCTCAATTAATGTAAAACCTTTTTTTATTCTGTTTTTCATACTAAGGTTCTAAAAGTAAAATACATCCCTCACAAGTACCTAAATCCTCTCCCGCTTCACAGCTCATATCACTTTTATTTTCCAAGCAGGCTCTTAATTCAAAGGTGTCTTCTAAAGCGTCATACGTATATGAATAACTCTGGTTAGGCGATAGGGGATCGTCAGGCACTATCTTCATATATGAAATATCATTTAATTCCCAAGCAGAGCCAAAAGAAATTGAATCGGGATATCTTGAATTGTCGTTGTAATAAAGCCTTAATGCCGTAGAAACATTTTTCAAATCCGATTTTCTTTGAGCATCTCTTGCTCTTTGTCTTGCTGCATTTAGGTTGGCAAATATTAAGGTGGTTAAAATTCCGATTATTGAAATTACAACCAGAAGTTCTATTAATGTGAATCCTTTTTTAATAGATTTTATAAACATGTTATTAAAGTAGAATAAAAACTACTATTTATAGTATACATAATACTATTCGCTGTAAGAAGCGTTTGTACTTGTTACAGCAAAATTACATATTCCCGAGCCACATGCATATGATACAGGAGAGTTTGAACAATCTCCATCTAGACAATCCTGATCTTCAGAATTTTCCAAATGTGCATAAATTTGGAATTTTTGTGGGCTAGCTGTTGATTCAAAAGTTCTTATGTAATAGCTGTAATTTTCTGACGGATCATCCGGCATTTTTTTAAGATAAATTGTTCTTGAGCTAACTGTACCCGGATATACATCTTTAAACTCATCCTCACCCCAATCACATCTACTTCCTCCGACACCCTGTTCGTAAAAACATGCCATCAAGTATCCATTCTCAGTTGGAGGATAGTATCCATAATCCTGGTAAAAAAGTTCAAACGACGTAGCAATTTGTTTTAAATCAGATTTCCTTTGAGCATCTCTGCCTCTAATTTGAGAGGATCTAAAATTGCCAGCAACCAACGAAACTAAAATTCCCAATATTGCCATAACTACCAATAGTTCAACTAATGTAAATCCTTTACTGGTTTTTTGCATTTGTTTCTTTTTCTATCAATTCATTTTCATATTCCTCAAGACTTTTATCAAGTGGGGTGTTACTAAAAGCCCTTCCGTAATTGCATACCACGTTTCCGCAATTTAAATTTCTTGATTTAATAGGTAAATTAACTTCCACATCATCTTGATCTTCAAGATATGAATAAAGCTGATATCTTTTTCCATTGGAAAAATATAAAAAACTTATTCCTTCCAAATTTTTGGGGTCAATCGGAATTGGATTCATTAGTATCGGGCTTTCGGAATCTGAGTAATCCTGTAAAACATCTTTGCCCCAATCGCAAGGTTTAACATTTACCCAAGTAAGTTTTTCTTTATCAAAATATGTATCATGACCTTTACACGCAACTATTTTTCCATCTTCCGAACTTAGAGGAAAAGTTCCGGTTAGGTTATTAAATTTTTCAAGAGCGGATTGTAAAGTTCCTAAATCATTTTTTCTTTGGTTATCTCTTGCTCTTCTTATACTTATTCTAAAATTAAAAAAAGAAATTATAAAAATAAAAAATAATATTGAAGATATCATTTTTATTTCTTTTTTTGAAAAAAAATTCATATTATTTTTTATTGTTGCCAATTCAAACATTCTTTTCTTGGCCTTTGCGGAGTTCCGCACTGATAATAACAACATTCTTCACCGGAACACGTTCCCCTCTGCCAATTTGGATCACATTCTGGTCCTGGCCTTTGCGGATCCCACAAAATACGGGTACACACTCCACTGAAGCAACCATAGAAGTTTGCATCACCAGGTTCTGTTGGTTGTGATGTTTCTCCAGGGGCAATTCCTTTAATGGGGTCTGGCGCATTAGGGCTTGAAAGATAATAGTTATATGCCAAATCTGGCCCGCAGCCGTATTCGCATCCAACTTTATCTATATCAATATCCAAATCATTTCCTAATTTTGTATAAATCCTATACCAAGAAGGGCAGATTGCTTCATCCATTTCGGCAACATATGGCCCCTTAGTTACAGGATCACAAGGAATTTTATCTAAATAAGGTTGTAGCCCCGTTCCGGGATTACAATTTTCTACAATAACTTTGGGAGGATAACAGTCGTGGTCTTTTTCGTACTCCTCAACAGCAACTCTAATTCTTTGCATATCTCCCTTTCTTCTTGCATCTTGTCCTTTGAATATCTGTTTTCTAAAAAGCACAAGAATCATTATTAATAAAAATACGATTATTGAGACAACTATTAATACTTCCGACAATGTAAAACCCTTCTTTACTTTCATTTTAATATTTAAATAAAGGAATAATTAATTCTACTAAATTTTTGCCCCAAAGTAATACAATCAAGAAGGACGTCGCCAAAAAAGGACCAAATGGAATAGGTTTACCAAACTTTGCTTTCTTAAAAATTATTAAAAATATTCCAACAATACTTCCCAAAACAAAACTTAAAAATAACCAAATTAAATTTAATGGATATGATAAAAATGATGCTGGAAAAAGAGTAAATTTTACATCCCCCAGGCCCATTCCTTTTCCCTTTGTAATTAAATGAATAGTTAACATAAAAAAAGAAAGTAAAAATCCATAAAATATATTTTTAAAGACCAAATTATTTTTAAAAAGAATTAAATATAAAAAGGTTATCAAAAAACCAAGAATAGTAAGTTCATCAGGGATAATCCCTTCTTCAATATCAATAACTACTATAGATATTGATATTAGATAAAAAATACCAATTATTAAGAAATCCAATAAATTATTTTGAAATTTTAAATACGCCAAAAGAAAAAATAAAGCAGAAGTTAACTCAATTAATGGATAACGAAATGAAATAGTTTTTTTACAATTTCTACATTTTCCTTTAAGGAATATAAAAGAAAGTAGGGGAATGTTATCAAACCAACAAATTTTCTTTTTACATTTCGGACAAAATGAATTTCCTTTTATAAAATTAATGTTTTTCGGAAAGCGGTATGAAAAACAACTGATAAAAGATCCAAGTATTAAACCTAATAAAATTACTAATAAATAATTAAATATCATTTTGACCAAAAAGAAGCGCACCTAAAAATTGTAATATTATTTAAGCGCGCCCTTTTTTATTCTGGAACACATACAAAACAGCTGTCAGTAATTCCTGTTCCTACCCAATCATCATCGAGAGCATCACAGCTTCCTGCACTTCTTGTTCCATCTGCGGCTAAAGCCCAAACAGTACTATTATCAATAGCTGTCTGTTTAGTCGAATTAGCTTTTGGAATAAAACATGCATAAATTGAAGCTGAGCTACCTTCATCTTTTCCTATATATATTCTGGCATCAGTTGCTGTTGATGTACTTTTAATAAAATCTCTTGATCTGAATTCTGTTTTTAACTCATTACTAGCAATAAGAACACCATCTGTAGTACATCCGGCAACAGCACAAAGACCAACATTTGCATCAGTTGCTGATACAAATCCAAAAGAATCTTCTGTCTCATATGTTGGAGTAACCGTTTGCCATGGGAATGAACTTACTGCTACGAAATATCTATCAATAGCAGAAATTAATTGCCCAGAATCAGCTTTAAATCTTGTATCTCTTGCTCTATTTGCTTGTTCAAGAGGGTTTATTGCTGCAATTACTATTAAGGCAATTGCAGCCAAAAGTCCCATAACAATCAAAAGTTCAACTAAAGTAAAACCTTTTTTGTTAAACTTCATAATATTTTTTCACCTCCTTTAATATACATACATTAAGTATTTAGCATTTAAATAACACTGTCAAGACATTTAAAAAGAACTTGTTAAATTATATATTGGTAAAATTACTGCAATTACTAAAAAACCCACCCCTAACCCCAAAACTATCATAATTAATGGTTCAATTGCCGCAGTTAAGCCTTTTACTTTTTCATCGCTCTCAACTTCAAAAACATGACTTATTTTTTTGAGAATCTCTTCCATTTTTCCAGTCTCTTCTCCCACTGCTACCATCTGGCTTAAGATATAGGGAAAAGCTTCGGGGTGTCTTGCAAAAGAGAAAGCTATCGGAAATCCCTTTTCAACCTGTTTTGAAGCATCTTTTAAGGCATCTGAAATTACAACATTATCAACAATCTCTGCAGTAATGTTTAGAGCTTCAAGAATAGATACACCTGAACCAACCATTAAACTTAATGTTCTTGAAACATCGGTTAAAATAATCTGTCTTTGTAAATCTCCAAAGATTGGAATTTTGAAAATCCACTCATCAGTTTTTCTTCTTCCATTAGGAGTCTTCCTATACATACTAAGGCCATAAAGACCAGCTCCAACCAACGAAAGAACGATTGGCCAAAACCTTATTAAAAAATTTGAAAAACCAATAAGAATTTTTGTAGGTAGGGGAAGCTCTGCATTAAAATCATCATACAAACTTGTTAAACGCGGAATTACAAAAATCATCATCACAAGACCAACAGCACACATGCCAACAACAATAATAACAGGATAAATTAAAGCGCCTTTGACCTTTCCTTTAAATTCCTGCTGTTTTTCCATATTATCCGAAAGCCTAAGTAACACATCATCCATAACTCCACCAACTTCACCTGATTTAACTAAAGCAATATATGTGGGAGAAAATACTTTTTTGTGTTTTGAAAGGGCAGAGGATAACGATTCTCCTCCTTCAACATCTGCCAAAATTGTTGCAATTACTTTTTGTATTGGTCCTTTGGATTGATTTCTTAATATATGCAAGGCTTCGGTAATTGGTAAACCGGCATTGATCATCGTAGAAAGTTGTCTTGTAAAAGAAGTAACATCTGCTGAAGTAATCCTTTCTTTAAATTTTTTGAAAATATTAAAAATATTTTCTCTTACCGGCTTTAAAGATATAACAAACAATCCTCTTTCCCTTACCAGTCTTGCTGCGTGTCTTTCATCTGTTGCCTCAACTTCACCAGTAACTAATTCCCCAGTTTTATTTTTTGCTTTGTAAAAAAAGAGTTTCATGAACTTCTGACTAACCTTGTTAATTCCTCAGGCCTTAAACTCCAGCTTTGTGCAGTTTCCAGAGTAATTTTTCCTTGCTTAACCAGAGCAACTAAAGATTTTTCCAATGTAACCATACCAGCTTCCTGAGAAGTCTGTAAAATGCTTTCAATCTGATGAATTTTACCTTCTCTTATGGCAGTTTTAATAGCGGTCGTACCAAGCATAAGCTCATAAGTAACAACTCTTCCTTTTGGCTGAGCCTGGATAAGCCTTTGGGAGAAAACCGCCTCAATAACATTTGACAATTGAAGTCTTATTTGAATTTGCTGCTCTTCGGGAAACACATCAACTATTCTATCTATTGTCTGAGCCGCTGAATTTGTATGCAGGGTTGCAAAAACCAAATGTCCGGTTTCTGCAACTGTAATAGCCGAAGCAATTGTCTCCAAATCTCTCATCTCTCCAATAATAACAACATCAGGGTCTTCTCTTAAAACTGATCTCAAAGCAATTTGCCAAGAATGAGTGTCTGCTCTCATTTCTCTTTGGGAAATAATTGACTTAATCGGTTTAAAAACAAATTCAATCGGATCTTCAATCGTAACAATATGAGTGCTTCTTGTTTTATTTATTTCATTTATTATTGCTGAGATAGTTGTTGATTTACCATGCCCAGTGGGGCCTGTAACTAAAATTAACCCTTGTCTAAGAGTCGTAAAACTATGAAGCACTTCAGGTAAACTCAACTTATCAATCTCAGGGATCTCCAAGGGAATTCTCCTAAAAGATGCGGCATAAGAGCCTTTTTGTGTATAAGCATTTACTCTAAATCTAGCTTTTTCGGAAAAGGGGATAGCAAAATCTATTTCTTTATTAACACTTAACCTCTCAAGTTGTTCGTTATTTAATACTTCCTTAATCAAACCCGAGGTAAGTTCTGGTGTTAAAATTCCAGAATTTGGAATACTAATTAATTCACCATCAATACGAAGAGTGGGGGTAATACCAGATATGATATGTAAATCACTGGCATTTGTTTCTACTACTTGTTGCAATAAATCTTTTACGTTCATTTTATTCTTGAGCAACCCTTAAAATCTCTTCAATTGATGTAATTCCTTCAATAACCTTAAGATATCCGTCCTGTTTTAAGGATATCATACCTTCATCCCTTGCTTGTTTTTCAATATCACTTGCTGCAGATCTTGAAAGAATTAGCTTTCCAATTTTATCCGTAACTGGCAAAACCTCAAAAATCCCAATACGCCCATGGTATCCAGAATTACCACATTCTTCACAACCCTTGCCTCGATAGAATTGAACTTCTTTTCCCTGTGGCCAAAGAATACCCAAAACTGACTTGACTTCTTCAACTATCTTTGGATCTGGTTGATAAGATTCTTTACAGTCTTCGTGAATTTTTCTTACAACTCTTTGGGCAACAATTGCAGTCATTGATGACGCCAATAAGTAAGGCTCTGCACCCATATCTAAAAGTCTAGGAAGAGCCCCTGATGCATCATTTGTATGAAGTGTTGAAAAAACCAAGTGTCCAGTTAAGGAAGCCTGAACGGCCAAGTCAGCGGTTTCTTGATCTCTAATCTCACCAACAAGAATAATATTCGGATCTTGTCGTAGAAATGATCTTAAGCCCGTAGCAAAAGTAAGTCCAGCTGCAGGATTAACCTGAACTTGGTTAACCCCTTTCATCTTATATTCGATTGGGTCCTCCAATGTAACAATATTAACTTTTGGAGTATTAATTCTCGAGATCAAAGAATATAACGTTGTTGTCTTTCCGGATCCTGTTGGGCCACAAATAATAACAATACCGTGAGGTCTTAGTATTGCTTCATTTAAAGTATTTAAGCCTTGACCCCTTAAACCAAGCTCCGACAAATCCGGAACTCCTCCTGTTTTTTTAAGAAGTCTCATGACAATTTTTTCACCCCAAGTCGTTGGAAGGGAAGAAACACGAAGGTCAATATCTTCATCAGCTCCTTTGAAATTGAATCTTCCATCTTGTGGAATTCTTTTTTCATCAATCTTCATTCCGCCTAATATTTTTATTCTTGAAATCAAAGATTCATGTAATTCTCTTGGAATAGTTAATTTTTCCTGGAGTATTCCATCTATTCTATATCTAACACGAGTTGACCTTTCATCAGGCTCAATATGAATATCACTTGATCTTGCCCTAACCGCAAACTCCAAAATATGGCTTACTATTTCAGCAATTTTTTCTTCTCTAATAAAACCCGTTTTGGTTGTATCTAATGTCTTTACATTATCTGTTGCAACGTCTTTCATGGCTTCAGTCACTTCCTGGGATAAAGAAGTGCTGTATTTTGAAGAAATATACTCTTCAATGGTTGATGCTGTTGCGGCTACTGCTTTAACCCTTAAATTTGTTTTCTTTTCAATAAATTCTATGGCATTCAAATCCATGGGGTCGGACATCGCAACCGTTATAAAACCACTATTTTTATCCACTAAAACTGGAAATATCGAGAATCTTTGGGCAACATCTTGTGTGATAAGAGCCATTGCTTCGGGTGAAGAGGGCACTTTACTTAAATCAACATATTCAATGTTATAAAGTTTTGCTTTGGCTTTTGTTAAATCATCATCGGAGACAATATTTAATTTTCTAATAAGTTCTTCTTGGGGAGTTCCTTGTTGAATTTCGGTGATTTTTATTTCTTCTGCTTTTTTTTGTTCCAAAACTCCAAAAGAAACCAAAATATCAGCAAGTGAATTTAGTTCATTTGTACCAACATTAATATTCCCAGCAGGCTGAGCAGGCATATATTTCATTATGAACTAATTGGCTTTCTCTATCAAGTGATTTTGAAATGTTTTACTCAAGTCTTGTCTGGAGATTCCAAAACTTTGCATAAAGGCTTTCTTTTTTGGATAAAAGGGAGGAATGATTTCCTTCTTCGACAATTTTTCCCTGATCTAAAACTATAATCCTATCGGCTCTCATGGCTGTAGATAACCTATGGGCAATAATAATTGTTGTTTTTCCCTCAGATACTTTCCAAAATGCATCTTGAATATATTTTTCACTTTCAGAATCCAATTGGCTTGTTGCCTCATCAAAAATAATAATGTCCGGATTTGATACTATCATCCTGGCTATTGCTAATCTTTGCTTTTGTCCACCTGATAACTTAACCCCTCTTTCTCCGACTAAAGTTTTATATTTATTTGGCAATGATTCTATGAAGGAATCAATATGCGCCAGTTTTGCAGCGTTTGTTATTTCCTTATAAGAAGCATTAACTTTTGGATATCCAATATTATAAGAAATAGAATTATTGAAAAGAATTGGTTCTTGTGGAACAACTCCCATAAAACTCCTAAGTTGTGATTTGGTAAACTTTTTAATTTCAATTCCATCGATAGTAATAGATCCCTTGTCCGGATCATAAAATCTCATTAAAAGTTTAATTAGACTGGTTTTCCCTGCACCGGACCTACCAACTAAAGCTATTGATTCTCCTTTTTTAATTTTTAAATTTACATTTCTTAAAGCATTCTTTTTTCCTTCTTTGTAAGAATAACTGATATTTTCAAAATTTATTTTTCCTTCCACCTTCTTTTTTATAACTGGTTTTTCAGGATCTTTAATTTCAATCGGATAATTTAAAATCGCAAAATACTTTTCAATATCAGTAAATTCTTTTGCAATATCTCTAATGCTCCAAACAAGATTATCAAGTTGTGGATAAAAAGAACTTATAAAACCGGCAACTAAAGCAAAATCACCAGGTGTAATTTTTAATGATGAAGCCATCCCTAAAGTAAGGTATAAAATTAAAAACATACTTGTATTAAAAATAGTATCGATAGAAATATCCATAATCCTAAAAGAATTTGCATATGCCCAGAGAGATTTTTTCCAAACCTTAAAATCTTTTGTAAGTCTTTCTGTTTCCCAACTTTCTTTCGAAAAAAGTTTTACTGTATCGTAATTTATGATACTATCCGTGATAAGGCCCGAGATATGATCTTCATCATCATTAAATTCTTTTCTTACCTTCATGTTGTATTTGATTAAAAAGGTTGAAACTATAATCGTTATGAAAAATGATGCTATTACCAAACCCAAAATCCTGATATCGAGAGTCGAAAAGAAATACAACATAGTAAAAAACCCCACAATTGTCGGAATAATATGAAAATAAATATCATGTTGAAGCGAAAAGAAAGCTCCATCTCCTCTTTTCATAATACTAATAAGAGATCCCGTACTTTTTGAAGTATGAAATGAAAAATCCAAATCTTGTAAATAAGAAAATATTTTCGTTCTGGCGTTAGCCGCAGAATTTAAAAGAAGAATATCTCCAACATAATTAAATATTACCGATATTACCAAAAGTGAAATTTTAATTAGCATATATCCTCCTAATATTTTTAAAAGTTTCGGATAGTCCAAAACCGTAATATTATCTACAAAGAGTTTGAAAAAATACGGCGTGACATTTCTTAAAATTGCAGTCACAACTAGAAGTACCAAAAACAAAATAAAAATTATTTTATTTTTAGCATAAAACTTATGATATGTTGATAATGTCTTATACATAAAAAGTAAAATCACCCTGAGCCTGGGCGATATACTATTATATATATATTTGTCCTCTTGACACAATTGAAAGACTTAAAGATACTTATCTCGCAATGCATTCCTTTTTGATTATTGGAAAAAATAAAGACGCTATCGAAAATAAAATTACTGATATTTTAAAAGAATATTCATTAAAAAGAATAGATTTTAACGGACAAAAAATAGAAGAAATAAGAAACATTAATAGTTTCACATCTCTTTCTCTTACAGAAAAAACAGGAATTGTTATTAAAAACATAGAAAAATCCACAATTGAAGCGGTTAATGCTTTTTTGAAAAATCTTGAAGAACCCCAAGAAAAATTATTCTTCATTCTTACTGCACCAAACATAAATAGAGTTCTTCCAACAATTGTTTCAAGATGCCAGATTATATATTTATCAGGAAAAAGGGAAATTGAAAAAAGAAAAGATTTGGAAGAATTTCTCAAAATGGACTCATCGGAAAAATTTTCATATTTGGATAAATTCAGAAAAAGAGAAAATGCAATTATTTTTTTTGAGGAACTTGTCACTTTTTTGCATCAAAAGTTAGTAGAAGATAACAACAATTTAAATAATATTTCAAAGCTTTTAAGCGAATCACAAGATACTTTATCTAGGCTTGAAGATAATGGAAATGTAAATTTACAGCTGACTAAATATGTCGTAAACACGGACAATTTTGAATCTTTAACCCATCTTAGGCATGAAGTATAATTTATAAGTAATCCCTGTTTTGGGAGTTTTTATTTTAATAACTATGGCAACAAAAACCGATTATACAGCAGAACAAATTCAAGTTCTTGAAGGCTTGGAACCTGTAAGAAAAAGGCCGGGAATGTATATCGGATCAACAGACTCGAGAGGACTTCATGAATGTGTCAGAGAAATTGTAGATAACTCAGTCGACGAAAGTTTTGCGGGTGTTGCCAATAAAGTGTGGGTATATGTTGATAAAGAAAGTAACGTAACCGTTAGGGATAACGGAAGAGGAATCCCTGTCGATAAACATAAATCCGGTGTTTCTGCATTGGAATTGACCATGACCAAACTTCATGCAGGTGGAAAATTCGGAGGAGGAGCATACAAAATTTCAGGAGGACTTCATGGAGTGGGAGCCTCTGTTGTTAATGCATTATCAAGTTACTTTAGGGTAGTTGTCTTAAGAGACGGAAAAGCCTACTTTCAAGAATACAAAGAAGGAAAACCCATAAAAGAAGTTAAAACCACAACCCAGGAACAGTTGGATAAATGGTTTCCAAAAAAATGGAATATAAGAATTGAAAAAGATTTTACGGGAACCATAACTACATTTACTCCGGATAAAAAAGTATTTGGTGATATTAAGTTTGAAAGTTCAAAAATAAAACAAATGCTTAAAGATAGAGCGTATTTAGTTGCAGGACTATCTTTTCATTATGAAGATGAAAGAACTGGAGAAATTGAGAACTATTATTTCGAAGGTGGAATTAAATCTTTAGTTAAACATTCCAATAGGGGAAAGAATACAGTATCTGAAGTAATTTACTTTAAAAAAGACAATGATTACGTTTCTTGTGAAGTAGCTATCCAATACACTGATTCTTTTTCCGAAAATGTTAAAGGCTATGTAAATGGAATTAATACAGTGGACGGGGGAACACATGTAACCGGTTTTAGAATGGCTCTAACCCGTTCAATTTCTGATTATGTTAAAAAACAAACTGAAAACGGAAACGGAAAAGGAGCTGAATTAGTACTATCTGGAGAAGACATGAAAGAGGGCTTAACAGCAATTATTTATATTAAGATGCCTTCTGAAGCTTTACAATTTGAATCTCAAACCAAAGCAAAACTTAATAATCCTGAAGTCCAAGGAATAACGATGGCAACAGTAAAAGAGGGATTGGATACATACTTTGAAGAACATCCCGCCGATGCGAGAAAAGTAGTTGAAAAAGTTGCTTTGGCCGCAAGGGCAAGAATGGCCGCAAGGGCAGCAAAAGAAGCGGTCTTAAGAAAAGGTGCATTAGACGGGGCATCCCTACCAGGAAAACTGGCAGATTGTCAGACTTCTGATCCTAAGATCTCTGAATTGTATATAGTAGAGGGAGATTCAGCAGGTGGATCAGCAAAACAGGGAAGAGATAGACACTT
>Ga0172375_10008027_pt1 | contig 14306 bp, 11 predicted proteins | sample LakKiv1m_FD_114537 | JGI IMG/M metagenome (GOLD analysis project Ga0172375, IMG submission 114537) | Freshwater microbial communities from Kabuno Bay, South-Kivu, Congo - kab_092012_11.1m | ecosystem: Environmental > Aquatic > Freshwater > Lake | place: Democratic Republic of the Congo... | reverse complement strand
TATGTCATATCTGACATATATTTGCACCATGATATTTCAAGATAAACCTCTCATTTGGTTGCATGGAGAAATTAAAACTCCTCCATTTTCCTCTGCTGCTCGAATAGAAGCTGGATTTCTTTTCAGACTTCTTCAGATGGGAGAAAAATTGAAAATGCCTCAATCGAGACCAATGCCTAGTGTGGGTGCGAATTGCCATGAACTTCGAATAAATGACGAACGAAATACTTGGCGGATTATATATAGAATTGATGATGACGCAATAATAATTCTTGAAGTATTCAAGAAGAAAACCCAGCAGACACCTAAGAGCATTATTGATATTTGTAAAAAGAGAATAAAGGAGTATGACAATGAATAAACAGAAACAAAAAAACCTAGAGAAAAAAGGTTGGAAAATTGGTTCAGCCGTAGAGTTTCTCGGTTTATCTGAAGAAGAATCTTCATACATAGAATTAAAACTAAAACTAAGCACGAATTTAAAAAAGTTGAGAACGGAGCAAAAGCTAACACAAGTTGAATTGGCAAAAATTCTTAAATCAAGCCAATCGCGCGTAGCAAAACTTGAAATAGGTGATCCTTCTGTTTCACTTGATCTCATTATTAGATCCTTATTAGCTCTTGGCATATCAAACAAAGAAATTGCTCGAGCTATCTCATCTTAATATTTTGTGAAAAGGCTAACGGCGTGTTATGTTAAAGATCAACCCGCCAAAAAAAGGCGGGCAGGCAACACCAATTGAGTTCTCGTTTAATAACTACTTTCTTTCTTAGGCAGTCAAGGTCCATACCTTGACTGAAATATATTATTGTTTTCGTCAAGTTTACCCGCCGGTTTTATTCGCGGGGAGTGGTCCTTGACGACCAAGTAATACCAGAAACTCGTGATGATTATTGTATCGGCTGCGGGGCGTGTGAGTTTGCCTGTCCCACCAAACCGCACAAAGCAATTTATGTTGAAGACAATAGCGTTCACCAACTTGCTAAGAAAAATGTTGAAGAGAAAAAGCAAGAGAAAGTAAATTACAAAGAAGAATTTCCGTTTTAAAAAAGTTGTTTCAAAAGTTTCTTTGACAATATTAAAACCAACGAATAATCCGTAATACCTGTATTTGTAGGGTTGTGGTTTGCTTTCAAAAGTTTCTTTGACAATATTAAAACCAACCAATTGCTTTTTCATTCGTTATGGTTAAATGTTGTGATTTGCTTTCAAATGTTTCTTTGACAATATTAAAACCAACAAAAGCAAATAAGATTCTTTCATAATAACGTTGTGATTTGCTTTCAAATGTTTCTTTGACAATATTAAAACCAACGTTTAGAAATCGCTATTCTAACTTGACGTTGTTGTGATTTGCTTTCAAATGTTTCTTTGACAATATTAAAACCAACTATAGTGGTTTACAAACGTATTACACAATAGTTGTGATTTGCTTTCAAATGTTTCTTTGACAATATTAAAACCAACTCCGACATCAACATTTCCAACTACAACTAGTTGTGATTTGCTTTCAAATGTTTCTTTGACAATATTAAAACCAACGAATCGCATCCCGAACTATTGCCATATACAGTTGTGATTTGCTTTCAAATGTTTCTTTGACAATATTAAAACCAACTTTGTCTTTGCGTATGTGTATGCTATCATAGTTGTGATTTGCTTTCAAATGTTTCTTTGACAATATTAAAACCAACTGTACTCCCTAATCCCATCAGTGTCACTGAGTTGTGATTTGCTTTCAAATGTTTCTTTGACAATATTAAAACCAACCAGGAGAGTAATCTTGATCTAATGCTTCTTGTTGTGATTTGCTTTCAAATGTTTCTTTGACAATATTAAAACCAACACATCTTCTTTCCTTGCCCATCTTTTCTCTGTTGTGATTTGCTTTCAAATGTTTCTTTGACAATATTAAAACCAACTACATTCAGCAACTTTGCTGATCTCCGAGAGTTGTGATTTGCTTTCAAATGTTTCTTTGACAATATTAAAACCAACTTCAAGACCTAATTAGCGATATAAAGACTTGTTGTGATTTGCTTTCAAATGTTTCTTTGACAATATTAAAACCAACTTGTTTACATCTCCTAAAATTACAAATGTAGTTGTGATTTGCTTTCAAATGTTTCTTTGACAATATTAAAACCAACTTCTTGTGGGTTGATGAATTAAAGAATCTTGTTGTGATTTGCTTTCAAATGTTTCTTTGACAATATTAAAACCAACATCTCACTAACCAAGTTCGCATTGACCCTGTTGTGATTTGCTTTCAAATGTTTCTTTGACAATATTAAAACCAACCTATCTAACCTCGTTTGTTCATTATTCCATGTTGTGATTTGCTTTCAAATGTTTCTTTGACAATATTAAAACCAACTCGTGTTCTCTTGCGGATCAAAGTGTACCTCCATTAAACCCCAATCAAAATGCGTCTTGTTCTTGGGATACTCCTTCTTCAACTTGTAACCCAAAAATAACTACCGCCGCGAATGATGGAACGGTGATAGGAAGTTGTTCTTACATACAATCTGAAAATTCAAATGTGTGCGACAAAGGATTTTTAAGCACATCTTGGACTGCAATTTGGGCATGGGATTCTAATAATGTTTATGCAGTCGATCCCGGAATCAGCGGTTATGTCATTGGTGGAGATGGATTTTATCACTATGACCCAAACGGAGCCTCTTATGATTGTGCGAATGGAAGTGCAATAATTCCCTGCCCCGCACAAGTTCAGCTTAGTGTGTTTGACTGGAAGAATTTTATTGCCGCAATTTTAGTTATAATTGTGGTTTATTTAGTTTTGAGAAGTTCCAGAAAAAAATCTAAATCAAGAGCAAAAGCGAAAAAGAGAAGATAATTTTTTTGGCAGTTTAAATAATTTATTTTATAACTAAAATCATCAAAGAAAACATTTAAATACTACTACTTATTAGTTACAATATGAAAAAAGGGTTTAAAAAAACTTTAGCAAAATATCTTTTTATAGGAGCGGGAGCTTTGGCAACTATTTTTCCTTCGAAATTAAATGCTCAGTCGACCAATTTTATGAAAAGTGTTCCGATTTATGGAAAAGCGCCGGTGTCTGTTATTCCAACGATTACGCTGAATGGTCCAACCCCGCTGGAAGTTATTGGAAATCCTTTTAGTCAACCAAACATTCAGGAATATTTAGGAAGAGGAAAACTTGATTGGTACGGCTCGGGCGATGTAAACGGCGACGAAAAAATTGACTCAACCGACTTATCCGCGATGAACTCGATGTCAAACGACCGAAGTGACGTCGACGGAGATGGAACTCCATCAACACTAAATGATAAAAAAATTTTATCGGATTATTTAGGAGGAAAAATCTCATATCTTCCCGGAAAGTGGAACGAACTTAAAACACGGGACGAACGTGTATCCTGGCTTGAGAAGATGATAAAAGTTGATAAATTTGATGAACAAGTTCTCAATTTGAGACAAAATGCAGGATGGGTTTGCGGAGATATTTCAACACAAATGCAAATAAATTTTTATGGAATTTCAAATATCAACGAATTTATACAAATAGTAAAGACAAGTAGCGGAAAAGATTTTTCTAATGGGTCTTTTGCAAGATTTAATGTTCCCGTTTATCAATTTTCAACTATAAACAAAGAGGGTATTGCCCATTCAATCAATGGAGTTCTAGTGGGAAATGATCCTTTAAATTTTGAAAATTGGTACAAATTCAGTAATTTTTCAGGAGTTGACATTACAAATATTAAACCTGGAGATGCACAGATGATTGATGGTCCTGTTTCAATAGGTCTTGAAGTCTACATGAAAGGTCCATTTGCAAATGATCCTGTATTTGGTTATATTGCAGATATAATTTCATGGAATCTAAGCAACGGGGCTGCAGGATTAAATAATTATAAGGATTATATGTTATTACTTCAAAACCCAAATATCATAAAACCCCATGTCGGCGCCCTCGAAAAGCTTGTCGTTGATTCCGGTAAATTTCCCGACGGTACAGTTTTGACACCGGAGTTTCTTAAAAGTCATGGTTACAACGCGATTCCAGACACCTCAAAAGAAAATACTTCGCTCCCGATTAACTTAAGTTACATCGACGGTGACACGACGAAACTCAGCGACACGAGTTATCAGTTCTTAAGAAAGTTCTTCGCGTGGATTTATTCGGGCGGTGTGACGAAGGTAGATTCAACAACTCAGAGTATTAAAGTTGATAAGATAACTGATGTGGAAATTTCTGGATTGGATGTCCCTAAAGAATTCAAAATCTATCAAAACTATCCGAATCCCTACAATCCTTCAACAAATATAAAATATGAAACGACCAAATTTGGAGACGTAAGGTTGGACATCTATAATTTATTGGGAGAGAAAATTGAGTCCAGAATTCAGAGGGCCGTCGGTCCAGGAGTTCACGAGTTCAAGGATATAAACATGTCAGGATATTCTTCAGGAATGTATATTTTTAGAGTTTCCGACGGAAAAAATTCAAAAGCAACAAAAGGAATTTTAGCAAAATAAACTGAAAATCTTTATAAATCTCTTTTCCTATATTTATTAAAAGGTAAAGAGGATGAAGTTTAAACAAATTCTGTTTGGAATTCTTGTCATTTTTTTAATTTCGTTAACTTCGGCGTCATTCAATCTTTCGAGTTATTCAGTTGCGGACCGCTATTCTCCCGGGTCGACCATTTCAGGATACTTGGATATCGCATTTCAGGGAGAGCCCATAAACTCTATTTTTAAAGATTCGTATGGGAATTCTGTTTCACTAAAAAATCTATTAGGCGGATCAAAAAACTATTTTTATAACTGTACTTACGACGGATGTCTTTCTTCTTACATCGGCTCGAATCCAGAGGACTCAAAAACTTTTGATATGAAAGAATGGGAAGAAAATCTAATAGGATTTTATTTTACAGGAAAAATTGAAAAAGTTTCTTCAGCATCTTTTTATCTTTCGAGCGATGCTTCCGAATCCGAATTAAATCAAATTCAAATTGATTTTTTGAACGACGGAAAGATAGACACCGGAAATTCAAAACCCGGTTTTCCATTAGTTGGAAATGAAACATACGGTTGCTTCAACGATTCAGATTCTTCGTCTGAAATCACGTTAAGCTCAACCCCTCTTTGCGAAAGAGTTACAATAAATCCAACACCAGCAATTCTGATTGGGGAGTGGATAAAAGAAAAAATAGCCGGGACAAATAAAGTGACGATGAAGTTTTATTCCAAAACTGGAATTCTCCTCGACCAATGCGATCTCTCAAGTTCTGATTTGACAAGCGCAGGAAAGTCCGCATTTTGCGGAATAAATATTATGATTCCCGAGAAAGATGATTATTATGTTTGCTCGTCGGTAGCGCAAGGGACGGGAGATTATAAAATAAAAGGATATGTATCTGCTTCAAATAATTGTGGTTTTTATGGGAATCCATTAAAGAAAGAGGAAGCGACTTATAGGATTGGAATAAGACCTCTAAAATTTGCGACACCCGGAACGCTTGTTATTCCCGACGTTCTTCCGTTGTGATTTGCTTTCAAATGTTTCTTTGACAATATTAAAACCAACTTCAAGACTTAATTAGCGATATTAAGACGTGTTGTGATTTGCTTTCAAATGTTTCTTTGACAATATTAAAACCAACTCATCACTAACCATCGAAGATGCAAAAGGGGTTGTGATTTGCTTTCAAATGTTTCTTTGACAATATTAAAACCAACGTAGGTCAAAATATGTCATTGAAACTAAACGACTTACAAGGATTTTAGGATTGAAAAAATCCGGTTGGTTTAATAACTCCTTTAAAAGTCCTCCTCTTTTTAAGAAGAGGATTTAGGAGGAGTTAGAATAATTCCAATTGATGAGGCTCCACAAAACCACTTTCTTTCTGCTTACTGTAAAATATTTCCATCATTCCAAATTGTTTGTCAGTTACAGATAGAATTCCAACATGCCCTTTTTCCGGAAGCATCTGTTTAATTCTCTTTACATGGACATTTTTGTTCTCTCGGCTGGAACAATGTCTTACATAAATAGAAAATTGGAACATGGAAAATCCGTCTTTCATCAGTTCTTTTCGGAAGTGCGTGTAAGCTTTTTTTTCTTTTGCGGTTTCTGTGGGCAGATCAAAAAAAACCATTATCCACATTATTCTATATGCGTTAAATCTTATTGGCATTTTTGAACTCATCCCCGGCCCTTCTCTTGGAAAGAGAAGGGTGTCCTAAGATTTCAATAATTTTTTTAATTACAATTTCCATGTGGTAAAGAACATCATCATTCGTAAATCGTATAACTTTTATACCTAATAAATTTATTATCGCTGCTCTTAATTTATCTTGCTCTTTCTGTCTTTCATGATACCCACCGTCAATCTCTATTACTAATTTTTCTTCAAAACAGAAAAAATCTGCAATGTAAAATGTTTCTATACCGCCAAAATCAAAATAAAGCGGATACTGTCTGTAAAATTTTTTATTTAATAATTTTCTGTTGCGAAGATTCTCCCATATAAAATCTTCAGCTGTTGTGGAATTTTTTCTTAGTTCCCTGCACAGTTCTTTTACAGTTGCAATTAACTTTGGATTTTTCGAAAGACTCATTATTTTCTTTTTTAACTCACCCTAAATCCCTCTCTTTGAAAGTGAGGGACTTTCAGTCCCTTCTCTTTTTAAGAGAAGGGGTAGGGGATGAGTTACATATCCGGATAAATAATTTTCCTTACCTTTCCCTCAAAGCATTTTGCTAACGATGAAGTAGTTGTTTGTACTCCAACCATTAGCGGACTCTTTTCCCCGTCAATAATTATATCTATAACAGGAATAGATAAAAGCTGTTTCTTAATTGAAGGAGTGAGCTCATAAAAATCTTCTCCGTTGCTAACCATTTCATAAACTATTTTGTCAACAAATGGTCTATATGGTTCCATAATATCGTCAGCTAAACAGTAAGCGTTGTATTTGTTGGCATGATGAATGCCGAGAGTAGGAAGAAGACCCGAACCCACTAATCCGCGTGCAACAATTGCCCGTAGTATTGCATAGCCGTAATTCAATAAGTTGTTCGGTGGTTCGCCGAAACGGTCACGTATAAAATCCGGAATCATAGGGAAGAAGTTTTTCCAATAATAAGCCGCTGCGCGACCTTCGTAATTATCCGGATCGCCGCTTCTTACTTTTTTTGCCCATGTAAACATATTGATAACGGAGACTTTATTTTTTTTAAGAAGAGCCGCTTGATTCAAAATCTTTGCATTAATTGTCTGCTGCCATAATTGTTTTCTTAACGGTTCGCTGCTTTCAATTTGTGCTCTGAATTTTTCATTTTGTTCCAAATTTCCTGCCAACGGCATAAACAAACCGTTTGGCATGTGAGATGAGTTGCATGTAACAATAGCACAATTATTTTCTTGAAGTGCAGCTAATAAACCGTGAGTAACTGTTATCTGATGATTGTCTAAAACAACAATGCCGATATCTTCTATCGGCACTGTGTTTATTTCTTCAGCTCTTTTTTCATTTTCCTTGTCGTCAGGATAGTTAACAACAAGTTGTTCGTTCTTCTTACTAAGGTATGCCGGATTGCTGAAGTATAATGTTCGTTTGATCATCTTAAAACAATCTCCCCGTCAAGTGTTATTTTAAAATCTTTTCCTTCAATTAGTCCGTTAAAATTATTTGCGGTAAATCTTAGTCTAGCTTGTTCACAACCCGGGTTAAACACATTATCGCCTTCTCCTAGCTCTTTGTCTCGACGTGCTTCTTTATGATATTGTAAATAAATTAATCCTGCTGAACTTATTTCATTGAACTTGTATACTCTATATAGTCTTTTCAGTAAATCCTTTTTCCCTAAATCACGTAATTCATCCTCTGATTCTTTCCACATCAATACATGCATTCCTACTTTAATGATATGCCTTAGTTCGAATATTTTTTTGTTTGCTTCTCGACCTTTTGTAAGAGATTTGAAACCGTGTGATTCAAATAATTCGTTTGCGGTTTCTATACCTAATTGTTTTGCTTCGAATAGGTTTACAATGCGATGTGTTTTTATTATTTCACTATCATTTCGATATTCATATAATAGATACAAATAATTAATTTCATTTTGTGCATAATAGTGCTGCTTATACTCGTGCTTTGAGAGAAAGACATGTTCTTTTATTGGCAATGCTTTTGTTAAATAACCTCTTCCAGCAACAACCTTGCATCTTACATGCCTTATGGGGTGAAGTATATTTCCTTTCTTATCTTCCTTTGCAGGATTTCCGGCTTTATTAACCATCCAAATGTCTTCGGCTATAGCTTCTTTAAAAGACTTTCCTGCGCCCATTCTTTTTTTTACTGTTTCAGAAATTACCTTTTTTACTACAGGGTCTATAATATTCTTGAAGTCTTTTTCCGAAGTAAAATCTTTTAGCAACACATGCTCAACATATACTAGACTCTCTTTTCCGTCAGAGTTATTATTTTCGCTAATCATCCCGTAGAATGTTTCTTTGTGCAGTTGCCCGCGAATGCTGTCTCCCTGCGCTATAAGAGGAATTCTGTTACCGAGTTCATCTCGTTTATAAATCCATTTCCCATCCGGCAGTTTTTCTTTTACAAATTGTATCCGCCCGCGCTTTCGTACATACTTCTTTACAGGTACTAATGTCCTATTCTGACTTATGTAATTAACCAATGTATCTTCTTCGATATTCATTATGTGTTGTGGCTTAAAATTATTCCACTCAGTTGGCATTGAATGGAAACTTGTATTGTTTTCCATCGCTGCAAAATGTTCTTTAAGCAGTTTATCTCTCTTTACTGCTGAAGGTATTAGTGTCAATATCGCAGCATCAACGGCGTGGTGAGTGTGTTTTGTTCTATCTTTCTCGAAACCAACATTAAATATTTTTCTAAACTCAGAAGTTATTATACCTTTCTGAACATCTACTTTACTGAATACTGTTTTCATGTATGGCAGAGCGTACTTGGTTATTATTTGAGTGTCTCTTAATTGGCTGTTACGCCAATTGGATTTGTATTCCTTTATAGTGAATGTTTCCAGCTTCTTTTTCCAATAATCCAATTCAAACTGGTTGTAATGTTTTTGTTGAATGCAAAAATCTTTTCGGTCTTTTGTAGAAGCTTTCTTCGATTCTTTTTTCCAAAATTCAATTTGATTTTCATAATGGTCAACTTTTTCTTCTATATATTTCAACCTTGGTGCAATTGCAGTAAACATTTCGTTGCCTATTATAGTATCGTTGTAATAATTGGGCAGTTCTGCAGGTATTCTTTTTAGTTTAACTTCTCTGTTGTACCATGAATCGGCAATAGTCAGATTTTTCAGTTCGTTGTCAAAGGATATATCAGCAGGTATGGTATGCTCGAAGTCAAACTTAGTCCCATCGAAAAGCTCTGTACAATTAATTACTTTACCAGTATAAATACATTGTCTTTCTTGTTCGATCCATAACCTGTATTTATCAATTACTTCGTTGTTGTTTGGGTCAATATTCAATCCGTGCTTTTCTGCTGTTTCTCTTATTGCTTCGTAAAATTCTTTATTCTGTTTTTCTCTTTCTCCTTGCCATTTTTCAATTGCTTTTCTTTTATTGGCATCGTTTAGCTCACGGGCAATCTCAATTACAATTCTTGTGTGTTCGTCAATCTTTCCAAGCTTCAGCAAATAATTGATTAGTCTTTTCAAATGGTGTAGTGTTTTCATTGCCATTGGATTTTTGAATCCGCGGCTTATGGGCATTGGATCGCCCAAATATTTCTTACCATCTTTTTCTTTTGCTTCTGGATACGCTTCTGATTCGGAAGGATGATAAAGCAGTTCTAGATTTTTATCACGCGCGCCCCATTCATTTTGTAAATATTTTTTTATTCTTTCGTCTTTTCTTGGGATATCATAAAACAATAATGATTTGTTCCGACTTACAGGAGCCTGCAAATAATCTTGATACAATTTTGTAACCTTAGTTCGAAATCGATTTTTGATCTCTTCTTGCTTGCCATTCCATGTTCTGCTGCCAATTGTATTTATCAATTCTTTTTCAATATCGTCGATATCTGTTTGCCGTAAAACATATTCGGGATATCTTCCGTATCGTTCATTTACTTCAAGGTCAAGATGCTTTGCTATTAAGCTATTGGTAATCCCAATCAAGTCTTTTTCTTCTTTATGGAGTTTTATCTGCTGACGTATTCCTTCTACTATTTTGTTGAGTTCTTCATCAGACGATTCTTTGCCTAATACCTTTTTGACATTAGCAAGATATACTGCATCTGAATAGATATATCCTTTTCTTAAGTAAGGAAGTATCTTATTAATTGCGCATAAGCTTAAACTTGCATATCCCTTATTCAATTTTATCTTGCAAAATTTTTCAACTTGTTCATCATTAAGTCCAAGCTGTTGCCTTCCAAAATCAGCAAGTTTTTCTTTGCTGTCGAATGAGAATAGAATATGCCATATATCTCCATAATTGTAGTAATGTTTCCCCCGACTTCTTTTTTCATTTACAACGTGAGAAATCTTGATCTCTTCCAATGCGCCAAACAATTCTTTTATATAAGTGCTGGTAGGGCATCCCCATACTGTAGTATTTTCTTTGTAATTAAACTCATACATATTTTTCTTTGGATCGAGTGACTTTATTATATCGCCAAATTCAAACTGTGGTTTGCTTTTTCTGAAAAACAATTTTCCATAAACATTTTTTCTTTGTTCTTCAGATAGCGGTTCAAAAATGCTTTCCGTTTCATGTTTAGTTTTTATCTTAATATTATTTATGAAACACAAAGCGCGGTATTCTTCATACAGCGGATGACTTATGGGGCATCTTCTTTTTGATGGTTCCAGAGTGCATCTACCCACATTTCCTTTTTGAGTTCGTAAAGGGCGTTGCCATATTATTGCTTTATACAGTTTCTTAAACAGTTCACTATTTTCATCGATACATTGAACTGAACAAATAGTTTTTAATTCTGCTTCGAAATCAGTTCGAACATTATATCGCTTGCGAATTCTTTTCCCATTATTTTTCGAATCATAATAAAGCGCTCCGCCAAGAGTTGTATTTTGTTCCAGCATTATTTTATGTATAGCATCCGCTCCAACTGTTCCGGTTTCTTTACTACCTTCCATAATTGTTTTTGCTTCTTCTTCATCGCGTCCTCTAAAGCCTCTTCTTTGTGCAAGATGATAGAACGCTCTTCCAAGAATTAATGAATTATCAATTTTTTGTGCTGCAACAATTTTTCTAAGATGGTAAGGATTTTCAAAATCGATTTTGCCATCCTCATTGAAATCAAGCTTAAGCCAATTAATAAATTCTTTACGCTGCGGATACCTCCTGCCTGTTGTTTTATCATATCTACGCCAACTGTTAAGTTCATCAATTGTAAGTGGGCACATCTTGGGATTATTTTCGATAAGACATTTTAACATTTCCCATTTTCGATATTTCTCTGCTTGATAATTTCTTCGTTTGCTTCTGCCTTCAGTTCTTTTTTTTACAAGCGGCACTTCGATCCCTTTTTCTTCGCCAACGCCTTTTTCAAAAGTCATAACTCCCTTATCAATTATTTGGTTATCAATATTATCGGTGTTTCTTATTGCCCAACCGATTGAATTAGTACCAAGATCAAGTCCCAATATTTTTTTCATGATGCACCTATTTTATTTTTATAAAAAATATTTCTTGCAAAATTTGTTTTCATCTATTATGTTGCACTTGAAAGCTTATCACAATAAGGCTATAAGCCGAAGATTTATCTTGAGTCCCGCGTACACCGTGGGACTTTTTTTATTCCGTTGTGAAAACATTTACAGTAGTCCCGCCTTTGGCGGGATTGCTGTTTTAAATATTTTGTTTGATGTATCTCATGTATTTTTAAATTTTCCCCCGCCCCAGCTCTGCGAGGACTTTTATTTATTCAACCTTAATTGCCAAAAGGAACAATAAATTCAAAAGTCTGTATTGGAATGTTCTTTCAGTAACACAATTAAAATAGTTAATATTTATTTCTATTGCTTATTTATTAGCATCAGTATTTTCATACCGGAGTTACATTTTTAATCTTCTCAGTTTTGGCGAGATGTAACTCATAACGCTTACAGTTGCAACAGTCATACTTCCGCCAAAAATAATTGAAGGGATCAATCCTAAAAGCTTTGCGGCAACACCGGATTCGAATGAGCCAAGCTCATTGGAAGAACCAATAAAAATTCCGTTAATAGATGAAACCCTTCCGCGCATTTCATCCGGCGTAAATAACTGAATTATTGTCTGGCGTATAATTACACTCACATTATCGAACATGCCTCCAAACATTAGTAAAGAGAAAACGATGTACATGTTTCCCGATAAAGCAAAAAGAATTGTAGTAATACCAAATCCTAAAACACATACAAGCAGATTTCTACCCGCATTCTTAAAAAGCGGATTGTGTGCTTGAACATACGACATGATCAAAGCGCCGACTGCAGGTGCAGCTCTAAGCAATCCTAAACCTTCTGCGCCTGTATGTAAAATCTTATCTGCAAAAATAGGCAGTATAGAAACCGCTCCTCCGAAAAAGACAGCAATCATATCCAAACTAATTGCACCGAGAATAACTTGATCCTTAAATACAAATTTTAATCCTGTTGATAAACTTTGCCAGATGTTTTCTTCTTTTGTTCTTTCGGGCATTGGTTTCTTTTCGATCAGAAAAAAGAAGAACCAGCTAAGAGCACTGAAGAAAATTACAAAGAAGTATGCTTGACCAATTCCCCAAAAGCCATAGACTAAACCACCGAATGCGGGACCGGTAATAGCTGCAGTCTGCCATAACATACTATTCCATGTTGATGCATTACCGAATAAATGTCTTGGTACAAGTTGAGCAGCAAAAGCATTTAATGCCGGAGAAATAAATCCTCGTGCTAATCCTGTAATAAAGATGATTGCAAAAATTGGGTACACACCAAATTTAGTTAGTATAGGATGAAATTCTGTAGAAACAAGAAATAACAATAGAGCGCAGAGTAAATAAATAGAACCGGCGTAAAGAATAATTTTTTTTCGATTGATTATATCTGCGGCGTGGCCTGCAAACAAGGCAATACATAAATATGGAATTGCTTCAGCAAGTCCTATCATTCCGAGCGAAAGTGCGTCGTGTGTTAATTCATAAACTTGCCATCCAACAATTACAGATTGAATTTGAATTGCAAATGTGAGTGTAACGCGGGCAATGATAAACCAGCGGTAATCTTTTATTCGTAACGCTGCATAAGCATCATTGGTTGTCATTAGTTAATCAGATTCATGAAATAATTTAGTTTAGAATTTCTTCAAGTTGTTTACCATCTACTTTTAATAATCCATTCGGAAGAAGCCGCGGAGTTAAATCTTTCCAGTTTTTATCTTTCTTAAAAATTTCTTTGAACATTGGAATAGCTTCTTTCATCATCCCTTTATTTGCTAAAGCAACAGCAGTCCAGTATTTCATTTCAAGATTTTCAGGAAACATTTTCATTGCGGAAGAATATTCCTTCATAGCCAAGTCCATATCATTTTTTTCTACAGCAAGATCACCGTTATTCATATGTTCATAAGCACGGTGAACTTTTAGAATTCTTCTTAACTCAGGGAGAGGTGCGTTGCTATCATCAACACGTAAATCCACTAAGCGGTCTTCCCAAACTTTCCCGGTTGATTTTGCTCGAACAACAAGCAAAGCAGCGGATTGTTTTCCGCGCACATCGCCACCGGCTTTTTCTGCCGCTTCGAGTGCAAGAAGCATTCTTTCGGCAAGAGGTCCTTTCGATTTTTGAAATGCTTCAGCCATTGCCGGCCAAATTTTATCGTTAGACATTAAATTTGCTTGCACGGAAAAATTTTTGCCAACAATATTTCCTGCCGGCTGAATACATAATTTACCTGTATACGATGCGGCGTTTCCTTTTGAATCAAGAATTGCAAGCTGACGAAATTCTCTGCCTTCATCGCTCTTTAATAATTCATCCACTGCTTCTTGCGGTGTCTTTCCTTTTTTTAACAATTCTAATCCGCGCGGGCCAAAAGATGGATTTACAAATGATTGAGTTGCTACAACACCAACTCCTGCTTCACCCCATGTTACACTTGTTCCAACAGAGAACCAGTGCGATTGAACCGCAACTCCCATATCTCCGGTTTTCTCATCAAAAGCAACGATGGAATAAGTGTGGGCTAGAGGCGAATCTGATTTATATACTTGGGCTTTTACAATTGAGAATTGCAAATTGAGAATTGCGAATTGTATA
>Ga0172375_10008026_pt1 | contig 14306 bp, 19 predicted proteins | sample LakKiv1m_FD_114537 | JGI IMG/M metagenome (GOLD analysis project Ga0172375, IMG submission 114537) | Freshwater microbial communities from Kabuno Bay, South-Kivu, Congo - kab_092012_11.1m | ecosystem: Environmental > Aquatic > Freshwater > Lake | place: Democratic Republic of the Congo... | reverse complement strand
TGTTGTTATAGTTGTATTATCTTTGGTTATTTTAGTGTTTTCAAATCTGCCTAAAGACACAAATGAAATAATGATATTAGGTATAGCAAAGAATAACTTAGATAGTTTTGTTTTACAAACAGAATATTCTGGAAAATATGTTTTAGATGCAAATATTGCTGACAAAAACTTGAATCTGAATATTGCATTTACAAATACAAATTATAATAAAAATGCTTTAAATAACACAATTGAATTAATGCAAAATGAACTAAAAAACAAAGGAAACTTTGAAAACATTTATATATCTCATAATTAATATATGTATAGAATTATGTTTGTTAGGCTTTGGTGATTAGGAATGGAAAAGAAAAATGACGAAATGGCTTTGGGATTAGTTAAATTATATGTTGAAGAAGTTGCTCGATTAGGGCTAAAGAGAAAATTGGATTTAGATAGTATAATTAATGCCTATTTGTATACTTTAGCTAGATTAAACAAAAAAAGTGAAGAAATGGATGTTTTTGACAAAATTGCTGAAGACGAAATAAAACTAGAAAAGAAAGAAACAAAGACTGAATTATTAAAGTAAATTACTAATTAGAGGGTATATTTAAATCCCTTTTCCTTTTTATTATAATATTAAGGGATTTTAATGTACGTTTTAGATTTATACGAACCAAAACATTTTTCAGATTGTATTAATAAAAGCGTTATTTCTGCATTAACTGATTGGTACAAGAACCCAAATAAACCCTGTTTATTAATTGGTTCGACAGGCATAGGGAAATCTACAATAGTGAGGCTCTTTGCAAAAGAAAATAATTTAACTCTTTATGAATTAACTCCTAGTGATGACAGAGATAAAGAAACTATTGAACCAATATTGCAAGCAGTATCTCAGAGTAGAAGTATTTTTGCAAATAAAAATCTTTTATTTTTTGACGACATCGATGTTTTTATTGGTGACGATAAAGGTATTTTTGAAACTATTCTAAAAGCAGTAAAAGAATCTAAAAATCCAGTAATATTTACAGCAACAAACATATATAGTGATAAGCGACTCGCTATATTAAGAGATTTATGCGAAATAATTGAAATGAGATCAGTTCATTCTAGTACATTATATAATTATTTTGCAAAAGTATGTTTAGAAAGAAATATAAAATTTGATAAAGATGCTTTAGAGGAATTAATTAAAAATAATCAAGGAGACTTGCGTTCAACTTTTTTAGATATTGATTATCTTGGTCCTATGGGAATAAATAAAGAAAATTTGAATTTGCTTTCTGGAAGAGAAAGAAAAGCAGATGTATTCAAAACTATTATGGGTTTGTTTAGAGCAAAAACATTTAATGAAGCACAAAAAATAGCTGATGCAACAGAAATAGATTATGATTTGTTATTTGCATGGGTTAGTGAAAATTTACATTTATTTTATGAGAAAGAAAATTTGAAAGAGGCCTACGAATTAATGTCTTTAGCTGATTTAAATAAATCAAGAATATATTCTAGGCAGAATTGGGTGTTTTTCAAATACTTTATTTCTCTAGGTATTATTTCTTCATGTACCGTACCAAAAAAAGATCATTTTACTTTCAAAGTTTCTTATCCACAAAGCATTAAAATGAAAGCAAAAGAATCTAGCGAATATTCAAAGAACAAAAAAGTAGCTAACATTTTAGGTAAGATTCTTAGAGGTTCGAATTCTAAGCTTTCTGGCGAGATTTTTTTATACAAATTCTTTATGAAGAATGGTAGTTTTTGTAATTATTTACAAGAACATTTGCCTGAAGATGATTTATCGTATTTAGAAGAATTTTTCAAAGTTAAATTAACCAATAAACTTGCAGAAGTTAAAGAATCTAAAACTACTAAGGATGACAAAAAAGTAGAATCAAAAGATACTACAAAGTCAGAAAAGAAAAAGAAAGAAGAAATGGTTTTACCCAAAGAACAAAAGCAAAGAAAATTACTTTGATAAATTTATTTAATCCTTAAATGTAATTGTGTTGTTAGGTCTATTTATTTTTTTGAATTCTACTCCTGCATTTTTAAGAAATTCAACTGATCCTCGTGCACCGGCATAATCACTATAAGTGATAACTTCTTTTATTCCCGCGTTAACTATTTCTTTAGCGCACATTCTGCAAGGTATTGTTGTACAATACAATGTTGCACCATCAATATTTATTCCGTGTTTTGCTGCTTGAATTATTGCGTTTTGTTCTGCGTGAACTGCCCTACAATCTTCTGAACTAACTCCCGAAGGAAGTTTTAATTCATCTTTTCTACAACCCAATTTTAAACAGTCGTCAGTTCCTCGAACTGCGCCATTATATCCTGTTGTCAATATCTGTTTATTTTTTACAATAACTGCGCCAATATTGTGACGCAAACAAGTAGCTCTTTCTGCAACCACTGCTGCAATTTTCATAAAATAATCATCCCAACTTATTCTTTCCATTTTTTCACCAAAAAATTAGATATACATCAATAAAATATATGTGCCAATAAATATCAACAAAGAAACAACCCAAATATATTTGTTCCATAAAAACACTTTGAAACCATCTAAAGGAGGAATTGGTATTAAATTGAATGCTCCTAAGAATAAATTAATTGTTGCAATACCAAAAAATAAATACATTACATAATTTGTTCCAGAAGTATATTTCACAATTAACCCTATAATAATTGAAAAGAATGCGATGACATAATTGATAAGTGGGCCCGCAAAAGATATAATTCCGTTTTCTTTTCTAGTTATATTTTGTCCCCATATATATACTGCGCCAGGAGCTGCAAAAACAAATGATCCTGATGTAATCAATGACATTACGATTGCAAAACCTAATCCCATAGGCCACAAAAAAAATCGTGCATGTTGACCATAATGAATTGCAGTGAATTTATGTGCTAATTCATGCCCGATAAATCCGGTTAATGTTCCTGCCAAAATTATAGGTAACATTATTAACATATTTTGATAACCGCCAAAACCCTTCCAAGAAAAAGCGAATGTAATGCCAACCCATGCAATTAAAATATGTAATAATTCATGTTTTTTAATTGCAAAATCTTTTTTGTTAGCTGTTTCAGGATTATAATATATTTCTGTTTCAGTCATATTTTCACCAACATTAATAAAATAAGCAAAGTCTTTTTATCCTTTTAGTTTTAAGGGAACATCTTGTATATATTCTAAATCATTTTTTAATGCTAATTCTGCCTTTTGTAGCTCTGTACCCAAATATAGTGCATGAATTGTTTGAGATATTGCAAAATCCAAATCTAATTGCTCATAAATTTCTTTTACTGTATTTCCAAAATATTCTTTTAGTTTTATTCCGTCAGGACATAGCCTAGTTACTTTGATTTTATTCTCTTCAATACTAACAATTAAATTTCCTCGAGGATCTTCTTTACAAATCATTTTGTAATATTTATCTATTTTCTTTTTTGCATTCGATATATCATTTTCATAAATATGTGCGCTATTACTTATTGTTGTGATTGTGCCAATATTAATTCCTAGTTCTTTACAAACATTTCTTTGAAGCGACCTCAAACCAAATACATTTAATGGCCACGCTTTAAACATATCATTAGATCTTATGTAAACAGTAAAATATAATTTATCATTTCTTATTGTTGCTTGTAGCCCAATTACACAAGGTGGTTGAGGATTGTTTGCATCAATATTAGGGTCCCAAGTAGTAGCATATGCTCTTCTACTTTCTTTTTTTCTTTTTAATTCATCAACTATTGCTTTTATTTGATCAATTTTAAATTGTGAAAAAAATCTTTGACCATAAGTATAGTGTACGCCATCAAACTTTTTATTTGTACTAATTTGTTCGGAGTAAGTTACAATTCCTTCCTCGGTAAGCTCTAAAAATTCAGGTATATATTTATTTTCTAAATCTTCGTTTGTAACAGTAATCAAATTAAAAATTTCTCTTTGTTTTAATCCATGATCTCCTTCTTTAAGGATGCCAAAATCTAATATTAATTTTATTATTTTTAACCAACAATTTGCTATTTTATCTTCTCGCACTACTATACTTGAATCTTCTATTGGAAATATGTTTGTTGATGTTTCTAAAGTAGAAATAAACTCTGCTTTGTCATAAGGATCTTTTGGTTTCAACATATTTATTTTTTCTTGGATTATTTGAATATTATTTTCGCCAATTATATCAATTATTTCAACGTTTTCTCTAAGTTTTTTTATTTCTGTTTCTGAAATATTTTTATCTAATTCTAAATCTTTTCCATTGAAAAAGTCAACCAACTTTTTTCCTGTTCCTGAAAGGTCTTGACCACAAATAATTAAATAAGAAATATATCTATTTGCGCAAAGATTTTTTAATAAGTAATTTATACCATCATGAGAATATAATTGGCCTATAGTATTATAATTTTCTAAGTCTTTGAATAATGCTTTTTTAGACCACAAGGTAATTATACCAACATGGTGTTTATCATTTTTAGTTATTAATAATTCTTTGAAATAAATTGGCCAGTTTTCTAAAATAAAATCAGACATATATTAGGAACTTATGCAACATTTATATTGCTATTTACTAGACATAATTTATGTTTATGATTTGCGAGTTTTTTTTGCCAGACATTTTATTTTTAGAGTCATAAAAATAAGTGCAAAAATTATTAAAATTGCATCCAATATTTCATAAATGTCGATGAATTTAAGATTCTCTAAAATATGTAGTCTAAATGTTTCTGTGCTAATAGGATAAAATAACATTAGTGAATATGCCCCTCCGCCCAAAAGATAATCAACAAGTATGTGAAGTGCAACGCCTATAGTTAAAATAAATCCATATTTCCCATATTCTTTATATTTCCAATAAATTATTGCGCTAATACCAAATAAAACTAATACAAAGCCCAAACTATGGAAAAAACCGCCGTGGCCAAAGAAACTATTGTTATACCCTAGCCATTTTAATATCCAACCAATGACAAAATCAAAATCAGGTAATAATCCCGAAAATATTGCAAAAATAGACCAATACCTGCCTAATTTTTCCCGAAAAGGAAAAAAGAGTGCTAAATTTATTAAACAATGTGTTGCAGGGTTGGGCATAAAATCAGCTCTGTTTTCTGAATTGATACAAAAAGAAAGGGAGGAAATGTTTATATATGTATATAACATATATTAAAAAGATATAATATATACATGAATACATAATAATGGTGAGACTATGACTACTAAAGATAATTTACCTTGGGTTGAAAAGTATAGGCCCGTTACTTTGGATGAGGTAGTAGGTAATAAAGAAGTGGTTTCGCGATTAAAAAGATATAGTCATGATAAAACTTTACCAAATATGATTTTTGCAGGTTCTGCAGGCACAGGTAAAACAACAAGCGCTATTGCAATTTCAAAATTATTATTTAAAGATAATGCAGAAAGAAACTTTTTAGAATTAAATGCTTCTGATGATAGAGGTATTGATGTTGTGCGAAAAACAATAAAGGATTTTGCGCGTACTTTGCCTTTGGACGCTGACTTTAAAATAATTTTTTTAGATGAGGCCGATGCCTTAACACAAGATGCACAACAAGCATTAAGAAGAACAATGGAAAAATATACAAAAACATGTAGATTTATTTTATCTTGTAATTATAGTTCAAGAATAATTGAACCTATTCAATCAAGATGTGTGGTTTTTAGATTCAAACCATTGGAAAAAGAAGAAGTTATTGAAAGATTGAAAATTGTTGCAAAATCAGAAAAGCTAAAAATTGATGACAAAGCATTAAGTGCAATATTTTATGTATCTTTAGGAGACATGAGAAAAGGAATAAATATATTACAGGCATGTAGTGCATTAGATGATACTATTGATGAAAAAACTGTATTTTCTGTAAGTGCTAGGGCGAGACCAGAAGAAGTTAAAAAAATGGTATTGCTTGCAAAAGAAGGTAAATTCAAAGAGTCAAGAGATTTGTTATACAAATTAATGTTTGAATACGGCATGTCTGGTGAAGACATCGTAGGACAAGTATATAGAGAAGTAGTTGATTTGTCAGATGATCATTTACCAATAAAAGAAAAAGTAAAATTAATACAGATAATTAGTGAAATAAACTTCAGAGTATCTGAAGGCGCAAATGATAGATTACAAATTGAAGCTATGTTAGCGATGTTTAATATGAAATAATTATATTTTGATAATTATGTTTTGAGATTTTTGTGAGTGGTAATAATGGGAGAAATAATTGGAGATTTATTTAAAGAAAAACCAAAGCCAAAAAAAATAGATGACGACGTAAATGAAGAATTAAGAAATGCGATTTCACAACCTAAAATAATTGCAAGTCAATCTGATGATGAAAATAACAGAGACGAAGTTATTCAGAAAATGGATTCAAAACATTTTGATGAATTAAAATCAGAAATTGCAAAGACTGGTTCAATATCTCCTGAATCATTAGACGCAAGTAGTAAAACAGTAATTGCAAAATATAATCAAGTAACTGTTTACAAATTAGAAAATTCTCCTATATTACATTATGAAATACCTGTGCCAAAAGCAAACACAAGTGAACAAGAAATAATTGATACAATAAAAGAAGCAGCAACAAGAATTATTTCTTTGGCGCCATACAAAATAAGAGATGAAAAACAAAGATGGAATGTATATTATCAAAAAGTTATGGAAATAATTTCATCTAGCCCAGAATTAAAAATACCAGAGGGCATGGCTAGTTTTTATGCTGAAAGTGTTGTAAGAGAAATGGTAGGTTATGGTAAAATTGATTTATTATTAAAAGATGATTTATTAGAAGAAATTATGATCATAGGCCCAAATCTACCAGTGTACGTTTTCCATAGACAATACGAAATGATGACTACAAATATTGTATTTTACTCTGATAAAGAAATTCAAGATATTGTTGGAAGAATTGCAAGATATGCTGGCAGAAGAATTGATTATTCACAACCATTATTAGATGCTCGTTTACCTGATGGGTCAAGAGTAAATGCAACTTTACCTCCTGCATCAGTTCAAGGATCTACATTGACAATAAGAAAGTTCAGAGAGGATCCATACACTATTGTAGATATGATCGGTTACAAAACATTGGATTCATATGTTGCTGGTTTTTTGTGGACTTGCGTTGAAGGATTAAGTGTTAAACCCGCAAATATAGTTATATCTGGTGGTACTGGTTCAGGTAAAACAACAACATTAAATGTATTATGTTCATTAATACCAGAATATGAAAGAGTTATTTCAATTGAAGATACTGCTGAATTAAATTTACCATTAAAACATTGGATTAGATTAGAATCTAGACCTCCTGGAATTGAAGGTACAGGAGAAATAACATTAGATATGTTAACAAAAAACGCATTAAGAATGCGACCTGATAGAATAATTGTTGGTGAAGTTCGTGGTCCAGAAGCAGAAGCATTATTTACTGCAATGAATACTGGACATGATGGTTCTATGGGTACATTGCATGCGAATTCTAGTGAAGAAACTTTAGTTAGAATTACTAGCCCTCCAATGAATGTTCCTAAAATGATGTTAGCTGGATTAGATATGGTTATTGTTCAGAATAGATTACATGATAGAAAAAAAGGAACTATAAGAAGAATTGTAGAAATATCAGAAATATCTGGTGTTGTTGAGGATCAAATTAAAACACAAAGAATTTTTGAATGGGATCCTAAAAGAGATAAATTATTTGATACTTCAATTCCAAGCAAAGTTTTGAAAAATATTTCAACATATTCTGGAAGAAGTCCTCAGAATATCAAAGACGAAATTGAAAACAGAGCACAATTTTTTGATTTACTTTTAGAAAAAAATATTAGAAAAAAAGATGAGATATCAAAATATATCGAAAAATATTATGAGAGTTAAGATTTCCAAAAAATAATGTGATATTTTATGGCCAGTTATATTTTTTTCAAAAATGATCAAAAATTAAAACAGGTCCAAAAAATAATGTGATATTTTATGGGATATAGTGAATTTGCACAAGACACTAGCAAGACAAGAACAAATATACAAGAACATTTGGACATGACGAAAGTCGATGCAATTGTTTCGCGTATAAAAAATAAATATGAAAAACAGGGCTTGTTAGATTCTGGCGAAACTAGTAATTTAAAAGAATTACGATCATTAATCTCAGAAGGAAAAAGAGCAAAGATTGAAGTATTGAAACCACAAGATTTAAGTTATAATTTTAATCCTACTATAAGACAAATAGGAAAAGTATATAATAAATTTAGTTCGTTTTTTGGATTTATTTCAAAAAAAGTTTTTGGTTTATTACCTGAGTCTAAATTATTGTCATACGATTTATATTCTGCAGATATGAATTATAGTGTTTCTCAATATTTAGCTATTGCATCAGTAATAGTATTTTTTATTGACGTTGCTGCAATATTTGCAATGTTTTTTGTATTTTTATTATTTGGAATGAGTTTTTTGATTCCATTATTATTATCTGTATTTTTGATTATTGGCAGCATATACTTTGCATTAAAATATCCTGAAAGTGTTGCAAGACAAAGAGCAAAAAAAATTGATTCATATTTGCCATTTGCATTAAGGCATATGGCTACACTTTTGAGATCAGGTACAGATTTATATAAAGTTGTAAGAATGGTCGCAGTTACTGATTATGGTGTATTGTCACAGGAATTAACAAAAACAGTATTAGAAGTTGAAGAGGGCCAAGATATTAAAGATGCTTTACGTGCTTTGTCTTTGAGAACTAAATCATTTGCATTAAAAAATGCAATAACACATTTATTAAGAGCATTAAAAAGTGGAGGCAATCTATCTGAAGCAATGTCATCAATTGCAGATGATGTATCATTTCAAATTATGTCTGATATCGATGCATATTCTGGAAAATTAAATTTCTTCGGAGTAATTTACATCTTTATTGGAATAGTTGTTCCTGTAATGTTGGCAATATTATCAGGAATACGAAATGCGCCATTAGGATCAAGTGCATCATTTTTTAGTGCATTACCATTAACTCCATTAATAATAGGTTTAATATTTTTGATTTTATATCCATTAATATTTTTTGTTTTGATTAGTTATATAAAAAGTATAAGACCAAATATGTTGTGATATTATGAGTATGAATATAAGATTAATGTTGGAAAGATATCAAACAATTTTGTACAAAAACAAACTACACTTTAGTGTAAATATTTGGTTCTTATTGGCAATAATATTTGGAGCTATATTATTAACTATTTTAACATTGTTTGCAAATGTAGTATTAGGAATAGTTGGATTTTTAGTTGTTTTTGATTTATTTTTAGGATACCCATTATATTTGGAAGAAAAAAGAATATCTTTGATAGAAAAACATTTCCCTAATGCAATAAGAGAAATTGCATATTTATTAAAATCTGGCGGGACCTATGAATATTCAATAAGAGAATTAACTTCTTATGATTATGGCCCTTTGAATGATGAGTTAGAAAATGTATTATTACGATTGGAACAAGGTTATAATTTTGAAGAATCATTATCAATAATTAGTGAAAATGTAGATTCTGAATTAATAAGAAAAACAATAGCAATAATTATTGATTCGATGAAAGCAGGAGCATCATTAGCAGACATTTTAGAAGACTTAGCTGAAGATATGCGTAAACTATATAAATTAGATTTAGACCGTAAATCAAAAACCACTTTGCAAGTATTATTTATTTTTGTTGCAGGTTCATTGATTGCGCCAGCAATATATGGGTTAGTATTAACAATAATTGATTTTTTGTTGAGCGTAACAATTTCATCAGGATTGTCAGAAGCGTCTGCAATTTTAACTGCAGAAAGTATTAGAGGTATACTAGAAGGAATTATAACTGCATTTGTATTTGTACAATCATTTGCATCATCATTTATGGTTGTAGTTATGCGTGAAAGAAAATATTCAAAGATATATTTGTATTTACCATTGTTTTTATTGTGTGCATATATTTCATTTTATGCGCTAAAATTTATTTCGAAATATTTATTAATTGGAATGATGTAAAGTGATTATATGTTTAAAAAATATATTTGTGAGAAAAAAGGTCAAACAGCATTAGAAGTTATATTAATCGTTGCAGGAGTTTTAATTCTTGTAACTATTATTGGTTATTACATCAAAACAAAAGTAGTTCAATCACAAGATACAAACAAATTGATTGATGTAATAAATAAAACAAAAGGAAATAATTAATTATATTTGGAGGGGTTCAAAATGAGTTTCCTAAAAGAAAAAAAAGCACAAGGTGCTTTGGAATATCTGTTAATTATTGGTGGTGCAATAATTTTAGCCGCAATAGTTATAGCTGTTGTTGTTAATGTTGCGAAATCATCAAACAAAGATGTTAATAGTAAAACATCAAGTTATAATACTGTAACAGATATAAATGTAAAAGATGTAAATAGTTTGATTGCAAAATAATGGTGAAATAATGTTTTTAACAGAAAAGAGGGCTCAGGTATCTTTAGAGTACCTCTTAACAATTGTTTTTGCGATAGTTCTTGTTGCAATAGTTGCTGTATTTGCTTTGAATATTAGTCAATTAGGCGATGCTGCGAAAGAAAGAATTGCAAAAACAAAAACAAAGTACTTTGAAAATATATTTGGTTGAAACTGGTATGTATGAATATATATTTGTTAATTTTGCAATTGTTTTCATTGCATTACTATATTCAACAATAACCGACATAAAAAAACGGGAAGTATCTAATTGGGTGAGTTTAGGATTACTAGTTTACGGAACAATTTCAAATTTAATTTATTTTTGGATTATTAAAGGTTATTTATCTGCAATTTATTTTTTATTATTTGTAATATTGGTTTTTTGCATAAGTTATTTATTCTGGAAATTTGGTGTATTTGCTGCAGGCGATGCAAAATTATTTTCTGGCATCAATGCAGTAATCCCTATACAAACAATTTCTATTTTTGGATTAGTAAATTCAGTATTACCGTTTATATTATCTTTATTTGTTTTATCAATAATATTAATGTTGCCTATAGCAGGCATTAAATTATTTTTATCATACTTCAAAAATGTTAATATAAAAAAATCAATATCGGAAACAATTAGAAAAAGCTTTTGGTCTTTTGTTTTGAATATTATTTATGTTGTATCTCTGTATTTTGTTTTTTCATTTTTTACTTTACCAATTTGGGCATTTATAATCGCAGGTATTATTATTGGATTTATTCCCAAGAAAATAAGATATCCTATTTCAATAATTTTATTTGTTGTATCAATTATAATTAATACTTTGCAAACAGTATATTATATGTTATTTGCAATTATTTTTGCATTATTTATTGCTTTTGTTATAAAAATTTATGTTTTAACAAGATCTGGGCTATTAAATGTCAGAAAGAAAGTATCTGATTTACGCGAAGGGGATTTATTAGCATATCCTTTGATTAAATCAGAAACAGGGTTACAAGAACTAAAATTTGATTTTTGGAAAGAATTTAAATTTGCATTTAAAATGAGCATAAAACAAGGTAAAACACCTATTTTAAAGTTGTTAGAAAAGAGAAAGAATTTATATAATAAAATAGTTATTAATAATAACCTTGCATGCGGTATAAGCAAAAAGGAAGCATTGTTAATAAAAAAGCAATTTAAAGATAAGGATGATATTGAGCTTAAAGAAACAACTGCTCTTGTGCCCAGTATATTTTTGGCATATGTGATTATGATTTGTTTTGGGGATGTTGTATGGTATTTAATAAATTTGATCTAAAAGGAAAAAATAAAGGGCAATTAAGTGTTGAATTTATATTAATTGTTCTTGTTGTTCTTGTTTTAATTGAAACCATAATCTTGCCATTAAGAGATTATTCAGAAAACAGTGTAACTGATATTGCGGCAGTAAGTTATTTGGAAAATGATATTTCTAAGATCCAAAGTGCAATTAATAGTTTAAGTGCCTATAGCGAGGGTAAATTACTTGTTAATGTTCATGTCCCAGAAGATAGTAATTTTGGATTTATGAGGTATAATGCGCAGGACGTAAATGCAATTTATTCCTATGCATATTTTTCTGGAGATATGAATTATCCAAATTGTAATAATGATTGGTGTGAAGGGCAAACTTATTTGGGACAAGTAAAATTAGTACCTGAAGAGTTTGATTCTGATAGAGGTACAGGGTTTGTTTTGTATGGGCCAATTGATGCAACATTAACAATAACAAAATTAAATAATGTAATTACAATATCAAAGTAATTGGAAGAGAATTTTTATGCGTAAAGGACAAATATCAATTGATTTATTGTTTTCAATAGTAATATTTCTAGTAGTAATTGGTATTCTTTTAGGATATGTTAATAATTTTGATGATGTGAGTAAAAATTATGCTGATAATCTTTCTGGTTTTACAAATTATATTCAGAATTATGATTTAGTAAAAAGTTTAGATTATATGAGTTTTAATTCTCAAATATATTTTGAGGATTTGAATTTTGGTTATGATTCACAATCAAAATCAATTATTTTTGATTCTAATAATTTTTATTTGATTTCAACAAGAAATTTTAGTTGTAACTTAGATACAAAGGTGTGTAGTAAATGAAAAAAGGATTTTTTATTTCTGTTGATCTAATAATTACTATTGCAAGCGTAATTTTGTTGCTGGGGGTCCTCGGTGTATATATGCATAATTCAATTAATGATTTTGTTGAATATAAAGAACAAGTTAGAATGGATGCAACAATGAATATTGTTTTGAACAGATTAGCATTATCAGAGAATTCATGTGATTTAGTTTCAGAATCCGGGACGGTTATTAAACAAATTGGATTTTGTTTGGATTCGCAGAAATTAATTGCAAATCAAGATGGTTTTTATGAAGATTTAAATTATAATGTTACTTTAGTAGGTAAAGGGATGTTACAAGTATCAGGATTTAATTCAGGTACAAAATATATTATGAAAGAAGTAAATATTCTTGTATCTAATGGGCCCGTGAAAAAATCTAAATATTATAGTTGTTTGGCAGGGGTTTGCGATTTAAATAGTTTGGTGAAAATATATGTTTGGAAATAAGTATTTACAAACTAAAAGTAAAGGAATAATATTTATAATTGATTTGATATTGGCAACTGCTGTTGTTGTTGCAATAATATTATTTATTACATCAATTAAACCACAGAGCGTAGTAAAACAACAATATGATTTGGTTTATACTGAAGCCGAATCAGTATTACAAAATAAAAACATAAATTTAGATTATGATTCAAGCAAAGACTATCTGTGCAGGAGTTTTAATAAAGTTTATTTTGATTCCGTTAGTTTGAAAAATAGTAATTATCATATATGTACAAATATAATTAGGTGAAATTGTGATGAGTTTGAACAAAAAGGCATTTTTCAGTGTTGCTGTATTGGTTTTTGCATTCCTTTTGTTTATGGTTTATGCAAATTATATTAAAAATTCAAGTGATATTATTTTTGATGATTCTCCCAGACTATTTACATTAAAAATAGACGAAGCATATATTGCTTTTGATAAAAACATATCTTATATGTATATTGATTATAAAACAAATATTACTAAAGATTGTAATGTTAAATTAGTAGATATTGCAGGATATTATAATTATATGCTGGGGCCAACAAAATTAAACGAATATTGTGATGTATATGGTGTTTTAGGTACACAAACTGGAATGTATACGCCTATATATAATTCGATAGATGTAAATTATCCATTTACTATAAGATGTACTTATTCGGATTCAATAAAAAGATATACTTCTAACCAACAAATTGTTTTTCACAAAAAATACCAATCATACAAATTAGCAAATGGTAAATGTAGATTTATAGTATCGGACAATGATACTCAAAATCAATATTTTGGTATTGATAAGTGATTTATATGTTGACTCACCCTGCAAAAAGAGTCATAATATTAAGAACTAGGTTTGCTGAAAGAGAATCAGATAAACCAGTTCCAAATACACTTCATGTTTTAGAATCAGGCCAAAGATTATCTGACGAATTAAAACTAAAGTTTATTTTTGATTTCTTGCATGAGCGTAAAATGAGTTTTGACAAAAAAACAAATTTTTTTATGAGGGAATTATTATTAGCAAATAATATTGATAATGTTGAATTAATAATTATTCGTTTAAACAAACAATCTGTAGATGCGCGATTTAAAGTAAAAAATGAGTTGTTATTTATTAAAGAACATATTGAGGATATATTTAACCATCATGATATTGATGTTTTGCCTGGTGACGAATTAATAAGAACTGTATTATCATCAATTCATGTA
>Ga0172375_10008023_pt1 | contig 14307 bp, 12 predicted proteins | sample LakKiv1m_FD_114537 | JGI IMG/M metagenome (GOLD analysis project Ga0172375, IMG submission 114537) | Freshwater microbial communities from Kabuno Bay, South-Kivu, Congo - kab_092012_11.1m | ecosystem: Environmental > Aquatic > Freshwater > Lake | place: Democratic Republic of the Congo... | reverse complement strand
GAGAAGGCGAAACCGAGGCGGTCGGTTGTCTCGGGGACGAATACGATTCGTGCTACTCGGAAAAGGAGGATTGGTGATGCGATCTTCGATGGAGACACCCAAGGAGAAGACCAAGGCCGCCGAGGAGAAGACCAAGGCCGCCGAGGAGCTGAAGAACCTCCGGGCCATGAGGAAGGCGTGATGGAACACCTGCTTCGAGCGATCACGTCAGGGTTGCCAGAACGTTTCGAGGTGTGGGTGCCCCGCAACGGCCAGGTTAACCTGGCGGGCCACATCCGACATGTCACCGAGCCCGAAAGGCATATGGTCCCCTGCTGCTACGCCAACGGATGTGTGGGGATGGTGTGGGCGATCAAGGAAGTCCATACGGACCTGGGCCAGCACAAGTACGGCGAGGGCTGGCTGGCGGAGATCCCCGGCGATCCGGACCCCGACCATTTCACGGATTCGGGAACGGCTCGTCATGATGGCAAGGTGACGGCCATCCTCCGAGTCATTGGGGCTTTCAATTCGCAGGAGGTTGGAGCATGACTGCAATGGAACTCCAGGACCAGTTGGTGTTCGTGTTGAACGAAACCAACAGGGTCATTTTCCACAACCGGTTCTGCCCCGCCGTCTGCAACGGCGAAGGGATCACCACACTCATGGAGGTCAAGGGACTCGGAACGGATGTCGAAGCATTCCAGGTGGAGATGGAGCACGTCGTGATTCTTTGTGCCCCGGAGTACCCGTTCCGCCGGCCCCTGCGGGAAATGCGTCCGGATGAGACCGCCGAGGATTGGAACCGGGATCGTCCGACCAAGGGGCCTCGCTACGAAGTTGCCTGGAAGATCGGGCCCACGGAAATCCAGGAGATCGGGGTCTACACCAACCTGAAAGACGTGATCCGGGACGTGTTCAATTGCCTCGTGGATGCCGAAATCGAGAACATCCTTCATCTTCAACCCCCCCGGAATGAACTCGAATTCGCCATCTGGGCACTCGACCCCAGCATGGAGGACAAGCCATGAACGAGTTCATTCCCACGAATGGTGCCAGATGGGAGTTCCTGACGGGCGGGGTTACGGCCCTGTCTATCAACAGATGGGAGTTCCTGACGGGCGGGGTTACGGCCCTGTCTATCAAAGCAATCCGCGAGTTCGTCAAGCGGTTCGTTCCACCCGAAGAAGGGTGGCGGCTTCATTCCGTGGATCTCGACCCCGAGTATCCTCTCGATTACGACGGATTCCATACCGAAGGGGCCGCCACCATGATGCTGTTTGAGCGCCGGAATGGATCCCAGATGCGAGTCCTCGTCACGGACGGTTTTGCCTGGGGCTACAGTGGGGAAGGCCCTTCAGGACTCGCAACCATCTTGGCTGAGCTGTGGCCCATCGACCGGGAGAAGCTTCGGGAGATGATCGGGTCGAAGGACCAGAACGGATATCACACTTTATTTTTGTGAAGTTGGGTTGAGGTCCGATGAGACACCGACACGCATCAAATACCGTCTCGTCCTACGAGACAATCGTCCTCATGACAGCGACCCATTGCTGTGTGTGCCGGTCTCATCTCACGGACGCTGAATCGGTGGAACACGGTATCGGGCCAGTCTGTTCTGCCCGTTACTACAACCCGTTGTTCCAACCAACAGAATACGCCGTGAAGGTGGCTTTGGGACTGCTGGCCGTGTCGGGACTCCCGGATCACATCATCGACGCATTCCTTCGGCAGGTCGATAACAACCACGTCAATGCCCGACAGGGCTGCAATCTCCTGATCTATTGGGCCTCCTGCAACTACCAGAACTGGGAAGAAGTCTTCAAATGCTCGGCGGTCATCCGGGCCTTGGGCTATACGGAGCTGGCGGACAAACTCGAAATCGACCGCACCGTGGCATCCCTCCGCCCCACAGTAGCCGGCCAGTTCTTGGAAGTGTTCGTGCCCGATTCCTTTGCATTCCGTCATGACTTGATGCGAATCGCGGGCATCAAACCCCTGCCCGACAAAGATGAAGAAACCCCAACGGGACAACCGACAGGACAGCAAGCCAAACGGGGTTCCAAGTACGGATGGTTGGTGCCCGCTTCTGGAAAGGCCCACCTGGACTGTGTCCTGGGCGTTTACTATGGCGGCGATATGGCTTGTAATGAAACCGGGGTGTTCCAGATCCCCCGTCGCCGCCGATGGGACTTGGACAAGTTCCTCCCGCAACAGAATGCCCCAGCTCCGACCGCCAAGAGCCGCGGAATCTGGCTGGCAGTAACTACCAATGGTCGGAGACTTGAGATCCACACCCCCTTCTTGACGGCTTTCAAAGATGCCCTCAAAAACGTGATTCCTCCGAAAGACAGATCCTGGACAGGACACAACTGGGAAGTGGATCTCCGTCATCGTCAGACAATCGAGGGTCTCATCCGAACTCATTTTGGGGTGGTGATATGAATGAAATCTGGAACCGCGTTTACAATCACAAATGGGATATCCTGAGCATCACCCTCGGACTGACCCTTCTCGATTGGGTGGTTTGGCAATATGGGAACGATCCGGGATGGTGGTCCTGGACTCGGATCATCTTGCAATCGGGGGAAATCCTGGTGCTTCTTGTCATCTGGAGCACACTTCCCCGATGGGTCAACACGCTGTTCATCTGGGGGCTGGCGGGTTTGTTCGGTTTGTACATGCTCATCGGTGAAATCCCAGGGGTCCGAGATGGGACTCCCGATTCGTATTGGTATCCCGGGCAGCGTTACGGTGAATGGTTCCTTTGGGTCGTGATCCCAACGACTGCAGCGTCTTTGGGCCTGTTCTTTGCAGGGATCCAGAAATACCGCCACTGGCGTTCAAGTTTTACCGATTCCAGGCGTGTCTTGGCGAGACGCGGGTAGAAGCCGAGGGAATTGCTACGCCTTCGCTGGGCGTAGCCCTGACCTCGACCAAGGTGGGCGGATCCGAAGTCGAATTGAGTCCGGAGGACCGACAAATCCTTGTCGAGTGTCTCAACCGGATACGGGAGACTGACAAACCATGGTGAAGAACGCGAAAACCCTTCTGGGTTGGGGATCGGTGGGGCTCCTCATTGGTGCAATTTGTCCCCTTATCCCGGGATTGAAGGATGAAAACACCACTTGGATGCATTCCCTGGTGAGTTCCGTTTTCATTTGCGAGATCGTCGCGGTGGATTCGATCCTCCGTCTCCGGATCAAGACCGATAGGAGAATCGCTTTCTGGTATTACCTGGGCTGGATTGTTTGCCTCGTCGGATGTCTCCTCCTCGAGTTCGTACCCCAAGTCCGGAATTTGTTTTTTTGGCTGCGGGGCAGGCCGCCAATCCACATTGAACATCCAATCCTCGGGTGGTCGATAGTAGGATTCCTCGGATTGGCCCTGATCTTCATGGGGACAAAGTTGTTCCGCAATATCAGGATGCCAAAGAAGGTCTAAATGTCACGGCACCTCCACAGGGTCGATAGGATCGAGCTTGGCTGCAAAAACGACACCTTCACCGTCACGTGTGAATGCGGCAAAAGCCAATACTGCGGAACCTGGGACTCCGACGCCCCGAAAGGCTGGGCCAAACGCGGTTGGTTGCAAATCCTCCAAGCCGCTATCATCTTGCTCCGGGCGCGGGGCAAAACCATCGTCAAAGGCGAGGTTGTGCCCGTGCGAACCATAGAGAGCGACCTGCCAGACCCTTACCGCAAACCAGGAGAGGCCAGCCGGGTTGGCAAAGACCCGTTCGGCGGACTGTTCGTTTTGATCGATACACAGACGGGACGGGGCTGGAATCGAGCCCGAGATCGGCGGCAGGCCATTCGGATGATCGCTCGTCCTTGGCAAAGATGATTCAGGGTTGAACTTTCTTCTTGGCGAGGTACTTACGCACAAAGAAAAAGGAAATTCCGAGTAGAATTAGGATCCCGGCCGCCCACGATCCGGTAGCAAAATAATCCACGGCATCAATCACGTCCTCTCCCACCTCTTTGGGAGTCTCGGGAACCGCGGGATGGACGTTGACTGTGCCCACCGCCACCAGGATGTCTTCAACTCTGGCGTCGGGAGCGTTTTCCACCGCTTCCGGGTTTTCGACCCCGACGTTTCCCTGATCTGGGTTCTGTGCTTGGATTTTCATCGGGAACATCAGCAGGGACAGGAACAACAGGATCGGAAGTGCTTTTCGCATGGATCGGTTCCTCCTTTTGTGGCATGAATCGAACTGCCCCCGGTTTGACCGGGTTATCCGCATGGTAAAGTTTGGGCTGACCTACTCGAGCCAACTCACGTCTAAGATGTTCTTTCTGCTCTGCCGTAAGTACGGGATTGAGCAATGCCTGACGGAGTCGTGACCGATGTTCTTTATCGGCCTTGGCCCTGAGATGGGCCGGAATCTGTTGCCTGTTCAGGAATGGCATGGAGTATTACCTCTCAGGGGGTTGACGTTGTTCATCCGGATAGACCGCCAGTTGAACCGTGTTGGGATCCGGAGTCCATTGACCATGGCCCCGGAACATTGGCCGACCTTCAATTCGATACCGATCAGATGACGCCATGCCTTCCCCATACCCGGAAGGGGAAATGATTCCATCAAAAGTAATCCCGTCCTCTCTGGTGTAGCCGTCCCCAAGAAGTCCACAGGTCGTGATAACCATCTGGATCTCATCCCCGTGAGAGACGGGATAAATGCTGCCGAGGACATTCACCTCTTCATAGAAGTTTCGTACCAGCAGCGCTCGACAAGCCAAGGCGCCGCCTTTGAGCACCGGGGTGATAGACGAAGGGAAAGACTCACCCACCCAATCAATTGGACCACCCGGGTTGTCCCCCGAGAGAATGAAAGCCGGGCCTCCACCTCTATACGTCCGGAAAGCCCGAGTCCCGAGAGGGGTCGAGGTTGTCCAAGCGGTGTAATTGAGTACACACACAGATCCATCCGAGGTGGAGATCAATGAACCAGGTTCGCCCATGAATCGGGTGAATTCTTCACCCCCGGCCGTAAGGGGCATGATTGTCTGGATAGGTCTAGGTCCGACCGGACTGGAATTCATTGCCGAGGCCTGGTCATCCAAGGGGTTCTCGCAGATGAAATCCGAATCCTGAAGGAGAACGCCCAAAGGCAATCGTTCGGTCATACCCGTCAGATTGACCTGGCTTGTTCCGTTCCCCGCATTGGCCGGATAGTACTCGGCATCCACGAAATGAGAGAAAAGGATGGGATACGGCATATTCAAAATGGAAACAGCGTACCCCGTGGAAGTTTTCGGGGTCAGACAACCGGCGTAAGTCAACAAAGACGGATCATTGGTCCAGAACTTGGACTCCACGGTGAGTTGATTTCCATCAGGTCCGTAAGGGATCGCGTACAATTCAACCGTTGTCCCCTGTGCCAATGCCTGCATACTGCGGTTCAGATCAGGATGTGCGTTGATTTTAGTGGCCAAATTCTGGGCACAAAGCTCCAAAGTGGCATCCACTATCCAGACCTGATCCGCAGGCAAACCCAATCCGGCAGGCGGGAAATCTGTGATATCTGTAATATGAGCCCCAATTGATGCATACATGTCGATGTATGTCCCATCCAACAACCCAAATCGCAAAACGTGATGTTGCTTGGCCTCAGGGTTAAGATGGGTCAAGCTGCTGAAAATCAGAGTAAGCCGTGCCTTGGTGGGGTTGTCTTGTTGTCCTTCCGTAAAGGCCCGGGTGATGATTCGCCAATCGGGAGAAGTGCTTGACGCCGGCATTCGCACCGAGGATGCCAATCCTTCTTCGGTGTAACCAACATCCAGACAAGTCCCGGGATACAATTGACCTCCAACTTTGCCGGTTCCGAGGGTGGTATAGAAATCCATGGATGCCAGGATCTCGAACGCTCTGGCATTCGGGATAGTGGGCACGAAATTCCCGCTGGAATCAAACTGCTGGATGGGAGTTCGCACCAGGTATTGGGCATTGATCGGCACCTGCCCGTACCGTTCCTGGTAATCGGTGGTTGCCTGAGCATCCCCTCCGCGAGTCATGAAAGGATCCCCCTGATACGGGGTCCGGTTGTATGCCGAATAGAGATTGTCATTCAATCCTGCCGGACACGGAATGACCATCCGGATCCCTTCCAGTTCGGGATCATCCCCGTCCGTATTGACGACTCCCGACCCATCATGCAAACGGGTCAACACGTAGTTGTTGGCATTGATGAATCCTCGGGCGAAACCGAAAACTACGCATTCAACCACGTAATGATGATCTTCAAACAAGTCCCCGGGGGTGTAATTGTTGGCCCGGGTGATGTCAAGGGCATTCGATGGAATGATGTAAGTATGATCATCCACGGAACCAGTGTAATCTTGAGCTCCATCCTGGAAAATGAACAGTGTTTGCTGGCAAGCGTCCTCTTTCAGTAGGTTGGGTGGGGGATTGGCCATAGGGGTGACACGATCCACATCGAAAGTATTGCCTCCCGCCACTTGGAAATCCTCTGCCGTGTATACACCATAAATACGAGCAGGGCCGTAATACGGCGGAAGCTGGATGCCTTTGAGACCCTTCCCGAAATCAGACGAATTGACAGCGGCCAACCGTGCCACCAAAGCTGCTCCTTCCGATGTCGCAGTACTGATATCTGTGGTCCTCCTGGCCCCAATGAAGGGTTTGTTGAGAATAGGAGCCGGGAATGTGTCGTGATGCCCATAAGTGGCTGCAATCGAAGGGTTCCCCACCCCTGTTGCGAAGTAGAAGGACTTCACCAGCGGACCAACCGTAATGTCTTCACCCCCAATAATGTTGAAAATGGCATTGGTTGGAGCCGTATTGTCCACAAAAAGATGATTGATCCCTTGAAGGTATGGTCCCGCTCCGGCGTCAATGTCAACCCAGAAGGGGATGTCCTGGCGGCCAAATCGGGGCATGAATTCTCTGGGAACTACAAACGCCTGAGTCTTTTTGGCCGTCCAAATGGACAAACTATCTTTGGCTTCCCCATCAGGATAGTTTTCTGGACCGAGAAGGCAATAGCCGGTGGCATAGGCTGCATCAGGCACGGTCTGGGCTTGAACCGTCATCTCCCGAGAACGGAACGGTCGGAACACGAAGGTTTTGCTTCCTCGATCGAAGAACAGTTCGTGTTCGCGGTCCTGCTCAGTGTACCCGACGACATTCCCACCATAGACTCCTGTTTGGTTCGGGGCATTCGGGGCATCCCAACCAAGAGCGGGAAGGCGATTCCAAGTTTGGATGTGAGTGGGATCCCAGTAGATCTCATCCGTAGGCATTCCAGCATTGGCTGCGAACCCGGCATCCAATGTGGCCGGCGCTTGACGGAGATATGGTCCGTCCCCCCCGACAATGTTGAACTTCTTGGCAAATCTCAAAACCGAGTCAGCTACCCTGGCAGTTCCACCATGCCCAGGGTGATACATCAATGTCAGATTGAGAAGCATCTTGGATTCGATGTAGGGCTCATTGGTCCCCCCTGAATCAAGGGGGGTGGACAAGTCATAGGAATCACCCGCCAGATATCCCAAGTTGTCTCGATACCAAGGATGGGCTGACAGCACCCCCCCAATGTCTGTAAGAACAACAGCGAGATCTGCAAAACCCGCCATTTGACTCGAGGTGTCATCCGAATTGTGGATGTTGGAACGGAATTCCACGGTAATCGTTTGACCCGTTCCGGGAGATGGGGCCGGGATCTGACAAACTTGAAAAATCTGAACTCGAGTCGAAGCCCCGGCGGGGAACAGCGTGTATCCCGCGGTTTGGCCTGCCCCGATCACCCGGAAAAGCCCGTTGTTTCCCCGTCCACCTACAGTGGTGTCACCATAGGTCACAATGTACAAATTGGAAGACAGTCCCGACAGATCTTTGCCCCCATCCGTCAGGAGGTTCCACAGAGTTGTGCGGCCATTGATCAAGGGTTTGGATACTGCAGTGGGATCATCCTGAAAATTGCCATACGAATCCTTGCTGTAGAAAATCCCGGCAGTGTCGAAATCCAGACCCACTTCGAGTTCCAAAAGACCGGAGAAATTAGCCACGGATTGACCGACCAGTCTCATATCAGACCGGACGATCCCACCGAGGATGCAGAAAGGAGCAATGAACAGATAGTCTCGCCAGGGATACCACGGCCCCACATGCCGATCTTCGAAGATGGGAAAATTGGGGTCGGGAGTCCCCGAGAGATCTGGGGGTGCTGGTTCCATGCATCTCCGATCCAGGAACCGCATTGAAACGGGATATTGATTTCCGTTGTTAGGATCTACCACGGGGTAATTAGTTTTCCAATATTCCGTGGGCATGACCGCTCGCACTCCCTGCACGGTCACATCTTTGAAAGTAGCTCTGGCACCACTGATTCCGTCATTCCCCCCAAGATAGAGGAAAACTGTGGACCCATTAGTCCACACATCCCCACCAACATCAAATCCCGCGGTGTTGAAGAACGCAGCGGGATGGAAATCTGGCCCAACATCCCAGGCGACACTGGCATCCAAAGACGATGCGTACTGGTTGACCTTCTGTGCATCATTGTCGAGAAGAAGGGTGACATCTCGCTGAATGCAGGCAGCATCCGAAAACACCGTCCGGATCCCATCCGCACCATCGATTTGTTGAACCCCAGCAGGAACAGGCCCTCCGCTATGAGTTAACATATAATCGACTTCATGAACCGTGGTCCCTTGGGTGTCGCCATCTACGGAACGTTTCCAGGATGTTTTGAAATCCCCACGTACCAAAGCCGCCACATTATGTTGAAGAAGTCTGGAATAGTCCCAATCATTAGCATTGATTCCGCGCCGAAGATCCAGAACGTCTGATCCCGCTATCTGATCCGCATACAAACCATCCGGCCGAGTGTTGAACAATCGGATAGGGGCTCCAATCTCATGCCGGGTAATCGCGGTTCCAAATCGTCCCCGGCCACCCGCCGGGATCGTAATCGTGGACCCCACCAGATCTACCGGACACTCGATATTGACCAACTCTTCGTCAATGTACACAAATGTCGATGCGGTAACATGTTCTGCATCTTCCAGACCGCAGCCATCCAGATCCGTGACAGCAATAGTAATCGGCAAAGCTGCACCGTAATCCAGGACCACCCCAAGTGCCGCTTGGGACAAAGTACGAGCACCCGTAAGGGGATTTGCTAAATATCGAGTATGTGGAGTACGCTCCTTGGCCCCATTCTGATTGGGATGACCGGCTCCTTGATTGACCGCCAAATAGCCTTGTGTGTGACGACGGAAAACTGCACAAATAGGAATGGCATAGGTGTAACCATCCAAAGTTCCCAGGCCATTCGTAGGATCCCCATCCCCTGATCGCCAAAGAGACGGATCCCCAAGTTCCTCCCGCATATTGACAAATGCAAAGCCGCCAACGGGAGCCGAAGATGCCCCCTGTCCGAGAATGTTTGGATCCCCCAATCCATCAGGATGTGTTACCAAAGCCGTGGATGTCCCTAGAGCTTCCCCTTGTCCAAACACTCTGATCCGATATTGAATCTGAACTCGACCAGTAGTCGAGAATCCCATGGCCGGATCTTCAAGATCGTCCATGGGATTGATTCCCCCGTATTTCACATTGCCGTACAACCAAAGACGAGACGCTTCAGGTTTGTTTACCGTTGAAGGATTGGCATCTACACGGGCCATCCAGGCCTCAAGGAACACAAAATCAATTCGGGTATCCGACTCTGGAGGGGGATACATTTTGACAACATTGGCGATCTGGGGATCTGGTCGCACCGCATCTGTACCGGCGACCGGAATGACCCATCCATTGACATTAGCCCAAATGAGGGGTGAGGTTTCCAGACCTTCCAAAACACCGATACGTTCCCGCGGCCGACCGAAAATGAACGGATTGGAATCGAGTGGGTCGAAGTAAAAATCATCCATGGCCCGAGTTGGATCCAGGAAAAATCCACTGGACACCATGGATCGGATATTCTGAGCCATGGACTCCCATGCCGTTTGGGACATGAGCGAGAGTTCGCTGTCAAGCGGGGGCTTACCCTCTTGCCAGACAAGTCCTGCAAATTGTCTCCCGGTCGGATCAAGAGTCCGTGAAACACCCGTACCAAAATCGAGAGGCATTCGTCTTTACTCCCCGGTGCCAAACACCTCAAGGGAAAAGAAACTCGAAGAGGCCAACGCCCACACCTGAGACCCTCGATAAACACAGTACCGGAACCTTTTGGTAGAGTCCCTATTGGATTGCTTTTGATGCGGCACTCTCCCGATTTGATAGATTGGGGTAACGATGCAAGTTCTTGTAGACCTCACAAGTCATCTGCTCAATCCTGTTCCCCCGGGACCGGAGATAGTCCAAGTGGATAGAGCCCCAATGCCGTCAACCGGAATCCCGATCAACGGTAAATACCTTTTGCCGACGATTCCAGATGGGGTGGATTTCGAAATCACGAGTGCGTCCCACGTCTTGCCTATCGATGGGACTGACGTTTCCAGTCAGGGGTTGGCTCATTTGTTGGCAGCCTATTCAATGTTCGAGAACCTGTGGTTTGATCCTTTGTTCGATGCCACCGGAATCGATTTGGCGGGTCAATTCATCGATTCATTTGGACCTTTCGCCCCACCGGCTGACCCGGCCTACTACTATCCCCGGTGTCAGGTCGGGGCCCTTCCAACTCATACGGCTATTCTTCCAATCAACACCCAGATCCTGGCCCCAGAACCACCAGCTCCGGGATTGCTGTTGACCAACACCATTGACATTTCGGCAGAGACGGGATGGGTTGGAACCGACGAATTCATGGTCTATTGGAGGCTGTTGGATTTCACCGTCAGTAATGACGTGGCAACCGACACGATCAACACTCCAGCGATTCGAACGGTGACCATTCCGGACCAGGAACCGGCTGGACTGGAAGTCTATCTGTCACCGGACGATGGGGTACATTGGTGTCGAGTGGGGCTCATGGAACCGATTGCCTTCTGGAACAAAACGACTTCGTTCAAACTCGCCCTTCTCAATCGCGGAACCACAAAAATCTACGTGGGCTGCCTCGCCGTTCTTTTCTAAGATTTGTGGGCTTATTAAAACCAAGTTGCCGGTTGTCTTCTTGTGGGAACCTCATTTGAGGTTCCTGGGAGGTGACCGATGAGGCACTTGGTGGCGATGATCCTGGTGGTGGTGACGCTGACGGCGTGCGAGACCGGGATGGTTCCCGATCCCGAGCTGATGCCCAGGTGGCCGGATGAGGAGGCGGACATGAACGCGAAGGTTGGAATCGCGATGACGTGCGCGATCCTGGGGACGGGTTGCCTGGAGGCGCCCGCCCGGATGACGGCACTCGACCTCGGCGTGGAAACGATGGACGCGGGCGCCCAGGAGCCGGGCACCCAGGAGCCCGGGAACGAGGTCCCGGGTGAGAACACGGCGGATACCGGGGTGGACGGGAACACGGACACGGCGGGCGAGACCCCCGATGAGACCACCCCGGACATGGGGACGCCGAACACCCCCTGCCTGACCGATACGGGCAAAGTGGACAGCAATTACAATGAGCCTGTTTACCGAGATTCCAGGGGGTTCACCTGCATGTCCAGGCGGCTCCTCAACGGCAATCCAGACTGTGTCCCCTACGCAAACCTGGGGACCGCCCCGAAGCCGGACAAGAACGGTCGTGCTACGATCAAACTGCCCGCCTCCGTGATGTCGATCTCCGGAGATCTTCTCGAGACCTTCGCGGAAGGCGGAAATGCTTTCTGGATGATCTTGGAAGATGCGGGCAAACCCATTCCGGCATGCCCTTCGAAGGAAAACGATTGCGGGTTCTACTGGGTCGAAACAGTGACCGACGACATCTGGCTCAACGCTTACGATCCCGCTTCTGTCTGCAAGTAATCAACCGGTGCGATTGGCCAACCTGACAGGTGTGGCGGTATAGAGGCCCCCACCCGGAGCAGCCTCATCAAACAAAGCGGTGGTAATTCGATTACCCACCACGGGTGTGCCAGTTGCATCCGGATCCGGGTTGGGGAGAAGAGAATCATCAATAACATTCCCCAGGACGTTGCATCCCGACTCAATGGTCAGGTCCCCTCCGATGTTGTTGTCCGCGATGATGCATCCCGGCCCCGTAATTGTACTGCCAATGATTCGATTCCCCCGAATGGTCCCGCCCATAGAATGGATCGTGGCAGTACCTACAATGATATTGTCGGCAACGACATGCCCTGCCTGAATCAAAGGCATGCTCAAATCCCCACCAATGATGTTCCCCGTAAGTTGGACCTTATCCGCCCCGGTTGGGAATGTCAGATCGTCCGCGAAATTATTGGCTTGGACGATTGCCCCAAACCGGGGGTTCGTAATCGTAGAAGCCTGGGAAACTCGGTTGCCGGTCACCACAATCACGTCCGAACCGGCCGAGTTGGCGGTAAGATCCAACGCCCCGGTCACGTCATTGTCTGACACGATGAAATAACCGTTTGCAATCGTAATGCTCGCACAAAGATTCCCGGTCACTACAGTGCCAGTAACATCCCCCATACTAATGGTTCCGCAATAATTGTCCGCCACGATCACATTAGAGACATCCCCCAAAGCGATTGCACCCGATTTATTGCCCGACAACGTCACGTTGGAAACCGCACCTGCACCGAATGCCACCACGGTGTTGCCGGTAAATTGAGAATCACTGGCAAGGGTACAGACCCCCTCAAACCAGTTGCCAGCGATGTGCGAGTATCCCCCGACCGTAAAGATCCCAAGTGAACCAGGAAGAGAACTAGCGGTGTTCTGAACGACATGACTGTTGGTCCCAACCAAGAAATTGAAGATTATTGTGGTGGAACTGAGATGATTCCCCCGCACTTCGCTGAAGTTTCCGGCCTCGATAGAGGGCCAAGTACCATCCACCGTGTTGTTCTCGACCCATGAATTATCGCCCGCAAAGATATCGTCTTCGATTCCTTTCATGGGATACAGAGTGTTCCCTCCGAAATCGGAAAGAACGTTGTTGCTGATCCGGTTATTGGATGTTGTGTCGGCATCCAGAGTAATCCCGCCGGGAAAAACATCGGGGATACGATAGGTGAATCTACGGTCCATCGCCGGAGAAGTAGACTTGTCAAATCGATTGCCTTCGATGACCAGTCCCGTGGCTGTAGAACCTGTGCCTCCGATGTAAAAGCCAAAATCAGAGACCAGAATACATTCATTTCCAATGATCCGGGAGTTGGTCAAACCGGCAGCTCCACGAATGTAAAGAAAACCTTCAAGGGTGTCCGTCAAATTGGCATTGGCGGCTGAGCAATTCTCGACAATGACAGAATCCGACAACCCACTCGTGTTGGTGAACATGGTACAAGGCAACTCGGCAGTTCCGGAGACGATCGTAGTCTCCGCCGGCCCCGGTGCCACGGTAACGGCCGAAGATCCTACTGCTGTCCAGTTGTATCCTCCAGGGTCCCCAGCACCGTCGTTGACTGTTTCAGCCTTCAAGAAAGAAGTGTCCCCGTCCCGGACTACAATCTGCCCACCGACAACAACTGCAGGCGTTACCCCGTCATGCACTACAAGCCGGAAAGTTCCGGCGGCCCCCGTTATATCCCCCGTGGCAGTGATGTACACCACACCGGTAACAGCCCCACTCGTTACCAGACCCCCAGCCACCGTTGCAATAGCTACGTTGGAAGTCCACCAGGTGTAAGTCTCGGCTACTGCATTGTAGGTGGTGGCCTTGAGTTGTACCGTTGCACCACCACCAACAGCAAGAGCAATCGGGTCCCCTGCCGGATCAGTGTCCACCGTGATATAGGGATCCGCCAGGGCCTCGGTCGTATAGACTCGGGCACTACCTTGTAATGCCGTCGTGGTTCCCGTAGCTGTTACCAGTGCCCCCGATCTGGACGCGGCCTGACTCTGGACCGTCAGGTTACGAAAAATGAGATTGTTACAACCATTGAAATCAATGAGGGGGTGTTCCCCCGTCCAAACCAGATGCGGGTCGCCGCCACTGGTGCGGCGCCCAACCCCTTCAACGATCAAACCATCTGTTTTGATTTGGATAGGCGTCTCCGTTTCTACAGTGGGCCCAACCACCAAGATACGAAGTGCTTTACTGGAATCCCCTGAAGCAGGTGTCATTAACTCACTGGCATAGGTCACAGCCTCGGCCAAGGTCAAGAACCAAGGCGTGTCCGTTGATGGGAGCCCTTGGAGTTGACCTACCAGGATGTCAGTCCGTTCATCGAAATCCTTGAGGGGATAGCGGAGGTCAGTCAACACCGTGCCGGTCCCAGACCCTTGAACCGGGATCTCTGCTTTGGCCAGGAGGATGTAATCGGGACCCACAGGGAG
>Ga0172375_10008022_pt1 | contig 14307 bp, 12 predicted proteins | sample LakKiv1m_FD_114537 | JGI IMG/M metagenome (GOLD analysis project Ga0172375, IMG submission 114537) | Freshwater microbial communities from Kabuno Bay, South-Kivu, Congo - kab_092012_11.1m | ecosystem: Environmental > Aquatic > Freshwater > Lake | place: Democratic Republic of the Congo... | reverse complement strand
GGAAAAAATATCCGGCATAACCGTCCCCGCGCAGGAGCTTTATGCCCGGGCGATATTTCTGGAACTGGAGCGGATGTATAATCACGTAAACGACATCGGCGGGATCGCCGTAGATGTGGGTTTTAGTTTTCCTGCCGCTTACGCTTCGTTGATCAAAGAGGCGATATTGCAGCTAAACCAGCGCCTCTGCGGCGACAGGTATCTTAAGGGGGTAAATATATTAGGCGGGGTTTCGGCCTGCCTGAGCGAGGATAAAAAGAAACTCATCCTTGATTCCATCGCCGGAATAAAAAAGGATTTTTCCGTGCTGGCCGGGATATTGGTTTCCAGTGTTTCATTTATGGACAGAGTGGATGATACCGGCGTTTTAAAAAGAAAGACCGCCGAAGATTTGGGCATAGTGGGGCTGGCGGCGCGCGCTTCAGGGATTCCGATGGACTTAAGGAAACATTTCCCCGGAGCATACCGGGAGGCAAAATTTAAAATGATTACGCAGCAGGCCGGGGATGTCCTGGCCCGGCTAAAGATCAGGATGCTTGAATTTGAAGAATCCTGCCGCCTTATTGAAGCGTTTACGCGCAGGATGGGCAGGTATGAAAAAACAACAGCTGTTTCGCAGTTAAAACAGGGGAGCGGCTTGGGTTACGCGGAGGGATGGCGCGGCCCTATCCTGTATTGGCTTAAAATCTCTGCGGACGGGCTGGTTCAAAGATGCAGCATAACAGACCCTTCTTTTCACAATTGGCCGGGGCTTTGCTACGCCGTATTGGGGAATATTATTCCGGATTTTCCGCTCTGCAATAAAAGTTTTGATTTATCCTATTCGGGAAACGACCTGTAAAATATGATGCATATACTAAGGGCCAGGATATTGAAGGGAGTGGTAACGCGCAATATCGATATTTCTGCCGTTAAGGAAATAGAGGCCTGCGGCGCGGAATTAAAGTCCCTGATTCGCAAGAAATTTGGGCGGTCGCTGTATATCCGCGAAGTAGATACCGCCTCCTGCGGCGCCTGCGAATCAGAGATTATCGCGGCGAATAATCCGCTTTATGACCTGCAGCGCTTCGGAGTAAATTTTACCGCTTCCCCCCGGCATGCCGACGCCCTTTTGGTTACCGGCCCGGTATCAAAGAATATGCTTATCGCGCTTAATAAGACCTATGAGGCTATGCCTGAGCCGAAGTTTGTTATTACCTGCGGAGACTGCGCTTTAGACGGAGGGATATTCAGGGGTTCTTATTATACTGAAGGCGCGGTTAAAGATATCCTGCCGGTGGCTTTACATATCGCCGGCTGCCCGCCTGAACCGTTAAAGATCATACAAACATTAGTGGCATTCTTAAAGAGATGATTAAAGAAGGCGTATAACGCAACTGGAATAAACGAAGGATTGACTTATTGGTATTTATCTGTATAATATACCCCCACAGCAAAACAGGAGGCAGCGATGAGCAAGATTAAGCAGGTCAAGGCGCGCGAGATTCTTGATTCGCGCGGCAACCCGACGGTTGAAGTCGATATTATTCTGGACAACGCAATTTTGGGCAGGGCGGCGGTGCCGTCAGGGGCCTCTACCGGAGAGAAAGAGGCGCTGGAGCTGCGCGATGGCGATAAAAAACGTTATTTAGGCAAAGGCGTATTAAAGGCAGTCAATAACGTAAATACCGTAATTGCTTCAAAAATAAAGGGTTTGGCGCCTGAATTCAGGGAGATTGATAAACTGCTCATCGAGCTGGACGGTACGGAAAATAAGTCGAAGCTCGGCGCTAACGCCATCCTCGGAGTATCTATGGCAGTGGCCAAGGCGGCCGCACTTGATAAAAAAGAGCCGTTATATAAATTCTTAGGCGGGGCGGACGCGAAAATCCTGCCGGTGCCGCAGATGAATATCTTAAACGGCGGCCTGCACGCGGATAATAATCTTGATATTCAGGAGTTTATGATTATGCCTAAGGGCGCGCCTACTTTTAGGGAGGCCTTAAGGTATGCCGCAGAGGTATTCCATAACTTAAAGTCAATTTTGAAATCCAAGGGGCTGTCCACTTCCGTCGGAGATGAGGGAGGTTTTGCGCCGAACCTGCAGTCGGATGAAGAGGCACTGGAGCTCATCTTACAGGCAATCGAGAAGGCCGGATACAAGCCGGGCAAGGAGGTTTACCTGGCGTTAGACTGCGCGGCAAGCTCATTCTGCAAGGACGGGCTTTATGATTTTGACAACGCCAAGGCTAGAAAGTCGCAGGACTTGATTAAGAAATACCGTGAGTGGGTGGCAAAGTATCCCATACTCTCAATAGAGGACGGGCTTTCCGAGCATGACTGGGAGGGGTGGAAGGAGCTGACTAAAGAGTTGGGGGCAAAGTTGCAGTTAGTAGGAGATGACATCTTTGTAACTAACCCAAAGATTTTTAAAAAAGGCATTGCAGAAAAAATCGGCAATGCTATACTAATAAAGGTAAACCAAATTGGTTCGCTTTCAGAGACGCTGGAGGCCATCAGTATCGCCAAGAAGAATAATTACCGGGCGGTCATCTCTCACCGTTCAGGTGAGACGGAAGATACCACCATCGCCCATTTAGCGGTAGCCAGCGGCACCGGCCAGCTCAAGACCGGTTCGTTATCCCGCACCGACAGGATTTGCAAATATAACGAACTCTTGCGCATCGAGGAAGAGTTAGGGGAAAAGGCCGTTTATTTCGGCAAGCTCTGGAAGTAAGGAATGTTTCCGATACTAAGAAGGGCCTTGTGGATATTAGGGGTCGGTGTTTTTCTGCTGATTGTATTCTTGCCCGGCTATACGAAGCTGCAAGAGTTGAAGGACAAAAACCGGGATTTGGAAGAAAAAATCAAGAAGTACAAGGTGGATAATTCTCTTCTCGTGGAAGAATTGAGCCTGATAAAGAACGATCCCTTTTATCAGGAGAAAATCGCCCGGAAAAAACTCGGCGTAGTACGCAAGGGCGAGATTCCGATAAAGATTATCACCGGCAGAGAAGACAGATAAAATAATACGAGCTCTTTCTAATTTAAAGTAAGCGAATAAAGTATTAGCGAACGACTTTCGCGGGGTGGAGCAGCCTGGTAGCTCGTGAGGCTCATAACCTCAAGGCCGGCAGTTCAAATCTGCCCCCCGCAATAAATTTAATTTCGCGGACAACATTTGACATACGATGGATAAAAAGGCCTTCACGTTGATCGAACTGGTGATGATTATCGTTATTTTGGGCATCTTGGCGGCGGTGGCCATCCCGAAATACATTGATATTCGCAGCAGCGCCGAGACCGCCGCAGAGGAGGGTATCGTCGGCGGCGTGCGCGCAGGCATCTCGAACTATTATGTGAATCAATGCGTGTCAGGCAGCTGCGCATATCCGTCTACTCTTGACAGCGCGGTGAGCGGAACCTGCTCAAGCAGCAATCCTTGTTTTGATACAGTCTTGGCGCAAGGGGGAGTGACTTCCCGCTGGTCCAAGAGGAGCGGTGCATACGTCAGCCCGGACGGCACCATCTATAGATACGCCAGCGCAAGCGGGACATTTTCCAAACTGGAATTAGCAGAGGCAGAGCCGATTCCCGTTGAGATCGAGTAAGCGATAAGGGGACGGTTCTATTTTTTTAAAAAAATAGGCCGTCCCAAATTTTTGGCATGAATATTGATTTATATAAATTCACAGGCGAGCCAGGCGCTTTTGAGGCGCCCGGCGCGGACAAAATCAAAGCCCTTTATCTTCCCCTTTGCAACGAACACTTGATGTCTTCAATCACCCCTGACCTGCACGGCGATATAAAAAGCGGCCAAGATTCCTTCCTGCTGACCCCGGTCTCCCGACAGGACCTGATTGATTCCCGCTCCTCAAGAAATTTCTGGATTTATATCGATAAGAATAAAGCCTGGTCGGCAACCGGAGTATCGAAAAATTTAAAACAGATTAAAAGCGATAAATTCAAATTGGAGGCGGGCTTGCTTTGGCAGAGGATAACCCGCCAAAATCAATCAATCGGCTTAAGAGCAGAGGTGCTTTCTTTTGTTCCCGCGACAGGCGAGCCGGTTGAGATTATGCAGGTAACGATCGCCAATATCTCCCCGCGAAAAATAACCTTTATCCCCGCCGCCGCCATACCTATATATGCCCGCGGGGCAGGCAATCTGCGCGACCACCGTCACGTTACATCATTATTGCAGCGCATCGTCCCCCATAAATTCGGCACGGTGGTAAAACCCACGTTGAGTTTTGACGAAGCCGGCCACAAGCCGAACAAGAAATTTTATTTTGTCTTGGGCTGCGATGAAAAATTCTCTGCCCCGCAATACATTTATTCCACGCAGGAGATGTTCTGCGGCGAGGCAGGGGATTTAGAGGCGCCGGAAAGCGTTTTAAATAATACCTTGCCAAAAACCGGCAATATACAAGGTAAAGAGCCATTCGGGGGCTTGCGTTTCAAGAAAATAACTTTATCTCCCGCCAAAACCCATACCTATATAATAGTGTTGGGTATCAGCGGAAATCCGCAAGAGATTAAAAATATAATCCATAAATTCAACACCCCCGCCAAAGTCCGGGTGTCTCTTGAAAAAAACAAAAAATACTGGCAGCGGATAAGCTGTCCTGTTCAATCCGGCGATAGCGACTTCGATAACTGGCTGCGCTGGGTGAGCATCCAGCCGGCCCTGCGTAAGATTTTCGGCTGTTCATTTTTGCCGGATTTTGATTACGGAAAAGGAGGCAGGGGCTGGAGGGATTTATGGCAGGACTGTTTGGGCTTGATATTGAATGAGCCGGCGCAGGTGCGTAAGATGCTTATCAATAATTTTTCCGGGGTGCGCATTGACGGCTCTAATGCCACGCTCATCGGCAAAAATCCGGGAGAGTTCATTTCTGACCGCAATAATATCAGCCGTGTCTGGATGGACCACGGTATCTGGCCGCTGTTGACATTAGATTTATACCTCAATGAAACCGGCGACTACGGTATTTTATTTGAAGAGGCGGAGTATTTTCGTGACCATCAATTATGCCGCGCGCAGGGACGCGATGCGGGCTGGAATCCTTTACAAGGCAGCCAACTCAAAACTAAATCCGGAAAAATCTATCAAGGCACTATTTTTGAGCATCTGCTGGTGCAGAGCTTAGTCCAATTTTTTAACGTCGGGCCGCATAACCATATCCGGCTGGAAGGGGCGGATTGGAACGACGGGCTGGATATGGCAAAAGAATACGGCGAAAGCGTTGCCTTTAGCGCGATGTACGCGCATAATCTTGAATTATTAGCCGGTTTATTATCAAAAGCGGCAAAACAAAAGATCGAAGTTGCCGAAGAACTAAAAATTTTACTGCGCAAAGTCAATTACGGCAGTATCGCTGCGAAGCAGAAACTCCTGCGTGAATATCTCAAAAAGACAGCAAAGCGCCTTTCGGGAAGGCAGGCGCAGATAGGCAGCAGTGCGCTGGCCGAAGATTTAAAGGGTAAGTCCGTATGGATGATGCGGCACATCCGCGGAAAAGAATGGTTAAAAGAAGGTTTCTTTAACGGTTATTACGATAATAATAAGAAACGCGTTGAGGGCTTAAACGGAAATATTATGAAAATGGCTTTGGCCTCGCAGGTTTTCCCGATAATGAGCGGGGTTGCTGCGGACAGGCAGATTGAGGCAATTTTAAAAAGCGCAAAAAAATATCTCTTGGATAAGAAGCTCAAAGGGCTGCATCTGAACACCGATTACAAAGAGGAGCAGTATACCATGGGCCGGGCTTTTTCGTTTATTTACGGGGACAAGGAAAACGGGGCCTTCTTTAACCATATGAGCGTAATGCTTGCCTATGCCTTGTATAAACGCGGTTTTGCCGAGGAGGGCTGGCAGGTATTAAGCTCTATTTACCGCATGGCCTGCGCGCCCCAAGCCAAAATTTATCCCTGCCTGCCGGAGTATTTTAACTCCCAAGGCCGCGGGATGTATTCATACCTTACCGGCTCTGCCAGCTGGTTTATGCTTACCCTTTTAACCGAGGTTTTCGGGATAAAGGGGAGGGCAGGAGATCTGGTTATCGAGCCGAAGCTCTCCGCCGAACAGTTTAAATACTCTGCGTCATTAAGCGTAGAAAGGCCCTTTGCCGGCAGGCCGCTGCGTGTAGTTTTTTCCAATCCCGGAAAACTATCCTACGGCCGTTACAGGATAACCGGCGCTTGGTTAAACGGGTTTAAGCTGGAGACCGCCGGCTCGGCTTCACTGGTCCTTCGCCGCAGCACCATTCTTCGCCTTCCCCGGAATAAATTAAACTTTATCAAAATAGAACTTGGCTGAAAGGGTGATAATTTTCTCTTCGCGTAGGGACAGCACAGTGTGCTGTCCCTACATATTTATTGAAAATAAATTTTTCTTGACAAAAACTTTTCCGATGATATATTGTGCAGGAATTTTTATATGGCCATGGAAGGATTTTGTAAAGGCATTAAAACGTCTTCATATCTTGAACGGGGACAAAGAGGTTCCTGCAAAAAAGTTTCCTTCCTTAGCTTGCACTAAAGAATAACCCCGAATGTAAAAACAAGAAAATTTTAAGCCCAAAGGCGGCTATTGCCTTCGGCTGGAGGTATATATATGCGCGTACTTTTACTTTTAAGATTATTGGACGACCCGCGGGTGGTAACTGAAATAGAGCGCTATAAATGGATTGAAAGCGAGCGGGTCGGTAAAGATATCGGCAAGGAAAAGGCGGCGAGAGAGTGGATTAACGCCTACGGTCTTATCTGGGTAAGGTTGCATAAGCCGGTTGAATACAGGCTGCTGCACGAGCATCTTTGCGCGGGGGCAGGAATCCCCGTCCTCCACGGCGGATAAATAGAGGATAGGGCATCCTGATATATGCGATGCGTAGGGAATGGTTTTAAACCATTCCCTACGCTGGTTTTAGAGGGTAACATTGTTGGGGACATGCCTGCCATACAATAGTATGTCAACGTAAGCAACGGTCACAACCGTTGTTTACGTTGGTATCATTTCCAACCAGATAGGTAGGATGTCACTTTACAACTCCAAAAATATATGTAAAATGGAATTATGTATTCCAGATTAATAGAGCCCCCAAAGGACAAAAGCTTCTTTTTGTTCGGGCCCCGCGGCACAGGCAAGACTACCTGGGTAAGGACAAAGTTTACCAAGGCCGTTTACTTAGACCTTCTGGAGGCGGAGCTTTTTAATGACCTTTTGGCCAATCCGCAGAGGCTGGAGAACTTCATACCAAAGAATTTTAATGACTGGGTTATTGTAGATGAAGTACAGAGAATACCTGAACTTTTGAATGAAATCCACCGGCTGATTGAAAAAAGCAAATATAGATTTATTTTGACCGGCTCCAGCGCCCGAAAAATAAGGAGAAAAGGAGTAAACTTGCTGGCCGGGCGCGCTTTATCATACCCTCTTTATCCGCTTACTGCAGCATCGGCCTATATCGCGCATTAAGGCCGACAGGCCCGCTTGACATCCCGGAAGAAATAGGAGGGCATGCTTTTGAAACGCTCTTTTTGCAAGAACTACAGGCGCTAAATTCATATTTGAGGCTGGGTTACAATATATTTTATTGGATGACGACAGATAATATTGAAGTGGATTTTGTGCTGTATGGAGATAAGGGCATTAAGGCTTTTGAGATTAAACGAACAGGCAAAGTATCAAGTTCGATGACAAAGGGATTAAGAGCTTTCCAGAAAGATTACCCTATGGCGAAAACGTATTTCATCTACGGAGGAGAACGCCGCCTTCGAGAGGCTGATATCGAAATCCTGCCCATAAAAGACGCTTTGAAAGCGCTCCCCAAAATACTATTACAATAATTGCCATGTCCGGAATTTTAGGGACACAAATGGCCTTTTTTATTGCAAAGCCGCTAAATTCTGGTATACTATATATATTCCTGCTGTTATAAATGATTCATTTTGGAGGCTGCTATGATAGAACGATATTCCCTTAGCGAAATGAATAAAATATGGCAGGAGGAATTTAAGTTCAAGACCATGCTCTCCATAGAACTGCTTGCACTGGAAGCGCTTGCCAAACTTAAAAAAATCCCGCCCGCAGCAGTCGCGCGCATTAAGAAAAAAGCAAAATTCAATATCCCGCAGATTAAAAAAATAGAGGAAAAGACCCACCACGATATAGTGGCGTTTGTCAATAACGTATCCCAATATATTGGGGCTGACGCCAAGTATTTCCATATGGGGTTGACCTCATCTGACATTTTAGATACCACCTCTGCGGTGCAGTTAAGGGCGGCATCCGATATATTAATTGACGACCTGAACCGGCTGCTGAAACTGCTTGCCGCTAAAGCCAAAAAATACAAGGATATGGTTTGCATCGGCCGCACCCATGGCGTGCACGCCGAGCCGACTACCTTAGGTTTAAAACTGGCGCTCTGGTATGACGAGACCGGCAGGAACCTGACGCGGCTAAAATTAGCAAAAGAGGAGATATCCGTAGGCAAAATTTCCGGCGCGGTAGGGACGTATTCCAATATTGACCCGGCAGTGGAAGCGTATGTCTGTAAAAAGTTGGGATTAAAGGCGTCGAATATCTCCACGCAGATAGTGCAAAGGGACGTTTATTCGCAGTATATGTCTACTCTGGCCATAGTCGGTTCATCGCTGGAAAAATTCGCCAGCGAAATCCGTCACCTGCAGCGCACCGAAGTTTTAGAGGTAGAGGAGCCTTTTGCCAAAGGCCAAAAGGGTTCATCGGCAATGCCGCATAAACGCAATCCGGTGATATGCGAGCGTATTTGCGGCCTGGCGCGGTTGTTGCGCGGATACAGCGTCGCGGCAATGGAAAATAACGCCCTTTGGCATGAACGGGACATCTCGCACTCGTCGGTGGAGAGGATAATTTTACCGGATGCGACGCTGGTTTTGGATTATATGCTGAACAAGTTTATTTACGTGCTTGAGGGGTTAAACGTCTACCCGGATAACATGCTTACGAATCTGGCGCGCACGCGGGGCTTGATTTTTTCCCAGCGGGTTTTAGTGGAATTGATGGGCAAGGGTTTAAGGCGCCAGAGGGCGTATGATCTGGTGCAGCGCAGCGCTATGAAGGCATGGAAAGACGGCTCGCAGTTTAAGGAAAACCTTATGGAAGACAAAGAGATTTTAAAATACTTTAACCGTAAAGAGTTGGAAGAGTTATTTAATTTGGGTTATTACCTGCGCAACGTAAACAAGATTTTCAGGAAGACCGGCTTGTAAAGAAGAATTAATGGTCGCCCGCCTTATAAAAATCTCTGAAGAATTATCAGCATGCTTTATAAAATTGAAGTAAAGGATAAGCCCGGAATTTTTGACGCTGTCGGCGCCGCTATAAAAAGAGATATTTCGGACTTGGGGATAAGTTCTGCCCGCGGCGTCCGCTTTATACAGGTTTATAATATTGAAGGCGATATCTCCGAAGAGGATGCCGTGAAAATATGCGATGAATTGCTCGCCGATAAAGTAGCGCAGGATTATTCCATTAACAAACCAACAAACCAACAAACCAACAAACCAACAAACTTCACCATTGAGGTCGCCTACAACCCCGGGGTGATGGACCCCGTTGAGGGTTCGGTTTTAAAAGGGCTAAAGGATTTGGGGATAGAGGGGGTTGAATCGGTCAAGACCGCGAAGAAATATCTAATAGAGGGAAAACTTACAGTGCGCCAGCTCAAAACCATCTCGGAAAAACTGCTTTATAATAAATTAATTCAGCATATAGTTTACTCCCAACTTCCAGCTCCCAACTCCCGGCTAATAGACAGTTATCAGTTTAAGTTAGTGGTTGTCGATTTACTAAAGTCATCAGATAAAAAGCTGTTGGAGATCAGCCGCAGGGGGCAGCTTTTTTTGAATATCTCCGAGATGCGCGCGATAAAGAATTATTTTAAAAAACTAAAGCGTAACCCCACTGATTGCGAATTAGAGACTATTGCCCAGACCTGGTCGGAGCATTGCTGGCATAAGACCTTCCGCGGGAAAATAAAATACCGTGAGGAAATTCCAAATTCCAAACAAATCCCAAATCCAAAATTAAAAATAAGCAAGATAGATAATCTTCTGAAGTCCACGATAATGAAAGTTACCAAAGAATTGAACAGACCATGGTGCGTTTCGGTGTTCAAGGATAACTCCGGGGTGATACGTTTTGATGATAAATATAATATCTGTTTTAAAGTTGAGACACATAACCACCCGTCGGCGCTGGAGCCCTTTGGCGGGGCAAATACCGGTATCGGCGGAGTTATCAGAGATCCGATGGGTACGGGGCTGGGGGCAAAGCCTATCCTTAATACCGATGTTTTTTGTTTCGGTCTGCCGGATTACCCGTTCAATAAACTTCCCGCCGGGACACTGCATCCTAAGCGCGTGGCAAAGGGCGTGGTAAGCGGGGTGCGCGACTACGGGAACAAAATGGGGATACCCACGGTAAACGGTGCGGTCCTATTTCATGAAGGGTTCACCGGCAACCCCCTTGTCTACTGCGGGACCGTCGGGATTATGCCGAAAGATAAATCGTTTAAGAAAGTAAGTGTCGGTGAGCTTGTGGTTGTAGCCGGCGGCAGGACAGGAAGGGACGGCATCCACGGGGCGACATTTTCATCGGGGGAATTGACGCATGAGTCCGAAACTATCTCAAGCGGCGCCGTGCAGATAGGCAACCCCATTCAGGAGAAAAAACTCCTCGACGCTGTCCTTAAGGCGCGCGATAAAAATCTATACACCGCGATTACCGACTGCGGCGCAGGCGGCCTCTCGAGCGCCGTCGGGGAAATGGGGCAGGAATTAGGAGCAAAGGTATCGCTGGACAAAGTCCCTCTAAAATATACGGGATTGTCGTATATGGAAATATGGATTTCGGAGTCGCAGGAGAGAATGGTGTTTGCGGTCCCGAAAGAAAATATAGACGAGTTGATAGATGTCTTTGAAGGCGAGAATGTCGAGGCGGCGGTTATCGGGGAATTCACGGATAGTAAAAGATTGGAGCTCCATTATCAGGAAACCCTTGTCTGCGATTTGGATATGGATTTCCTGCATGGAGGCCTGCCTAAAATAGAGAAGAAGGCGGTTTTTATTCAGTCCAAACATAGAGAACCAAAGTTCCTCTGCCCGAAGGACCTGACTAAATATCTATCAGCGCTTCTTTCGCATTATGATATTTGTTCTAAGGAATGGATAATCAGGCAGTATGACCATGAAGTGCAGGGCGGCTCCGTCATAAAGCCGCTGGAGGGTGCTGCCGGCGGCGGGCCTTCTGACGCCGCTGTCATCAGGCCATTTTTAGATTCTCCGCGCGGAGTAATCGTCTCCTGCGGGATAAATTTTCGTTTTGGGATGCTTGACCCTTACTGGATGGCCGCATCCTGTATTGACGAGGCCTTGCGGCAGATAATTTCCGTCGGGGGCTCATTAAAGGAAGCCGCGATTCTGGATAACTTCTGTTGGGGCAATCCCGATAAGCCGGATCGACTGGGGGGATTAGTCAGGGCCTCTTACGGCTGTTATGATATCGCCAAGGCGTTCGGGGTGCCTTTTATCTCCGGAAAGGACAGCTTATATAACGAATACACTGTCAACAAAAAATCCATTGCCATACCCGGCACGCTTTTAATTTCGGCCGTGGCGGTGATGGAGGATGCCGGCAAGGCGGTTTCGATGTTCGCTAAGAAAGCCGATGATTTATTGTATGTCGTCGGTAATACTTACGCTGAGCTGGGCGGTTCGCATTATTACGATTTATACAACGCCTTAGGAAATGAGGTGCCGAGGGTTTTCCCTAAAAAGGCAAAGGCCGCTTTTAGTTCCTTGAGCCGCGCTTCGTCAGAGGGGTTAGTCAGGGCCATGCATGATTGCTCCGAGGGTGGGATAGGCGTTGCTGCCGCAGAAATGGCCTTCTCCGGCGGATTGGGGGCGGAGATATTCTTGGCAGAGGTTCCGTATACGGTCGCTCGTCGCTCGTCGCTCGTCGCTCGTAAAAGAAATGATTTTATACTTTTTTCAGAGACGAATTCCCGTTTTATCGTTGAGGTGGAAAAGCGTAACCAGCAGGCGTTTGAAAAAATACTCAAGTCAAAGAAGGCGCCGTTTGGTTTGATCGGCTGCCTGAACGACACGGGCAGGTTCAAAGTCTACGGCCTTGACGGCAAGGATTGTATTGATACCGATATCGCCGGCTTAAAAGAGGCCTGGCAAAAACCATTGAGGTGGTGAAATGTTCAGAAAATTAGACACTGATTTTATGCAGGAGGACCCCTGGAGAGTATTCCGTATTATGTCGGAGTTCGTGGACGGCTTTGAAATGCTGTCTAAGATAGGCGAGGCGGTTTCCATATTCGGTTCAAGCCGCACCAAGGCCCGCAGCAGGCATTACAAGCTGGCCGAAGAGACCGCGTATCTATTGGCGAAGGACGGCTACGCCATCATTACCGGCAGCGGGCCGGGCCTGATGGAGGCGGCAAATAAAGGCGCAAAACGCGCAGGGGGTAAATCCATCGGTCTGAATATCCAGATACCCTCGGAACAAAAACCCAACAAATACGTGGATATACTGCTGGATTTCCGTTATTTCTTCGTCAGGAAGGTCATGTTCGTCAAATACGCCAAGGCGTTTGTGATTATGCCGGGAGGGTTCGGGACGCTGGATGAGTTCTTTGAGGCGGTAAACCTTATCCAGACGCAGCGGATCGATAAATTTCCGGTGGTGCTTATGGACAGCGATTACTGGAAGGGGATGCTTAAGTGGGCCAAAGAAACGCTCCTAAAACACGGCGCCATCAGCAAGGAGGACCTTGATATCTACGCCGTAGTCGATAAGCCGAAGGACGTTATTACCGCGATAAACAGCTTCTATGCCAAAACCTAAAGTCTGCGTATTAAGAAGCTCCGGGACAAACTGCGACGAGGAGACCGCTTTTGCCTTTAATAAGGCCGGCGCAGAGGCAGAGCTTCTGCATATAAACAGGTTTATCGGCAAGGAGAAGGATTTTAAGGATTTCCAGATCCTTGCCTTGCCCGGAGGATTCACTTACGGGGATGATATCGCCGCCGGCAGGATCTTCGCCAATGAGCTGAAAACAAAGTTTTCGGATGATATAAGGGAGTTTGTCGCGCAGGGCAGGCTTGTCATCGGCATCTGCAACGGTTTTCAGATTTTGGTAAAGGCGGGTTTGCTCCCCGGAGGCGCTGCCGGGCAGGAATGCAGTTTAATCATTAACGATTCAGGGAAGTTCGAGGACCGCTGGGTGTATTTAGAGTCGTCCGTCGTCCGTCGTCCGTCGTCCGTCAAATGCATTTGGACAAAGAATCTTCCGGAAGTAATCTATCTGCCGGTGGCGCATGGAGAGGGTAAGTTTGTCGCCGGTGGCAAGGGTGTTTTGAACAGGCTTAAGAAAAACAGCCAGATTACCTTGCGTTATTGCGATGAAAGGGGGCGGCCCGCAGGTTATCCTTATAACCCCAACGGTTCAGAGGATAATATCGCCGGTATCTGTGATATAACGGGAAGGATATTCGGGCTTATGCCGCATCCGGAAAGGCACGTTGATTTTTACCAGATGCCCGGCTGGACCGGAAAAAAGAAGAAACAGGGCGACGGTTTTATGATTTTCAAAAACGCTGTTTTGTACGCGCGCAAACAACTTTAAGAGGAGAGGCCGATGAGCGGGATTTTCGGAGTAGTTTCAAGGGAAAACTGCCACGAGGATTTATTTTACGGCACGGATTACCATTCACATTTAGGCACGCAGTTTGCTGGGCTGGCGGTGTGGGGCGATGAGCTGGTACGTAAAATCCATGATATAAAGGGCAGCCAGTTCAAGGCAAAGTTTTATGAAGACTACAGGAATATGCGGGGCAAAATGGGTATCGGCGTCATCAGCGCCAAGGATGAACAGCCGATATGCATCCACTCCAAGTTTGGCCCCTTTGCCATCGTGACCAACGGTTTTATTGAGAATGCCGACGAGCTGGCGGATGAATTATATAAACAGGGCCAGTCTTTCAGCGAGGTTACCGACGGGAGCGTAAATTTGACGGAGCTGGTGGCAAAGCTGATTATCCGCGGCAAGGATATCATCGACGGCATTGAGCATGTATTCTCAAAGATACGCGGTTCCTGTTCGCTCTTGGTGCTTGTCAAAGACGGGATTTATGCCGCGCGCGACCGCTTCGGATTCACGCCGCTGGCGATAGGTGAGCGCGACGGCGACTGGGCGGTAAGCACGGAAAGTTCCGCTTTTTATAACCTGGGTTTTGTTTTAAAGAAATTCATCCAGCCGGGAGAGGTTG